>Ga0210059_1017619_pt1 | contig 10156 bp, 9 predicted proteins | sample Ectturendosymbi2_FD_188042 | JGI IMG/M metagenome (GOLD analysis project Ga0210059, IMG submission 188042) | Ecteinascidia turbinata endosymbiont from Florida, USA - Sample 2 (SPAdes) (version 2) | ecosystem: Host-associated > Tunicates > Ascidians > Unclassified | place: Key West, Florida...
TTCTTAACTACACAAAGCCACTAGTCATTACAGGGTTTGAACAGCTCTCTAGCTCTATCTGCTGCCGAGTTATGTCCGGCCAAAGTTTGGCCTGAATGGGAAAAATTATTCTTTTTCTGAAAGTTAGGAATTAGGCCAAAAACTATTTTTGGCCCGTAATTTTGACCACAGATGTGCTAGCAAGTCAATCAAGGGCTCTATAGACGCAGATTTTCACCTAGTTTTCAACAAAACTTTGACCCAAAAGAATGGGTTGGAACCCAGGGCCGGCCAGAGATGGCCAAAATTTCAAAAACATGTCCTCTTTGTGACGTCACCTACAGAAAACCCCCACCAAAACCAAAAATTGTTTTTTTCGATTTTGACTACAAGACTTGCTGAATCCGTATACGGTTTGAACAGCTCTCTAGCTCAATCGCCTGGTGAGTTATAGGATTGCAAAGTTTTACAAGAAAAGTGGCGCACGCGTGACTTAAAGGGTTCAAGGAACATTGTAAAAATGGGCTAAAAAGTAATAATTAGGTTTTGCTGATTAGCCATAGGAGACAAAATGAAACCAATGGTTTTGAATAAAGTGAATTATCGTGAAACACAATCTAAAATATGCAGAGTGGGCGAAACGTCCACAGTGATGGTTTCTCGATGCAGACAATAAATAACCCACGTTAAGCTATTACACAACAGTAATAGCTTTTACGTTTACTTCATTCTACCTAGTCTACTGCCTTCTCGCTGTGTGTTACTGTTATATCACAGGTGGCGTATGAATAAGTGTTCAAATTTCAAGATCCAAAGGTGTATCTATAGCCATTGCCAAAAGGAAAACTGAAAGTTGCTAGACTTCTATGCATAACAAAAAAACAGTTTTCTTGCGCACTTTATTTACGCGCATTCTCAATTCTTGTGCAGTTTCGCAAGATTCTATCTTGCAAACTGGAGTGTGCTCCAGCCAGTAATACATAGTAAACCTGTTTTGTTAATAAAAAAGTCTAGCAGGTTCACACCAAAGGTGGGATTCGAAAATTTTGTACAGTGGGTTTGTCAATTAATGTAATGTTATATATTTGAAACAAAAAATGTTGAACATCAATTTCTCACAAAAGAAAAAACAACAAAACAAACATGGCTTTTGTTCACCATTTCTGTTGATAACATAATAGCTGCAAATGCAAGATATTCTCATACATAACATGTTTTGCTGATCGTAAACTTGAGATTGTCCATCGTGTTCTCAGAACTCTACCAATGTTATCCATCCCAAGTTCATCTTTTCTAAAGTATTTAGTAACTCTAGTTGAGTTTTGTTGGATTACAATAGCCCACGGGCAACATACCGCCTTCAAAACCATTTAGTCTGGTCCACCAAACCATTTCATCTGGCCACATGCGCAAAGGTAGTTTGTCAATAATGAAAAAGTAATATATTTACAAAAAGTTGGTTGATTTGGTAGATTGTAGCATAACCTGCAACAATAACATTAAGATGTCCAGCCCTCAAACTGTTGTGTAATAGCTTAAATGTAGCCCTCTGACAAAAAAGTTATGAGATCCCTGGACTAGCAGGTAATGCTGTAAATTTCATCTACAAAAATCTGAAAGTGTATTATTTATATGCATATTTCATTAAATGAGTCATTTAGAAAAAGTTGTAAGCAGTGGTTCAACCATTGTCAAATGATGGTTTTGCAGAAATCATTGTTTAGTTTGAAACTCAATTTAGATTTTGTGCTAAACATCACACTTGCACCATTGGAACAGAGTCCACTCAAGCTGGTTGTTGCATAGTCACCTGTAAGTGAACTGAGTAGTGAATCAACCAAAAATGCAAAGCTGAAACTTATTTACCAATAATCACAATTGCTTTGTTTATAAAAGCTTAAAAGCCAATAATCGCAATTGCTGCATAAACTTTACATACAAAAATTTACAAAAAAAACTGTGTTTATAAAAGCTGGTAGTGCTATTGATTTCTCTGCAGTATGAAATTCCAATACATGTTCATTTTCAGCTGCATGAATTATGTTGAAATCTTTGAAACAAATTAAAACAATGCTCCATTTGAGCCTCCAATCACATCAATATAGCACATTACAGTTAGAACTTTGAACCACCTCAATAGCTGAATTAAATTTAATGTTTTGTGGCATGGCTTTCATTTGCTGTTTAATCACTGCATTTGAGCAAAAGTTATTAGGAAAAAACAGTACTCTGTAGCAACAAAAATTTAATTCCTGTACCAGAAAAAATTTGTTTTCAGGTTCTGGTCAAATGTGAGACAACTCACAAAACTATTTGTCAATTGAAAGTTCGTACAGTGCTTTTTTAATACATGGGTAGGAGGTTTTCAGGCATGGGACAAAGCTTGGCTTGAAATTCAGCTAGTTCTAATGGCAAGTCTTTGGAAGCATCACTTGAATTTTAAGCAACGTAAAAATAACTTCAGTTGTGTAATGTGCTTTAAGGTGCATCAGCTCCCCCTTACTTTCTAGTTTCAAGCCTACATTTTTTCTAATAGTGAGGTTAGCTTAGAAAACAACATCTGCTAAGTTTCGTGTTGATTGGACCAAATGTAACACCCATGTGGCTACTTTAAAAAGAGACTGACACCATTTATTGAGAGTAATCTAAACTATTACATACTTTTTTGAGATATTTTTGCATCAGAGCAGTTTCCAACTTCAAATTTAGGAGCAGTTGTTGCCACACAGACATACTGCTGTGTATACACATATATTTCAGTTTTACTATTTGAATAAGAACTGAGGATGCGTAATTTTACGTGAAATCGATTTCCTATTAAAAATTTGCTGATTGATTCCTTGCTTACACCCATCGTGGAAAGTACATACCATTTCAGTTTTAGTCATACATTGTTTTGTGAGGGCACAAACAAAATAATAACATAAGGAATATTGCAACAATTCTAGAAGTTATGATGACCTTGTTGTGACTGTGTGCTACTTTGTTGTAATGCAGAAGTACAGATTAGTGTCAGGTGGTCAAGTATTAGGTATATGAATGCAACTCCAGGATAGATTTCCTTTTTATATTAATTGTTAGTGTTGCAGGTTTTCTGTAAGCATCATAGCAAGCTAAAGGGACCATGTTGGTTTAATATGCAACGGATACAAAAAAATCCAGCTAATTTTCGTAAATACATACTTGGAATAAATCCCCCAGCTGATGATTTAAAACTAATTGGAAGCAGACTGCCAACAAAAAAGCAAGTAGTATTACTATGCTTTCTGGTCAGTTGTCAGTCATCTGCTACTAAACATGAAGCCACCAATAAAACTGTTGATGGGGATCAGAAACTGCTTGATCAAGCGTGAATACCTATTATCCAATGACACAAAATGGCAGAAGTAGAGAAATATAACAAAGTCTTTGAAGGTACTCTCAAAATTTCTGTCATATAAGATCCACTAGAAAACCAAAAGAAAGAATTGATGGTATCAAGAAACAACTAGATACAACCTTCAAGTTTTGGTCAAGAAATGTAATGGCAAAAGTAACTAATGGGGAAGATAAACTGTTTCTTCAGTCAACACTTACTGATCGAAAAACATCTCTGGATGGCATTGGTAAAACACGTGCTATCGCAGAAGAAAAGGCAAGAAAAAGAAAAAGGAAGAGTTGAAAAGAATTTAAAAATTGAAAAAGATGAGTCTCCTTCAACATCTTATAACCTGTTAAGAGACGATGGAAGTATGTCGGTCATCAACTGATGAAAATGAAAAAGACTATTCAAAAACCACACTTAGCTGCATTATTACACAGAAGAAATTTAAAAACTGGAGTTACCATGCATATTCTTCTTGGTATATTGAGATCAATAACAGTTGTACAATCTCTAATTTGAAACATTTAAAGTAAGTTCTGCTGAAATTTCTTCCGTGATGCATGACATAACTGCTGTTGATGGATAGCCAACAAAATTAATTCTTGGCTATGCAACAATGCAGTGTTACAGCACTGAAGCTGTGCAGAAAGTATCTGAACAAATTGCTGCAATATGTAAACCACCTTTACTAGCCAATCTTCACTGGGATGGCAAATTTATGCAAACTTTGGATGCAAGCAGTACTGTTGAGCTCTTGCCAATTCTGTTGTCAGAGACTGAAACAGTCGCTCAAAATACCTTAAAGAAATACTGCAGGTGGCTGACAGCTGTTGAATTTGCATTGACTGGCACGTGTATAAATGCTTTTGAATTTTCTCTTAAAGAATTAATTAATCTGGTCTTACATTATTACATCTTGGAAGTTATTTGCAGTCCTGAGATCTATTCATAAGTTCTACAAAACAGCAATACATACTTCTATTTATTCCGTGCTAGAGACAAACCTTTACCTTTTATGATAGTTGATAAGATGATAGGTTTATGCAACGTATGTTCTGTTGCTTTTATGGTGATAGGTGTCTCAAGTAAACATTTTGACATCTGCATAGTTTAGTCTGTTTGCTTTGTTTATTGAGTTTCTTATCAGTTTTTACTAGTATTGACATTGCTTGATTTAACCATAGCTGTAATTATATTTCAAGAAGACATTTTCAGAAATGCAAGGTAAGCCATTGTTTCATTCTAGTTGAATTTCCTCTGCTTTTAACTTTCCAGTTGTTTTTAATTGCTACTGATGGCAAATTAGTGCAGAGCTTTTACAAAATCAAACATTTTCATTGACATGTTACAGCTCTGTGAATGTTGATTGAGAGTACATACAATAATTGGGTTTTTGTTAAATGTTGTTGAGAAAATCAAAGTATGCTATGACTGTTTCACAGTTCAACGACTTATTTTTCTAAAAGCTATAAACAAGATACTTTAGTGCATTGAGAGGTTTGGTAATCAGTTTTGTTAATGAAGTTTTCTTCTGATATACTTGGTAAATTTTTATAACAAACAATCATAGCTTTCACTATGATTTTTACACATGTAGAAGAATGCTTAACTTGAAGTGGTTTGTTTTCAGTGTTGTGTTTTAGTTGCTTTAGAAGTAACTTTTCCTAGCCTGAATTTATAGTATTTTTTTGCTCAAACTTGTGGTTACATCAATTGCTGCTCAAAAGTTTTCAGCTTTTTCACCGAAATAAATGCCACTATCAATTTTTTTTAGGAAGACCAGTTCTTTCCTCATTACCCTTGCAAATCTTCATTTGGATAAATGTTCTTCTTATTTTTCTTTTTTTCATTGGCGAAATACTCTTGATAATATACAAGGTAATTCCGTTTTTAGAAAGTTTTGTGTGTCTTTTGTGGATGTTTGTATTAACTGATTCTGATGCAATAAGGTGTTCAAGGTTTTGTTTGCACAAATAAATTTACCACATACCTAAAGACTCTAGGAAAGTTAGTTTTGAAATTGTTTTTCTAAATCATAGCAATGACATAGTAGCATCAGACCTGTCACTACCTGTGAACTTTAGGGAGCTACAGTATGTCTTGGAAACTTTGATCAAACCTCCGTTTCATTGACAACATACAAGGGTGTTAATTGCTATTTATTTTCAATAAGGTCAGGATTGAATTCCTCATGACCTCCCATATAAAAAGCTTCTGAAGAGCCCTTATTGGAGGCTGGAATGAACAAACTGAAGCAAAAAGGAGTTACTGTTAAAAAGGCAGGAGCAAAAAAATCCTCACATTCAACATTAACGAAAGCTTGATGACAAACAACATGAAACTTTTGCTTACGTTGTTTTCAGCTTAGAATCTCTCTAATTATGTATGAGTTTTGTTGAATGCGTCATGTTTCTTAAAGCACTTGTTTCCTTTGCCAACACCTTGATTAGATTTTAGATTTTACCGTAAGCATTGCGAAAATACGATCTTTATCCTTTGTGTAATAAGAAATACATGTTTCCCTTAGACTGCCATCCTGCCTTTCCCTCCAGGATTGCTGGCGCGAGACATTGTTTTATTGTTTGTTCTTGTTGGAGTGGAATCTCTGTGGATTTTTATTGGTACGAAATCGTGTTTATTAGTACTAGATCGTCATTATTGGTACAAAATCATGTTTATTGGTGCGTGATCGTGTTTGTGATTAACCACTGTATCGTTTGAGGCCATTTTGTGTTATATCTGTCACGTTTGGTTGTTTGCAGGAGCGAAAGGAAATCTTACAGAAAATTCGGGGGCCACTATTTTCTCGTTCGTTTGGCTGATCGGCAGTATATTGCTTGTTTTGTATTATATTCTGTGGCAAACGTACGTGATGCCAATGGATCAACTGATGTGTGGAATTTTACTCGGACTTCATGGACTTCAGGCTCTCTTCGCGCTTATTGCTCTTGCAACATTTTCGAGGTTGTTTCGAATTGCTTTTTTCTTTAGAATCTAAAGATTGCACAACCTGCGGACGGCCGCATGCGGCCTTCGATAATGAAATTTACGGCCGTCCACATGTAATTTAAATTACAGTATAACATTTGGCGGCCGTGCTGGCGTATATTGAAGCAACACAAACGCAAGGCAAGAAAATCAGTCGACACGATTTGACCTTTTAGTATACATTTAGGCACAAGTAAATGACATATCCCGGATGAAACCTATTCTTTAATTAAAACGTATCTCATAAATATAAATCGAACTCATTCGCGGCCGTACTTCATGTAAATAAAAGTAATGCGGCCGACAATAGCGAAAGGTTGTACACCCCTGCTTTAGATAGTCGTAGGATGTGTTCCATGGTGTCTGATTACTCGTAAAATGTGAATATTTTATTAAATTTGAGCTAGTTCTGAAAATTTGGTGGAAGGTCTTTAGTATACTTCGAATGTTACTAGAATGAGAAGCAGAATTCTGATACTTTAATCCATTCTTCGATAATTACGGTTAATGAAATGAGTACGGCTGCAAATTAAAAAAAATTAACATTATGACATCATTATTGTTCGGTTTGTTTTTTTGAACGTTTGTGGTGAAAGCTGGAAAAAAATTACATTTCTTAAAAGCGTGTATTCTTTGCAGCTGTGATGTTCGATACTAGTTCTGCTCAACTTCGATCGCTGTACTGTGGTTGGAAGGTCTGCTTGCTCTGTCATCTGTCTGAAGCTACTAAATGAGGCTTTCTTGCGAAATTCACACTGTTAAGCTTTAAGCTCCCGCAATGTTGCTGAAATCTAATCGGAAACCTTAGGGTTGTTACATAAGTAAACTTCATCAAAACGTTTTTGTGCACTGCCATTTTTGAAAAAAAAACGGAAGTACTGACCAATTCCAACAATACGCACGAGGCTGCCTATAAGCTTGTAAGGAATCATTGCAAAAATCATTTTCCTAGAGAAAATTTGCCCCATACTTCAATTCGCAACCAAGCGATTGTGTGAAAAACGCACAAGCCGCTCATCAATGCAGTTTGTTCGTGAATGATTTCGTACATACCGAAAGGTTTTGTAGTCTTCATGAAATTGTTGGTAGCAGTTCCTGGATTGCTAAGCATTTGCTTGAAAGCCAAATCGGATTCATTTTCAAACAGCTTTTGTACAACATATCTATAAGCTGTATAGAGCAAATCCTCAGCGATGGTTGTGAGCAAAGCCCTCTTTGTATTGATATCAGACACGAGCATCGCGAACGTACGTTGTGCGTGAATGTGCGCTACCTAGATTGCAAATTCTCTCTTCTCATAGGCCAGCAGCATTGTAGTGTAAATGCGGGATTAGTGTTGCTGAAAATGCTGGGCAGGCCTGTGACTACTTGCCTTTGGTCTCTTTGCACGCGTTAAGTTCGGTTCATATCACACGTTATCAACCTAGTTCGCCAATTTTACTGCAGTTCGTTTATCTGTAACTGCTTCTTACTGTTTTTCTCGTTGGTTTCGCAGGTCTACTGCCATCTGATGCACAGATTTTCGTTTCTACGAGGGACTTTTATATTCTGTGAACGGCTGATTTGTCTGAATTAAATTCACAAACTGAACATCTGATACTTTATGATTTTCGTCAAGCGACGGGCCAAGTCGATTCAGCCGATGTGTTTCTCTGATTCTAATGTACTATGTTCTTGTTGTAGAAAGTTTCCTCTATTTTTGGATTTGTTCCCAGTAGAAGGATCGTTTTGTTATATGATGTTGCAAAAGTTGCTACAATTACCACTGTGTGCGCGATATTTTTTACCACTGTGATGCTGGCTGGCAGTGAAGGGAGCGATTCAAGGGTTCAAATGTCGGTTCCATGGTGATGGTTCAGGCACTGAGTGTTTCAACTTGACAGTTCAATGCGATATGCACATGTGTACACCTCCAAACCTTCCCTGGCCTAATCCTGAACGTATCTTGTACCACTGTTCAGGTTTATTGACCTGCGTGTCAGTTGAGCATTTGGAAAAAATGGTAACGCCAGTTATATCATCTATTATTGCAAACGAAGAATCTATTTCCACTGAAAATGAAGAAAACGGAGCTTGACTTTTGTAATTTTTTTATATAGTTCGTTTGAAACGAAAGAATCAAAGCAGCTTAAACTTCGAATCAATTTATTTTTTCCAATGTTCAAATGTATGTCTGCAAGAGCTCGTGAAATCGTTTGTGTCCTACGTACAAGCTTGGCGCACGTAGATGAAATTTAGAAGTTTGCGTTGGTTTGTTTCATTATTTTCTGACGTTGTTGTTATATTTCTGACGTCATAATCTTTTGAAACAAACGATGTTATTCTTGTAAAGTTTTTGAATTGACCAGTCTGGTTTATCCTTAAATATTTTTGATGTCGTAGCAATAAAACTAACGACCAGTACAGCGAAACTTGTCACGTATCATGACCCTTCCTTATACTGTATGTGTCGGACGTTACTGGTGCTAACGGAGGTTTCAGCATTCCCGTTTATTGTGCACGAAAATGTTGTAGTGTACTCGTCAATTGTGGTATCAGCCAGGGTCACCCTGACACGAAATCCATTTACAACTTATCTTACGAAACGAACTATAGCAAAAGAAATGTATCAAAAATCGAGTTATTGGCAACTCTTGACAAAGAACTTGGAGTTTATCAGAAAACTAAAAATATATACAACATGTTTTGGTGGTGTTCAGCTAGATTGGTAGCAATTTGTCGTTAGCTTATCTCAACTATCTTTTAAGAATAAGAAACGATTTCCGTACTTGCAGACTTATCGGTTGTACTGCGTTGGTCTTCGACGATGCTTCGTTTAAAGCAGGGGTGTGCAACATTTTCTGTCGGTGGGCCATATAACCAACTTCAGACATGTAGCTGGGCCACACGAAAAATTTAGTTTTTTCACATAAACTGTCGGAGTAGGATTTTCATGCTTGATGGGGAAAAATCAGAGAGTGTTGGCAAGGGCCACACCAAATGGCTTGGCGGGCCGGGTTGTGGTCCGCGGGCCGCCTGTTGCACACCCCTGGTTTAAAGCTATGGTGTTGCAGATTGCAGCATTCCTGTGATTTTGCTCCCTTCTGTCAAGTCCACCTCGTTACGTACGTCTCGAGGATTTCTTTTTCATGACTGAGATCAGCTTTGATAACAGTGCGATGACATTTGTGAAACTCCATCTTACTGTAGTAGTTCACGACAGCATAATGCTGTGAAGAACTGTAACTGATCATGGGCGCTGGAAAGATTTTTCTCGGGGGGAGGGGAATAGTGGATTTTTCCAGGGGTTGGCCAAAGGATTTTTTCCAGGGGCGGCAACCGTGGTGAAATTGCATTTTTCCAACTTGAAACTAAGAGAAACATTTTTCTACTAAAAGGTTATATGGAAAATATCAAATTCCTATATCCACGTGACCAAGACCTCCCTTCCGACGCCCTTGTATCTGATGAGTTTAGTCGCAGAAATTTCTGCTTCTGTAAATACTGTTAAAAATTGTAATCTTTTTTCAAGTGGTATTTCACAGTGAGTGACCACCTCAGAAGTAAATGTACCAGAATGTGGTGATGAAAAGAGTGTAATAGTCAGGGTTCTTCCTTTGCTCATTACTGAAATTTTTCCTGCTCGGATTTTTGGAACCATGGAAATGCTTATTCCGCCTTTACAGTCATATGCCGAGGTTAAGCTATAGACCCGCATTGTGCTTCATGCACACTACCGGCTATAGTCAGGAAGCAGCAACTGACTTGCTCCGCCTTTACGGTCATATGCCGAGGTTAAGTCACTGTCCCGCATTCGTGCTTCATGTACACTACCGGCCGTGATCA
>Ga0210059_1017620_pt1 | contig 10156 bp, 8 predicted proteins | sample Ectturendosymbi2_FD_188042 | JGI IMG/M metagenome (GOLD analysis project Ga0210059, IMG submission 188042) | Ecteinascidia turbinata endosymbiont from Florida, USA - Sample 2 (SPAdes) (version 2) | ecosystem: Host-associated > Tunicates > Ascidians > Unclassified | place: Key West, Florida...
GAGCCTCGAGCTCCATTGTTGGAAGACCTGCAGCCCACAACATCATTACATCGTGTACGCCCGGGCCGATTTTCCCCAGTTCTTTCTCTGGAGATACTCATGTGGATTACTTGAAGCTTTTGCTTGAACACAGCATGACAAAGGAAATTGTTGAAAAAATAAATGCCTGTATAAGAATTCTCCGCCATCATGTGAAACAGCATGCCAAACCAACTTTCAAAGACACGTGCGAAGAAGAGATTGTAGCTCTAATTGGGGTTTTGCTGTTGTCAGGTGTCAATAAGGACAATCATGTGTCCGCAGAAGAAATGTTCAAGCCTACAGTGGGAATCCCTGCGTATAGATCAGGGTTCAGCGAGAGAAGATTTGTTTTCTTTTGCGCTGTATTGGTTTCGATGATCGTGCAACCGGGGACGAACGGCAAAAAGAGGTCCCATTCGCTGCTGTGAGCCAAATTTGGGAAGTTTTCATCAACAACTGCAAACAACGCTATTATCCAGGAGAAAATATCACAATAGATGAGCAGCTGCTGGCATTAGAGGCCGATGTGGTTTTCGGATGTATGTACCGAACAAACCGGCAAAGTATGGCATGAAAATCATGGTGATCTGTGATTCTAAAAGCAGTTACATGCTGAATGGTATGCCATACTTGGTAAAGAAGACAAAACCACCAGGTGCTGTTGCTTTAGGACATTACGTGACTATGGAGTTGTGCAAGCCGTATTTCAGTAGCAAAAGAAACATAACTGGTGATAATTGGTTCACATCAGTGCCACTGGTGAATAAATTGTTGGAAAAGGGATTAACGTATGTTGGCACTATTCGGAAAAATAAATGCGAAATTCCTGAAGAAATGACAAACAAAAACAGATTCAAACCTAGGTAGTGTACATTTCTTTTTGATGACAACACCACTCTGCTAACCCGGTGTTGCCCAAACAAGTCATCAGAAAACTTGTTACCCTCCTTTCATCAATGCACGGACAAGCTGATATTCATGAAAAGGGAAAGCCGGAAATAATTATGTATTACAACAAGACAAAAGGAGGGGTGGACACTTTTGACCAAATCTGCTCCAACAATTCCTGCAGCAGAATGACTAAAAGATGGCCTATGGGTATATTTTATGGGATGGTGAATGCCGCGGGAGTTAATACTTCAATCTTGTACCACAGCCACATGGTTAATCAAGGAAAAAATACACAAACGCGTCGGAGGTTCATGAAAGAACTCACACTTGAGATGATACGACCATGCGCAGAGAGGAGGATTGCCCAGCCAAAACTTCCATTGGGCGTCAGAGAAGCTGTGAAAATGACATTTCCACAACTCGCGATCGTTTCAATATTGCCAGGACCCGAACAACTGCCAAAGCACAAGAGGTGCAGGATTTGCCCTTACAACAGAGACAGGAAGACCAAACAAATCTGCACCAAGTGCCACCAGCCTGTGTGCAAAGATCATGCCATACTTGTGCGTATATGTACTGACTGCAATCCTGCAGGTAAGACAAGTTGCAAGCTTTTATTCACAACATGGAATTTGTGTAGTTTTATTTATGTTAATTGCAAACAATCGTGTTTGGTTTGTTAAGAAGACTTACAAGCATGTGATTTTTTACAGTCAGAAAACATTTTTTAAGATTTATTTGCTTTTTACTGCCGAGCGTTGCTTCTGATTAGACTGCACACCAAACCATGTTACAAAAATTGCAAAAAAGGAAGTTGTACAGCAAACAGCAATTTTAATTTGAGCTGCAACATGTTTTTTTGACAGATATGACATTGGATGATGGATTTTGAGAAGAGGAGACCTACACCCTGACTTAATATGAAGAAAATAACTTTCCCAAATAACGTACAAACAGCAAGTCTTAATATTAAGACTAAAACGCATCGTTGTAAACTAATCAAGATTTCTGCGTGCCTAATTAGGCCTACTAATTACCGGGGTTCAAAGCCATACGCCCTCAACTAGCAATAAGTATTCTGCATAGCTACATGTGAACAATGGTAATATTTGTTGTGTTGAAAAATGTTAGCGAATTACAATAAAATCCTCCAAAGAATTTCTGTTCATGCCACCACGCGTGGAAGGTGTTGTTCAGAATCTTCATTTTCAGGTTTTTATATACGTTCTAAACTTATTATTCCAAAGCGATCATCCTAATAGTTAAGACTTGTTCTTCCCTAGCAATGATGTGTGCATTTGTGTTGGCCTCTATGGCAATCAATCTGAAAAAGGAGTAAATATCAGGTTACGATCTAAGGTATTACATTGCCGCAAATATGTCAAGACTCAAGTAACTAGAGGGAAAGGGGGCAATTTACATAGCATATAGTTTAACCTTCCACATTGGCAATCTTCACTGCAACATGTTGCACTTAAAATAGTACGACTTACTTAAACGCTTACAGCTTCTAAAGTCACATTATGAAAACCAAAAATCCACTCCAGTTTAGACAGTTAAATGTGCACTGAACACAGCATGCTAAGAAAAAATAGCAATATGAGACTGATACATGCAAATACTGCAGCCTATATGATCAACTATACCAAGGAGTTTGTACAAATGCGCATTTCCAATGACAAATCATTTATAACCTCAACAAGAATATTTCATAAAATGGCAGTGCTTCACTGCACTGCATTAGCATAAGTGAATTATGCAGTACTGTTCATGAAAAGTTCATTTCACAGCATTAAATTGAAACAACGCCATTTGGCAGGATGCAACATTTGCAATCCACTGCATGAAACAAACGGAAAATATGAAAACTTAAACAGTATAAAATCACAGCTACATTACCACCACGCAACATATTACAGCTGCAGTTTTGTAGTTAATTTTATTCATGAATACTTCATGGAAACAGATTTGCACTTGCGAATCTCACAACATCAAGCAAGTTTGAAACACGAAAACTTCACACTATCCTATCACAACTACACCACATTACTACCGCAAAACATTTTGCAGCTACAACGACATTTTAGTTGTGCACTTTACCGCATCAACAATTTGAGGTTTACAAAAATTAGGGTTAGTTGGAATGGTAAGTTATCACTACCTAGATGTTCCTAATTTTTTAATATTTCTAACTTTACCCAAATTTGAATGAAGTTGTTTCAGTTGGCGCAATTTTGATTTGGGCTGTTGTAATTTGCTCAAATATTTATAATATATGCAAATCTGAATGACACTCTTCCAATTTGACCAGTTGTTTCTAATTGCACCCAACTTTGAATGAAGCTGACCGAAATATGGTTAAGGGTGTTGGAATTTGCCCATATGTTTCTAAATGTATGCAAACTCAAATGAAGTGATTGTATATTATTCAAACTGGAATGAAGCTGTTTGAAGTTACCCAAAATTGAATTAAGTTGTTCCACTTGGTCCGAATTTGAATGGAATTATTGTTGTTTGGCCAGAGTTGATTTAGTCTGTTGGAATTTACCCAAATCTCTCCAATTTATGGAAACATTTTTAACTTCACCCAAATTTGAATGAATTTCTTATAATTCACCCAGACATTTCTGGACGTACTAAAATTTTAATGGAGCTTTTCTATATAGCCCATTTTTGAACAAGCCTGTTTGAAGTTCACCAGAATTGAATGAAGTTGTCGCAAATCGGCAAAATTTGATTTGACTGATGGACTTCAAGTGTTTCCAATTAATGTAAATGTTATTGTTTTCACCACAGTTTGATTGAAACTTTCTCATTTGCCCAGATTTAATTGAGGCTGTTGGACTTTACCCAAATGCTCCGATTTTACTCAAATGTTTCTAATTTTAGCCAAAACGTTATTAAAGTTTTTTAGCTAGCCCAAATTTGATGAAGGCTGCTGGAATTGCCACATGATTCCAGTACACTCAAGAGCAATGTTTATTTTGCCATAAAGAGCGAAAAAGAATGGCAAAATAATCTCAGAATATTTTGCCGTTGATTTGGTTATTATTTTGTTTTAGTTTGGAAAATAGACACTACCCCACTTACATGTGAACGTAGCTGTACACTTTGCCCAAATTTTGAAAATTTTCGCTCGAGTAATGGCCGATTTGTCAGTGCATCCCCATGCCGTACGCTTATGTTGATCAATCTTTAGCGGACCAGACTCTCGCCAATTGTTTTGACAAAAAACCTTCTGGGTCATCCCAAAGCGCAGCAGCAGCGTTGCTAGCCCACAAGTTTGGGGAGGCAAATATTTTGACTTCAAGCAAACAACAGTATTCTGTTTGGTGGGACACCGCCTCTCAAGGCACAAAACGATTGGATATGCTAGAAATTCGGAGGGCATGGTCCCCTTGCCACCCTTGGCTACGCCTATGAGCGCAAGTGCTCGGAGAGTTAAGCCTTCTCTGAATCTAAATACACTTCCATGAATTAATCAAGCTCTGACTTCACCTGCCCACATGAGCTCATGAAGTTTGCTTACATAAACTTGCATATTGCTTTTTTCGAAAACTAAAAATGTTGTCGCATTCATGGGAAAAGAAAAACTTTGAAGTTTCAGCATTTTTTCTGCAAAAGGTTCAGAAAATTAATGCTCTGTGTTTATTGATTAGCCATGCAAATGGGTAACTTAGCTAGTTCTAAATTTGAACTGTTGCGAAAGTCAAAACTCATTACCCGTTTCCCACGAAATTGTTTTGGACTGAATAAAAAAAGTGAGCCAAACTATCTTATCGATGTCTGACTTATGGACTACCACTTTTTTCCTGCTACACTGAACACTAAATTTTGTAGGAACATTTTTGTTGATACAACTGTACCAAGAAAAGAAAAGTTTTAGTAACTGTGCTTTCATCAGACAAAATGGTCTTGCATGATAACGATCTATGAAGAAAATGCAAGAACTTTGCAACCGGGCCGGATTTAAGGAGAGCAAAGTGGGAGTCTGCCCATGAGGCTCCACATTTATGATCCGTACTTATGATTACATATTTACAAGTAATTGATAAGAGTAATGCCTTGACGTTGCATAACATGTTTTGGGGTACTGAGCAGTGTTCCTCTAAGGTGCATAACTGCGCGCTTCCTAGACCTTGATGCACAGTAAAATCTCACTTTTGCGCACTTGCAGCATTCCAAAATTAATATCGCATATACAGTTTTCCCTCTAAGAAAATTTTGCAGTGAACAAAATTTTGTTTTAGCACGAATGCAGTTGTGCAGCCATGCAGACACACAATCAGTGAAGCAGTTTAAGCGGTGCGATATATGGTTGCAGCGGTACGACATATTGTGCAGCGGCGCGATATATGGTTGCCAGTGCGCGAGAATGAGATTTCGCTGCACAAATGGTCTGGTGGTTCTGCGCACTTGCGCATCTTACAGGGACCGTTGCGTATATATACCGCATGTAGCCCTTTTAAGGCCCGAAGCACTTTGCTATGGTTGTGTCTACGTGGTTGCACAATCGCATTTGCACTAAAACAAACATTTGCTCAGTACAAATTTTCTTAGGCGGAGCACTGGTACCGAGGGCCTCACATAAGGCCAGTCCGCATGTCTAAATCCGGCCTGCCTTTGGAAGAATCTTTTAAATTGCTGCACTTCTTCCAACATATACTATCAACTTACGCGAGATTTGCCAGTTGAATTTTTTACGTGAGGCCCTCCGAAACGCAAGAAGGACTTTTTGTGGCCTGTCCAAAAAAGGAGTTTTATCTGAATTTACAATCTACACATAACACGAAGCATTTTGCAGTATTGTATTACAGCAGACTGCTGTTGATAAAAAGTGTTAACAGCATTTTGCAATGAAGCCTGTTTACAAGGATGAAACTTTGTCAGTTGGAAATTATGAAGTTGAAGTCTTTGCCCCAAACTCATTTTTTGTGGTCCGAATATCGAAAAGTGCATCGTAAAATATTTCATCACTGGATAACCTTATCTTGGATTTTGTTGAACAAAACGTGTTCAGAAGTCTGCATTATCTGAACTTAGGCAGTGATAAACGAACATACAAGAGCGGTTGATACTGCATACCTCAGGGTCCCTTCACGCAACACATGTTTTGGAAAAGCACATATGTCTTCCCCTGTCTGCGCTGGATGCACTAATTGTTCCTCAGACTCTTGATCTAATTCATGACTTTTGTTTGCTACAAACCATTTACATCAACTTTTTTAAAGTTAAGATCACCAGACTCAATTTAACACTTCACAGTCAAATTTTGTTTTTATCATTCAACACAAACCCTCTTTAATTTTTTATTATGATCACAGAATCTTTTTTTATTTGACACGAAAGAGGGCAATCTTTATATACGTAATATGTATTCAACTGTAGCTGAATAATTAAAAGTATATCCAGTAGCGATTAAAAGGTTCAATTGCTTTTTCGATTCATTTGTTCCATTATTCCCGTACTTTCCTTTTTTATCAAAGCACAATGCAAGAATATCTTGAAAATGGATACGGACATCCCTGCATCTATGTATAAACTAAACTTAATTGGCTACATTATCCGAAGAGCTGGAATTGGACTTCTGAACAACTTTTGAACACTAAGTGCATGACGCAATGCAACAAAGCGCTTTCCTTGGAATTTTATCTTCCTGCGCTGTTTGACTTCTGACCTTTTGCGTGACTTGTTTAAGAAATGAAAAATGTTTCCTCGGGACTTACAACAAAATGACTTTCATGTGCAAGTTTGACTGCAGTTGGCCTATTGTTTCGTAACTAAAATTATAATCGATTGTTGTTCAGTGTTTTATATTTAATTTTTGTCCGTTTGGTTTTGTGACACTGAATCCCACTTCCACTCCTCATTTCAATTGCTTCATGTTAAAGGTTTCGCAAAAACCGACGTTCAAAGGATCAATCTCGCAACGAAAGTGGTCAGAGAGAAGCAAGTGGTGACACTACATAAATGGGAGACCCAGAACCCGAAGCCGTCTGTCTGGAAGATTAATGTCACGTGCAAACTGGTGTCCTGTGCAGGCTACATGTTTCAAATCACTTTGTTTCGCGTGACAACCGGTACGATTTGGTGGAACGTCTCGATTTTGTGGCGGGTAGACAGGCCTGTCGCCAGGTTTTAAGGTTTGGGGGGTCAAAATACATTTTTAGGAAGACAAACGTTTTGTTTTTATCATACGTTTACAACAAATTTGTTAGGCCAAACAAAATTAGGAGAGGAACTGTCCCCGAATGCCTCCATGGCCACGAGCCTGGGTAGATTTGGATAAGGATTGTGCGAGATGATGCTCACACCCAACATGTTGCTTTCTAGTTCGACGGTGCAGCTAACGAGTAATTTCGCAGCTAACGAGTAATTTTTGGCGTTGCTTATTTTCTCCGTTTACGTGCCTGTTTCAACTATGTTCAGATAGCCATGGGTATCGTCGTGTCCGACGTTATATTTAATTTTATACTCGCAGGAAAACATGAGAAATCTGTTATTTCATGACATTTCCTATATCTGTGGCCAAACTGAGTGGTGTATGAGTTTGTTCATGAGATAACTATGGGGTCTTGGAAGAACATAAGGTTTTTTTTCAACCCGTGGTTAACTGACGTGTTACTTGGCCAGAGTCAATTAGACCCGAGTTTAAAAGTATTTTGTGAAAAAAAATTATATGTAAAGTTGTTTTGTTGGTCACAAACGGTTTTATTGTGAAAATGACTGAGAGCCGTTGCAATGGAAGTCAACGATAGCTTGATCGGACCTTGCGGAAACGTAATTTATTTTCCGGTCCTGACCAACAGTTGCTTCACGCATCACATGCACACGAAAGGCTACCTGGGCACGCTTTGCTTTCGAACACATGCGCGAGAAAATATTTTTTGTCGTTTCTCTCAAATCAAAAGAAAATAATTTTTTGTGTCGTTTCTCTCAAATCAAAAGAAAATATTTTTTTTGTGTCGTTTCTCTCAAATCAAAAGAAAATATTTTTTTGTGTCGTTTCTCTCAAATCAAAAGAAAATATTTTTTTGTGTCGTTTCTCTCAAATCAAAAGAAAATATTTTTTTGTGTCGTTTCCCTCAAATCAAAAGCCGTTAAAGACAGACCTGGTGAAGTCTGATGGAAAATTGTCGAATGATGTGGTTCTGAACGTTTGATGTGGTTCTGAATGTTCTGAATAAGAACCCAAGGTAAACAAACTTTAATCAGGCTCTACTGGCGCTAAAAACATAAAAACACGTTAGAACCCAAGGTGAGAACCCAAGGTGATTCGATTTTATCGATTGTCTGCTGGTGTGTTCTGCAGCTAGGTAAGAATTCATATCCTGTCTATTCAGAAAAAGCATGTAAAAGTTTGAGGGTCATGAGATGGACCATCCGTAACCTACCTGTGTCTTGCACTTTCTTTTTTCACTACGCGCATTTGAGTTCGAAAAGCTGTATAACTCCCGTAGTCGCGAAGCTACTTATTTTTCAAATGTTTCCGTAGTTTTCTGTAACGCAGTTCCAAATAAGGGGTTTCACCTTCGCGTCCTTTTTTCCTTTTTCGCAGATCCCATTCCGTACGCTGCGACCGCTGAGAAAGTGGAATCCGCTTTGGAGCTTGTTGTCCCTGACGTGGAAGTTGCTGGTGATGTCAGAGAAGGTTATGAAGTGACATTTACTGGCAATTTAGGTGCGTCTGACAACTGTTCTCAAAACTCGTTTTGCAGTAACGAAATCGTCCGAAAATCTTTCATTCCCATGCCTTTTGTATTGGGGAACAAACCATGACCCCCAATGGGCATATAGCTGTACTTATCATGTTGCAGCAAAATTTAGATTTATAGACCTTTCGCTGATGCAATCTGATGCACTTTGTTCACACACGGTCTTTTAAAGTCGTTGCGTAAATGAATAGATCTCAGTTTTTTAGTTTCGTTGTTTGTACTTCGTTGCTGTGTTATAAATCAAGCCGCGCTTCTTCAACATCAGTTCGATAAGTTTGCTGTTTTTTCAGGACGAATGGACCTGCTGGTCAACAGCAGTGACGATGACGTTATGGCAGTAACAGCGGAGGAAACCGCTATTGGCATTCCCGATCTTAAATCCGTCACCTTCATGGTGGACGGCTACGTAACCGAGCCAGTTTCAACGGATGCGACCGCCGACATAGTCGAGAGCGCCGTGCTCAGCTTGTTCGGTCCGCTGTGCTCCCAGAAAATTGAAAAGTTGCTGGCAAAGAAACCAGTGATTTTTCGAAAGTGAGCCCTACTTGGACAGCGTGGTTTACATTGTCTAATCCTCAAAACTGAAACGCGTTTCAAAATGTACAGTGAACTTTGAAATTAGGGCATGGACTACGAAACTCAGATATTCTGGAAATGACTCGTCTATGTCTTCAAGTTTAAAAAGACGCCGAGTGTTGCTGAGTCGTTCGCATTATATGGATTAAGCTATGTGCGGGGAGTTTTGCGAAAAAACATTTACAGTAAAAACATATACACCTTTCCTGTCCGCGATGCCATTTCAAACGAAAGATTGACATAAAACTATACATCTGTCCTCGATCACACTCCTCAAACAATTGACACGCAACGAATCTTAACAGAATTACTGTATAAAAAAACAACAAAACAAAAAAAAAACTGGGTGGTTCATTTTGTTTTACGTGTCCAGAAAAGACGCTTTTTCAGTTTGTAAAGTTGAGTTTAAATAGAAATAAGAACCTAAGTAACAAGATGCTGGGTCTAAATTTTCTACCTCTGATGTTGCATGAACAATAAGAAACGCTTGCGATTGATCCCAGTTATACATTGATTTTTTCATTACTCCGCACTGTACCATGATGACAATCCGATGCTTTGCAGTGATTTAGAACACGGAGGAATTGTCAGCGGTTCTCGCACCACCGAGAAATCGCTTTGCGGTCTTCATTCTGTCAAGAATCCAACCTGCTTGTTCAGAACAGAAAACGATCCCATTGACGCCGCCAAGTACTCTAAGGTAGCCTGAAAATTTTTGTGGTTGTTGGTTTATGGCTGCATAGGGTCTGTGTTAAGTTTTTAAAGAATCGTTTAAAGCTGCTCACCAGGCACCGAAATGGAAAATTCCGACAAAGAAGTATTTCCTGCAGATGGCCGATAAATCACATGAAGGCAGCAAACATTATATCGTTATGGAAAAATGGACATTGGAGGCACCTACAGAAAATTCTTTAAAACGTTTTCCGCCTTGTATGTGAATGTTACCACTTCGA
>Ga0210059_1017621_pt1 | contig 10156 bp, 5 predicted proteins | sample Ectturendosymbi2_FD_188042 | JGI IMG/M metagenome (GOLD analysis project Ga0210059, IMG submission 188042) | Ecteinascidia turbinata endosymbiont from Florida, USA - Sample 2 (SPAdes) (version 2) | ecosystem: Host-associated > Tunicates > Ascidians > Unclassified | place: Key West, Florida...
GGCCAAAGGGGCCATGCCTCCCCCCAAATTTGTAGAAAATATAGTCATTTTGTGCTTTGAGAGGCGTTTTTCTAAACAAAATAGTGTTATTCGCCTAAAATTAAACATTTTGGTATACACTGCCGAATACTGACAGTATACACTGCTGAAAACTGTTTATACATTTTTTATTTTTAGGGTCTGAGGGGAGGGTCATGGCACAGTGGCCACCTCCCTCCGTACGCTAGCGAAGGTGTGAATCATGGGCGTAATTTGGTGGGGGACACGGGGTACGTGTCCCCCCACTTTTTCAGGTGAGGGGATATAATATGCCATGTTCTCCCCGGTTTTGTATTTGGAGAAGTTCCAAAAATAAAAGTTACGTTTGCAACGTTTTTCGTGAAGTGCTTTTCATGTAAGATGCTACATATAGCCAAGTTCATGTTGAAACAGAGTTTGGCGTGGTATCACTATATTCTGTTAGTTTATCAACTTTAGCAACAATAAAATGATATTTAGCATTTTTCAAGTTTCTAGAGACCGCGAAAGATGGTTTACTGCTTCTGTCCGACATTTTACCCTGTGCAGTATACTGTTACAAAGGTTATTTTCTTGAAACAGTGATAGTTTTACCAAACCGTCGCCAGAAAGTTTTCAACAGGGGGTCTTTGCGATTCTGCGGGGAGTCTTTGCGATTCTGCGGGGAGGCTTTGCGATTCTGCGGGGAGGCTTTGCGTTTGTACGGAGGGTTTGGTATTCTGAAATTGACAAAAACTCTACGTATTTAAAGTGTTTCATGTTTTAATTTGGGCCAACAAGGGGAGATTGAAAGGATACATCCACCACGTGGTAAGAGGATATTAATGGAGAGTTTGTTAGGGGTGGGCCTGCAGGTATGATGCTCAGTAGCATTGAAAAGATTTGTAGCTTTTACAAAGAGCGGAAATGTGCAAGAAAAATATTTATCGTCTTTGTAACGTTAAGTAACTTGAAAAAGACTTCAAACCGCGCTGTAAACCACACCTCTTAAAATATGCATGAAAACTTATGTTTTCTACTATATGAGTGATATGCACGTGCGACCAATGCGATTCACCATTTTGTGCACTCCAACTGACAGCTCTGATAAAACCCACTTGATGTATAAGCGTGATTAGCCTTGCGTTTAAAACACCTCTATAAACAAGGTTGGAAATCTGTTTTATAAAACTTTACGTCTGCATCGACCCGATGACTTCATTGATTTCACACTAAACAGTCCCCCTCACATTTTACAACAAAATTGCGCCCATGAGGTGAATAATAAACATTTGTCTGCAAGAAGATCTACATAATAAATTCTTACAGGTTTCACTTCATACGCATTATATGATTCTAAGTTTGGATAATTTTGTTTTGTGCTGGCGGAAGTACACTCTGTTACAGTGGTTTCAGCCATTGTTACATCTAATTGAGAAAGCAATAACACAGACGAGGAAACTAGAAATGTTTGTCAAAGTTCGACATTCGAGCCATAGCATTTCGGTGCCGGCACATTCTAAATCCAGTCTACGCTGATAAACATGTTACACTTGACCAGTGGCGTGCAGAGGGTGGGGGGGCGAACGTGGCGCCGGCCCCGGGCATCCAAGGCCAGGGGGCATCCCAAGAGTGAAATTACAGAAGTTTGAAATGCTGTAACTGGATGATTTTTTATATTGTAAGTCTACTAATGTATGCTGTATGGATTTAATTTTTCGAAACTTGTTCTGTTATCAATGCTAATTTTTACGTATTCAAATGTCAGTAATTCTCAGCTTCTTGAATACCAAGGACCTATACTTTAGGTGTGCGGCGCACATGCAATCAAACTGATGGTGTCGTGACGTATTCCAGGTTGTGCGGTCAAGGGAAAATCACAAAAAAGGATTAAAAGGTAATCAAGGTTGAAAAAACCCGGGTTTAAAAAAAACAATTGACACGCTTTTTGTTTTTTAAATCCCGGGTTTTATGTTTTTTTTGAAAAGAAAGAGGTTTTTGTTCTTCTCTTAGAAAAAACACAAAAACCTTAATCTGAATTGTTTTTATTCCATCATGCAATATCACCATATTCAGAATTACACAATAATAACTTTTTATACCTATTATGGCTTTTGAATCTGAGGGTAAAAAATGTACCCCATCTTTGTTTTCGCGGTGTTGTTGGTCAATTCACTCCAAAGTGGTAAGGTTTGGCAAGCATGCACACAGCTGGCAGAGAAAAGCCACTCCCATATAAACTCTGCCGTTTCACGTCGCGTTTATGTAGCTTACATGGCCTGCTAGTTCAGCATCTATACATAGTGACTTTTTTCAACATGTGTTTTTGTATGGTCTAACATCAGAAGCAGTTTGGTTGCAGAGAAGGCAGAAAATTGGTTAAAATATACCGATTTGACAGAGCTGAAGAAGATAACCAGTAGAATTTACTCAAACTGTTCGAATTATTCTTCTCTTTTTTTCAAGTCCTTCAAATTTCGTTGTTGTTCGTTTTGTTTTATTTAAAAAATGTACAGTTAACTATACAAGCGTGCTACATATTTTACTTTTAACTTCACAGCTGTATTTTTTTCGGTCATAGACCGAAACGTTTTTGAAATGACAGAAAAAAATTGAGTCATATCGGTTAGAATGTTTCAAAATACAGGCTAAAAAATACCGTTATGGTGGGTTTTAATTCAACTGTGAGACAAATTTCCGAAATGTTTCAGTGAGCAAAATGTCTCAGCAAAAATGACCGAAATATTTCAGCAAAAATAAAAACAGTTTCATAGTACATTTTTCAAAGGAAAAGAAAAGAGTGGATTATTGGTGGGTTTTGATGGTTTGTATTAAGTGGGCTTTTTTAAAAACACCCCGGTGTTTTTTTGGTTGGGTCCAATTATATCAACACTGAAGACAATTATGGACGTTTAGTTGATTTTTTGAGTCAAATTTCAAAGCTGTCCTATTTCAACGTGCTTCATTTAGCTGATTTAATGATGTATCACTAGTTTCCCGTTTCGTTTTTTGTGCTAATACCGTCGCACATTTGTGCTTGCAATATGTGCTTCGCTTCGAGCTTCGTCATTAATTGGCAGTTCAGGCGGATTGATCATAACGGTACACACAAGCCAGCATCTGTTCTGTCCCCCAGTAGTTGTACATATAACCAGGTTTTTTTTAAGGTTTCGCTTTGGTGACCGCAAGGAAATTTTAAGAGACCGCTTGGAGGAATTTGAGAGACCGTTCTCCATTGATGTGATCTCAGGTCACTATATTTTGAGAGACCGTTGGAGGAATTTGAGAGACCGTTTTGGTCCCTCAAAACACCTTAATAAAAACACTGCATATAACAACAGTTTTTTTAGGGCGTTTTAGGGACCGGATTCAGGTCCCTAGAATTTCAAATCGGGTCCCTAGAATCAAAGAAAATTATCATCGGGTCCCTAAATCAGAGAAAATCGGGTCCCTAGAATCAGAGAAATCGGGTCCTTACAGATCCATAACGGGTACCTAACATTTTCCTTAAAAAAAACCTGTATTAACAACCAAACAAAAATTTTATTGCGTACTTTATGCGCATTCTCAATTATTGTGTTGTTCACAAATTTTAAACTGTCAACCCTGAATGACCGCCATCCCCACCGTAGCCTATACTTTCTGATTGACTGCCATTCGATGAGACATTCGCGCAGCCTTGTATTTTTGCCGTTGTGAACTGCGCTAACATAGTACTGTATGTGTTCTCCTCCCCTGTTTTAACGGGTTGCCAGATATTTTTGCAGTTATGAACTGCTCCGTCTCAGGTGACCGCTGCTAATTTATGTTCATTACAGTGACACATTGTAGCCCACAACGAGTGAAGAGAATGCGTGTAGAATAATATGCAAAGGGACGCCGGAGAATGGGAGTATGGTGGGAGCATGCTCCCTCTGCCCTTTCAAAAGGAGTGCAACGAGGGAGGAGGTGCCTTTTCATAACAGTATCATAGGTAAATTCGTGGTTTATCAAGATCGGCTTGAAATGAATTTATTGCAGCGATTCGGGCACCAAAATAATTCAGAATGATTTTCTACAATTTCTGTTAGTATTTTTGAGGTCATCATTGTTGATGAACAGAAACAAAAATAATTTGTAACGATTTTTTTGTTTTATATAAATTTCCATTTTCCCCAACATTTTTACTGCTCTCCCTGCCCTATTGCTGCTCCAGCGTCCCTGAACATGCATGTTGTGTCAACAAACTTCGCCAAAATGTTGGTTTGCAAACGTGAAAATGACGTCACAAACAGCTTATATCCAGTAACAATGACCACCATAGGCTTACGCCACTGCTCACCACTAGAATTTGGTAGAGGGGCATCCAATCAAGCAACCGCCCCGGGCATCACAAGACCTCTGCACGCCGCTGCACTTGACGTAGGCCAAAATTCCGCCTCCTTAGCGCTTCCGTTCAAGACGGAATGGAGAACAAAAACCGTGAAGGCATAAAAGGTTATTTGAAACAGAAAATTCTAGTCAGGTTTTGGTAACACAAAAAATGTCGAACGCATGAAAAGCAGAAACTGCATTTAATTCCGCGTGCTTTGGTGACTACTTATGAGCGAAAATACTGCGAGCATTCGAATGGCAGGTTGTTAGACAATTAGACATTACTAGAGACTAGCTCACCGTCAGCAAAGAGTCTGTAGTCTATGTCGACAATTTTTCACTGGGTTCACTCTCCTTGTTTGTAGAGTTTAGCAGTATTGAGGAGAGTACGTCGTTGAGTCTGCATTGCCAACGGAAGGTGCTTTGTTATAGCACATTTAAACTGCCTGGCATGGAAAGCTAGCTTGATGATGGAGTTCCGGCCTTTCATGGTCAGGAATTTCACAATAATGGTGGTGCATTAGCAGAAGTGGATGAAGCGATAGCAGAGGTTTTCGTGGAAGGCGATGAACGTTCGAGAAGATGATTCGGTCGAGGTTTGAAGCGGAAAAGTGCAATTTTTAGGAAATAAACGTATGAATAATCTTTTCACAAGTCTCAGAAGTTTTCACTTTTTTCTTGCATAGAAATACCATGGAACCGTAAGTTAAATTCCTTTGAATTAAGTTCATGTATTATTGCTGCTTTGCAATTCTCAGCTGCTTGTAGTTGGAGTTTAGTTTCTAGGCTCACCAACCTGCATTCTAGTTCCTCGATTTTCTAGCGAGCAACCTCTAAAGTTGTTTCGACAGCAGTGATACGAAGATTCAGGCTGGGCTCGATCTGTGCAAGGCGCTGCTCGTCTGATTGAAGCAACTGGAATACCTCATTCCGCTTAGGTTCACCTTGTGCACTCTGTGCAATCTTGATTTCTTGGATGCCTGAAGATGGCATTCTCTAAGACACTACCTGGGTTGCCAGGTTGGCGTTCGGCTAAATTCCAGAAATTTGGCCTTTCTTAATGTTGTTTGCTTTGAAAAAATGGTGTTTGGCATGTACGTCATAGTTTGGCATTTTTTGATAGTGCTGGCATAAAAAAACATTGTTTGGCATATTTTGAAACCTCTGGCTCAGTTACTGCTGTCGGCTTGGAATAATAGAACTTTTTCTCAGGACAAAGGTCCTCTCTTTTCTACCACGGTCCCATTCTCCAAGATCCAAGCGGCTTTGCCATCTAAGTGACGCTCTGGGGCGAAAGACGTAATACTTATTTGGACAAGGCTTCGAAAACTTTGGCACATTGTACAGTGTCTTGAGCAGTGTAGACTGTGCTGTTTTCGGAAAATAAACATAAAGTTATGCAAATCAGGTTAACTGTTGTGCCATACAGCAGGGTTTTTTAAGATGTTTTAGGGACCCGAATCAGGTCCTTAGAATTGAAAATCGGGTCCCTAGAATCAGCGAAAATCATCATCGGGTCCCTAGAATCAAAGAAAATCGGGTCCCTAGAATCAGAGAAATCGGGTCCCTACAGATTAATATCGGGTACCTGACATTTTTCTCAAAAAAAACCTGCTGTACAGTATCCCAGAATACTATTGTTCAATTTTTGTCACACTAACCAAAAGGTGGGTGTGATAGACCCGGTTTTCAAAAATAAAAAAAATATACTTTCCTTGAACTAAAGTTTATCACAAAACCTGCACTGAAAATATAACTCTCATTGAGCAGTTTGAGCACTAAGAAAGTTACTTTGCACTCTGAGATCATACCATTTTTGATGAAAGGGGAGGTAGTGTAGATTTCATATATGTATGAACTGAATTACTCATAACAAAAAAATGTTGGGCTTGAAGAACGTCTTATGTTGCAGAACCTGATGATAACGGTGTTGTGACAAAACTGTCTTGGTATACGCCACATGTGACTCCAAATTTGCAAGAAAAACTTGCACTCTACAAAACAATTGAATCAAAATCAAGTCTCCCAGTTAGTTTCCGAATGATTCAATGCGACTCGATCCAAGTCCCGCAAACGAGAAATTTCACCTGGCGATTGTAGGTGAAATCAGCCCCAGAGAAGCCTCGCTGGAAATTGGAGCATTTCAGACAGATAAATCTGGAGACCAGCAACACAACCCATCAGTTTTTGACCACTGTAATCTCGCAAATATATTTGCTATGTTGAACTCCAGGAGATACCCTGAGATTGACTATGATGATACAAACTTTACTCAGCAAAAATTTCAAGGGTTTATGGAGATGCCGCACTGTTCCGAACAAAGTTTTGCAATGTTGAAGAGTTGATTTCTTCTCCAAATACAACCCCAGCAGATTACTAGGAATTGTTCCCGATGTTTGTCTTTGACGTGACAAAACAGAGCGAAAAACTCAAAAACTCTGTGACTGACATTCAAATAAAGGCTCAGTTCTCAGAAAACTTAGCAGCAAACACAGAAACTTTCACCATTGTCATCAGTGACAAAAGTCTCATTTTCCAGAGCATGGGCAGAAAATGCGTGTTGAATATTAAGTTTAAAAAATAATACACTCTTTTTCAAAAACTGTCAATTCTTTTGTGAAAATGATTTAAATCAGATTATGTTTATAGTCTTCAAGGCTATAAACATATTTTGATGAAAATGCTTTGTCACAAATGAGTATCACACCTTTAAAGTTTGCTTTTTTCACAAACGATCAAAGCATGAACTACTCATCTTTGGACAAAGCTCAGACAGATTGAAGAAGCCTCAAACAAATCTAATCATTTGGTGGCAATAAAGGGTTAACACAAAGCACCTCTTTGAACAAAGCTCAGGCGGTCCGGGCAGGGCCACTTTTCACACCGATTGAAACAGACCTCACACAAATCTGACCATTTGGTGGTGAAAAGAGTTTACAGAGAGCACAATGCTTAATAAATTCAAAAACATTGATTATGTAACAGCAAACCAACCAAAATTCAAGGCAAACCATTACAAACAAAAAGAAAAGCAATTATGCTTACCTTAAAATAGAAACACAGTCTTAAACCTATTGCTTGGCAATTTCTGAAACACTGAATTAGAGAAGCTCTGTGCGATCTTTTTGCGTTCAGATTTGAAAAAACAGGTTAACTACAACTAATGGATACTCAATCTCTAAGCAATGAATAACTCTGAATGCACGATACAAGAAAATAAATTAAATTCAACACGTTTTCACACATGCAAACAGCTCGAACTAATCTAACCATTTGTTGGTGAAAAGGGTTAACACAGAGCACATTGCTTAGTAAATTCAAAAACATTGATTATGCTACAGCATATCAATCAAAATCCAAGCAAAACAATAACAACCAAACCATTAAAAACAAAAAGAAAAGCGATTATGCTTACCTTAAAATAGAAACACAGTCTTAAACCTATTGCCTGGCAATTTCTAAAACACTGAACTAGAGAAGCTCTGTGCGATCTTTTTGCGTTTAGATTTGAAAAAAGCACAAAGATGGAAAGACATTAATTACAACTACTGAATACTCAGTATCTGTTACCAAACATTGAATAACTCTGAATGCATAATACAGATAAAATATATAAGATATACACTTTTTAATATTAAGACACAAGCAGCCTATACCGAAACTGAGCACAATCTTTCAAACACAAACCTTAGCCTATGCCGAAACTGAGCACAATCTTTCAAACGATAAGTTAGAAGCATGCAAACCTAATCACACAAATATAAAAGCCTGTTCCTGGCAACTTCTACAGACTGATACCAACTGCACGAAACTCTGAAGTGAAATAAAACACCATTGTTCTTCAGGCAGCCTTAAACCGTCACGCCTTTTGACAATGAAAAAACGCGCATCGAGGCAAACCTTGGCTTCGCATGCAAAGCTTAAGAAAGTGCGTTCAAACGTAACAGAACGGCTGTGAATCACCAGAACAATTTCTATTCAACAATCACAAGCCAGACAAGGGCAATCAGCTGAAACGAGCAACTAGGCGAACCACCTGAATAGGCCACGGCAGCATGACAGCAAAATACCATAGCTCATGGGCATTGGCGGGTTTCGACTTTCGAACAAAACCTCGACACAGACTGACAATGCAACAGGTGGTCTGGCAAAGGGAGGCAAAGGGAAATGGGGACAAACAGAGGTGCTGGGAAACACAGAGGGTCCCCACAAAACTAGGGATTTTGAAAAAATCGCGACAATGCTCAAAAGATACCTTTTTTTAAAGCCACTCAAAAAATGTGTGGCAAAACCAAACTTTTATCATTGCACTGTATTTGACGAAAATCTTGTCGCAGTGCACATGAAGAAGACAGAATTGGTTTTCAATAAACCAGTCTATCTCGGAATGCGTATCCTGGATTTGTCAAAGATCTTGATGTATGAGTTTCATTATAATTACGTCAAGAAAAAATTCGGCTCGAAGGCAAATGTGTTGTTCATAGACACTGACACTCTTTGCTATGAAATCGAAACAGAAGATTTTTTCAAAGATATTTCAGCTGACCTCCTAGAAAAATTTGACATGTCAAATTTCTCACTAAACCAGCCTTCAGGCATTCCAACATCAATAAACAAGAAGGTTCCAGGAATGTTTAAAGATGAGGCTGGAGGGAAATCATAGAAGAGTTTGTTGGCTTGCGAGCGAAGCTCTACGAAATCAAGAAATTTGATGTTGAAGAAGAAAAAAAGTGTAAGGGTGTCAAGAGAAATGTCATAAGATACAAAATTTCTTTCAATGATTACAAAGACGTCTTGTTCTCAGGAAAAGAAGTGTTGAGGACGATGAATGTTATTGGAAGTCGCTAACACAATCTCTGTGAATAGCTATCTCTGCCGATGACGATAAACGAATCATCGGGCCTGACAAAATACAAACTTTTGCTCGTGGCCCAAGGGAAAGACAGAAGGACGCTGGGGCAGACAAGGGAGGCCTGGCAAAGGGGGCAGGCTGGGGACATGAGGGAACTTACTGTGGACAAAGGAAAATGGGGCACAATGCCCAAAACCGCTCTACTAACGTATGCCTGCGCGCTTTGATGCAGTAAGATTGCTTATATTCGTACGTCTTCTTTTAACAATACAACCGAATTTTACTTTGTGACTGAAGGCCCGGGAGGGGACCCCTGTGTTACACCATAAACATATGAAGGTTTTCAAGCCATTCACATCACATGTTATTGCGTGGTCCGTCAGCAGGTTTTAATCAGTTTTTATCAGTCGATTCGTAGAACGAAAAAACAGAAAACGAGTTTGCAGTGTTTAGCTAGCGCGATGCCGAAACCTGTAATGCCATCAGGAGCTATGAAAAGCGCAAAGCTTCGAACAAGAAAAAGCGCAAGGATCTGGCAGTGTTAGCTAAAACGCAGTGACTGAATCGTTTTTTCTAGCAAAATTTCAAGAAGCAACGTCAAAGCAGTGGCGTTAACAGAACCGTCGTTAGAAAGTCGTCAATAGGGGGTTTTACGTTCGTGCAGGGGGAGCTTGACATTCAAATTTGACAAAACTTCCATTAACTTATAGTGTTTCATATTTCCATTTGGGGGACTTGGAGCTTTGTTTGGAGGCGTTAAGCCCACCAAAATCCCCCGTGCCGATGGGACTGGACGTTAACCAGAGCACCTGAAAGTGAAAACCAAGACATTAGCTTGGAAACAACTTCCACACTTAGCCTGGCTGGCCATATTGACATGCTCTTTTTCCGGTGTTTTTGTTTGTAATCTCTGGTTCCTGCTTATTGTTCGGGTGAATGTTGTTTCTTGCCGAG
>Ga0210059_1017623_pt1 | contig 10156 bp, 4 predicted proteins | sample Ectturendosymbi2_FD_188042 | JGI IMG/M metagenome (GOLD analysis project Ga0210059, IMG submission 188042) | Ecteinascidia turbinata endosymbiont from Florida, USA - Sample 2 (SPAdes) (version 2) | ecosystem: Host-associated > Tunicates > Ascidians > Unclassified | place: Key West, Florida...
CGCTACAATTGAAATATTTGACAAAACACATGGTCTACGTTTTTTTATAAGAATCACATCTGTTTTTTCTTGTCTGTGTTCAAAGAAAAAAACAAACACACTGCACCTATATAGTATGTGTTGCAGCATAAAAACTTTAAAGCATAAGGTGAGGACCACGTTGTGACTCGCTTACCACGGCTGTAAAAATCTCACACACACGAGCAAAACACGTCACGTAAAACGCACCCAAATAATTGCAACTGTTAGGCTCACGATTGGCGTGTTTCTTACTTTTTCAGACTGGTATGAATCGAACGCAACTGAACTGTCGCGTGAAAAGATGTGAGGTTTAAAAAACAGAACCGTCGCCAGAAACTCTTGAATAGGGGGTTTAAATTTGCGCAAGGGTCTTGACATTCTGAAAATTTGATAAAATCTTTACTGATTTATCGTGTTCACATTTAAATTTGGATGGTCTGAGCTCACCATTGCCCACCGTGGCGACTCGACAGGTTTAAATTTCGCTTGTACTGTCATTGAAATGCGCATAAAGAAATACAAAGCTACAATCATCGAATCAAGTAAGGCTGAACATAGCACAGCAAACAGTTAAAAAGGTTTTGTCCTGCCTTCTTCATAACAAAATTATCTAAGAATTCATTACAGTTTTTTGCCTGAGTTTGTCACTTTTAATGTACCGAATGCTTTGTGTGGACAACCTCTCCTGGAACACTGTGACCCTTTAATTCATTTTTAATTATTTTGAATCTTGAAAAGGACCTTTCGCCTGAGCAGTTAATGACCATCACCCCAAGAAATAAGGCTTCGCGTGGTTGCATAAACTAAGAACTTCATCAATCTAAGGCATCAGACCCAAACGCGCTTTTGTCATTTTTTGCTGTTTCCCTGTCTCGTTCGGGAAGACTTCTGCACTTGCCAGTTGGTAAGGAGGCTTTTGCTTGCTATTCAAGCTCATCAAGATCTTCTCTGATTTGCTCAACATGGGAACAGTACAAACTTGCGCAAGTACTCAATAGCAATCCGATTTCTGAATGACTTAGTGAAGAAAATTCAAATGGAAAAAATCACATCTAAAATACCAATCGAGATTTACGCGATACAAACGCTGACAAAACTATTGTATTACTCAGTCACCTAAGAAACATCTATGCTTTTATTGTAGGATACTGCTGCTAGCCCTACACATAGCTCTTATCTGAAGTACAACCTTACTTTGATCAGGTGCAGTGACGTAACTAGACGTTTGAGCCATGGGGAAACTTAGCCGAAGTGAGCCCACTGGCTAACACTCAGAAAATAGTTGAGAAACAATAGGAAATCCTGTACTGAATGGCTATACAAAAATCCGAAACCACCGGAAAACACTCCGACAGAGGCAAAAAAACAACAATCTACTGAAATCAAAAGAATGTAAATACCAAAATGCAACCTAGGGAAGGGTCCTGTTTTTGCATTTAGCTTGGCAGTGGGCAGTCAGTTATGCCAGTGATCAGGTGCATTTCAAACGTGAACAGCCATACCTACAAGTTCTTTTGATAGAGTCACACGTAACAATCGATACGATTCAGCAAAGGCAGGACGCAGCCAACGTGGTTTGAGTATATCGGCACAATAGTTGGCATACGTTTGACCAACCGTCATATTGAGATTCATGGAAACTCGTTGGAAGACTCTCGCGTTATTATCACGAAAGTTGAATAAAACTAAATTTTGTGAATAATGATTAGTACATAAATTTTTATGAAGTTTAATCTAAATGATCATATACCGGCCATTGACTCTATGCGTACCACAGTTTGTTGGAGGCCCCCCTTCGATCTTGAGGCACTAGGCTTAAGCCTATATAGCCTATAGGTAAATCCGGCACTGCTGCTCGTACACCTGTATCTTAACGTAACCGTTTCTGTTATTCTCGGTAATTCGAGCACATCAACACACTCCTTGGAATCAGGGAGAATAAAAACTGTGGGTATGAATAGTTTGTGTGACTAAAGTGGTAACGGTTGTTACTACTCCAAACCAAGTATCTAGTCACATGATGAGAAAACTAGACGTCTATTTTGAATAAAATTTAGACTAGTAGACAGCTTATTCTTCATTTTAGAGTAGCGCCCTCAACCGGCGTGGCGCGGCACACTGGTTTACCGCGAGATGATGCTTGTCGTGCCGCCGAAAAATTTTATCAGAAAAATATGAGCATTACAGTTCGTTAACTCAAACCCTAGCTAGACTTCCACTGTGCATTTATGTTGTTTTGAGACGCCAGAGTTGAAGTTTTCACAACCACAAGGCAGGCCTGGCGTAAAACAATAATGGTGGGCGAAGGTAGAGACCATGCTGCGTTATTGAAAGGTCAACATCCAGCCATCCAAATTACGCATAGGGAAGCTAGGCCCGTGATCAGGTTTCAATGTTTGGAGGGCAAAATACATTTTTAGGAAGGAACTTTTTTTGTTTTTATTGTATTTTCAAAACAATTCGTTCAAGGCACAACAAACATTGTGCCGGCTATGCTCCCCGTGGCTACGGGCCTCAGGGAAGCCCTGATGATCAAAGGTTAACCAAACGAATTGTCAGAAACGATGAGACTGTATCCACATTCTCAACTTTGTTAAAGCAACAGCCTTGAATTTCACGACATTTTCGTTGCTATGCGATGAAATGCGATCAGAACTCCAATTACTGCTATTTCCTAAGTCTATGCATTTGTCTTTCACGCTGCAGAATTTTCGCAAATCTCTTCGATATCCGGCATTAAATAAGTCAGTTCGGATTAAGTCAGAACAGCCATCATCTGTATAAACACTTTGAAGATGGTCGTTGAATTGCAAAACTTGCATATGTGGCCGACATATTTGAACACTTGAATGAAGTCAACATTAAAAAGCAAGGTGGAAAATGAAAAATTACTGACATGTTCTGACAAGTTGAAAGGTTTTAAAAAGAAAATAGTACCTGGTCAGGACAAATGAGTTAACACGGATAACGGGGATCACTAGAAATGATGTCAAAAAGCAATCTAAATAGAACTTGGCCAAAACAGAACTATTGATAAAGTATTTGTGGTGGGTAAATTAAGAATTATCCTTTCCTGTTAAAAAAAATTCTTGAATTTCGAAATACAGAACTCTGGGATTAGAATTCATGGATATTCCACTTAATGACTTTTGGATTTGTATTGAACTGGTTTATACGCGAATTTCGAAAGTGGCTATTGAAATTCTTCGTCGGTCTTGCACTACACACTTGTGTGAACAAAGTTTCTCATTTCTGTTATTGACCATAAATATTCTATGCTTAAAATAGGTTGATGAAGAACTTCGAGTTGCTCTATCAATTATTGAGCCTAACGTACAGCGACTGTACTCATTAAAACAAAGCGCAAATAACTCAAAATAAATCGTGAAATGTATTGCTTACGTTGGTGGCCAAGGTGTGCCACAAAATTTTGGAAAGTTGTTACGTGTGCGGTGCTGTGAGTTAAAAAAGGTTGCGGAGCACTGTCTTAGAGCAACACACTCGGCCGTCGTTCTAAATAACGTGTTCTTTCTCTCAAATAAATACAGTGGGAAGGAACAGATCAAAACACTTTCATTAGGAAAACAACACGTCATGTCGACTTTTGCTGCCGCACTTGAGGTAAACTGTGGCACAAGTATCAACTTTATTTTAAAACTTAGATGAATAACCGAGAAAAGTCTGTCAGTGGTTTGGCCAACGGCGATGGTATATCCAGAAACTTACTTTCGGTAGAAGTGGGTTTGAAAAACGTAAACTAGCTGGGAATTTAACAAAAATAAATGTTTACCATACGTTATTGTTGTACTAAGAGAGACAGACCTAGATTGTAATGCGATGATTTGTTGAAAAGCAGTTTTTGCGAATGGGAACGATAGATATGCACCGCAAACATTTAACGAACTTAATGCTCAAATTAATGCCCAAGGCATGATCCTTCCTCGTGTGAAACAAACATTGCACTCTTTTAGCTGTTTAATCACTTCCCATTCGTCCTTGCTGACTTGCTTTGACCTTTCCTGCCACCCATTTAACTGCAGATGTTGACATTACCTTTCCCAGTGTTAGCATTTAAATTGCTTCCTGGAGTGCGTCTGCCAACCTAAAGAATACAATGCTACAGTAGTTACATGTTTTACCAATGCTACGCTTTGACTTATTACGGAGAGATACTATCAATGTGGGTATGTTGCGTTGCTCGATGATTTGCGTGAGACAGTTTTCCTGTTTGAGTAAAAGAAATTATTTAGGAATACCATATGTTTTTACTTGCTGCAGTTTGTGTTCTGGTTTGTTCATGTTACTTTTATTTCTGGCTTTGCTTTCTTTCTCTGCTTTTGTTTTTCAACTTTTCACCCGTACGCATTTCTTGCAGATTTCAGGATTGAGACTGGGAAGTGTTATGTGAGTCACCTGAGATTTCTTATGCAGATGTATTCACTTATGTAGTCTTGGTAGAGAATAGTTACGGTAATATAGATATGTTCACATTTGAACCATCGCAAAGTGAAGAAAGAAGAGCTGACTTGGCTGATTCTTCCAAAGCTTTCAACAAACCGAAAGCTTTTAATATTACGTTGAAAACATATTACCTTTTCTTTGAAAAAATTACCAGTCCACATGCATTCCCAACAAAGTTATTAAAACGCATCGCCCCGAAATTGCGTTTGGTCATTTTTGAAAAAACAAAATTATGGTAATCATCACAGAAGAGCAAAACGTGGTCTCCACTCTCTTAAGTAATCTATGTTATCAACCAAAAAAAACTTTGTATATTGTATACAACCACACTAAGAATTCTTCAATTTCCGCTAAAAATGCAGCAGATACAAGAGTACTACATTTTATGTAACTATTCTATGCACATTTACGGTATATCTATGTTACAAATAGGAAAGTACTGAACTCTCATCAATAAGAGGATAGAAAAATATACACAATGGAGGTTTTTGATGCAAAATGTTTAGGGTATGTCAATTTTCTACTGCTTCGTCTACCTGATTAGGTTTCGTGTTTAATAGTTTGTTTCTAAAACTTTCATGCGTTAATAAAGCTTGAACATTTCATCAGCTATTAGCTTAATGGGATAAAAAATATTACGCATGATGAAATAGATTTCAAATATTCTTTCGTTGCTTGCTAACTACAAAAAAGCTTGATGAACCAACAACTTTAAACAAGCGTTGCAAGTATCATTGCAAGTAATCGATAGTTCACTGTCCCTCCCCATAGGTTGCGTTTACAATTAGATGATTAGAGTGTATATAGAAATAATTCAATGCATTCCCATCAAATACAAATACAACAAAGCACACGAGATGAAAACGGGTTGCTGTAAAATTTATGAATATTTGTGAAAATCTTTTTCTGGTTCACTCCTTTCTCAGTGAGTTTATGCAGTTTGACTTTGAATCTGTCTCCTGATATTTGTTGATGATTTCGTTGATTAATCGCATCGAACCATCATCATGCTCGATTTCACATCACCAGTCTTCTGCTTCCATGCATACCATATCATTCCTTGAAAGCTAAGGCCGCTTCCCCATCGTCCATTCAACGACGCGCCATATCCACAGTTGCTATGCCACCAAGGTCCTCCTTTCAACCCACACGAACCAGGATAACTGCAACACAAGAAACGCACGATTATCGACCATGAAATCACATATATTGGTTTTCAAACAACTCGAGAAAAACTGATCTGCAATTGGCGTTTAAAATTGCATTCAATCTAGTCACATACTAGCAGTGGAGTAGGAGCTGCAAGTGGAGTGTCGCAAGCGTGATTTTAATAGGAAATCGATTTCACGCTAGGGTTTAGGTTTTCGTCAAGCGTTTTTTTATGTCACGTGACAAAGAGCATACGCTAACCAAAGCGTGGTGTCAGAGTCACATGTCCAGTTCAACCAATCGGGTTCGTCTAATGGCAAAAAATCTCCAGCATTGTTTTTGCCTCTGATGTCAAAATAGAAACTGCCTGGAACCGTCTAAATTGTACAAAAGTGTGACCTTCAAAAATGTCTTCGGTTTTTTTTTGAGAGATTTCGCTGCACAAAGATTTTTCGGGCAATTTTGGGAAAATTCGGGATACATGCCTTCGCGCCCCAAAAAATGTGCCTACTCCTACACCTATGCGTACTAGACTCCTGCACCTGTTGAAACATTTGTCCGCTTCCCCCCATGGCACCCGCAAAATTTAAACCCGCCCCGCACCAGAAGAAATTTGAGAAATTTTTCCCTCTCCCGTCCCGCACATGCAGACGTCTAACCAGCACCCAATCCGCCCCCACAAGCCCTCCCGACGCACACCCGCCCCGCGTTGTTTTCCTCCCAAACCCGCACCTGCCACGGTGTGCACGAAAACCACTAAACTTATTCAACGTGTTTCTTCGCTAGTAGCAAACTATTCACTGCTCCATTTCAAAGTCAAAAGATGCTCTTGAAAACGCTGTAGTAAAGCAAAAATTTGAAACCATTTAGTCAACTTTCAACGCTTCTTTCTCAGAGCACTGTTTTTAAAATAATTTTTTCGTTCACTGACGAAGTCGTTAATATTGTTGTATTGACAAACATTGAATTTTTCTCTTGTTTTTCAGTTTCTCTTCTGCTATTCATGAAATGACGACAATAGCTTGGGGACAGGGGCGTACCGAGGTTAGATGGCGCCCAGGGCAAGAAACAAGTTTGGCCCCCCATGTTCGAACCTGAGGTCTTTTGGGAGTAAATTTACTGTACTGAGGAAAAGTACTGTATATACAATATTGCTAAGTCTCTTCGGCGACACCCAGTATTTTGACGACCGGCCTATTGTGACCCTTTGCCCCCCTTATTACGACCCTGCTTTGGGTCGACAATAGCTCAGTGGTAAAGTGTCCGCCCCTTAATTGGAAGGTTGGGTGTTCGATTCACGGCAACTGAGTGAACCGCCGGACAAAAACATTCAACTTCAGCCTCTTCGGCAAGAAGCAAAATTCAGGCTTAGGTCTGCTGCCAATTGCCGTCACCTTTTTCTTCGTCGTTTGAGCCAGCTATTACACAGCTAGGCCGCACTAGATCTCGGAGCAGGTGTTGAGCAGCCATTCAATTGTCTCATCGTCCAGAACCGTCAGGTCGTGCACTCCACGGGGAGGTCGATGAATAGAACACTGGAGGACGACTTGATAGCGGTTTGTTTTTCTACGCCACACTCACAGGCCGCAGAGGGGTAAACACCACATTTGTGCAAGAAAAGCAGGAGTGGAAACATCCGACACCGGTGCGGAGGCGATTAAACCGGACCCACGCTGTTCTTGGAAAGGAATTTGGAAACAACGTTTTTTTTCGTAGCATTGCAGATTTGGCAAAAATGCAAATGCGGGCCTTACGAAATCCTAGTACTTCAGATTGAAATATGCGTTTAAAACTCTTTTTGAACGACTTTGCGGTTGATTTAGTAATATGCGTTGATTCAGTCACGCCATGTTAAAGTCACGTAATGGAACATTATTGTGTGATATAAAACTGCAATAATCATTTTAGAAAGACTTCAGTGTCCTTTTGCCAGTAAGTATGAAAATTGCATCAGTTTCAGTAGCTGGTAAACTTTCCAAAACGATTTGCCAAAACGACCACATTTTCCTGCACGGAAACAACCTGTTGGTGTTTAGCAGATCTTGTTGCAGGGTGAGGAATTTAAAATAAATACGAAAGCTTTTTGGACTCGAGATTTAAATCATGCATCTCACAATTGTGAGTTGCTTGTTTGAAGCTCTACTGATAAGGATTTGAACACAAACATATCATGTCGAGTATCTCAAGCGAACTCTTCCCTACGAATGCAATGTTTTCCGAAATCAGGCAAAGAAAGACAGTGTTTTTTATTTTCAGATGAACAGGGTTTCTTAAGGTGTTTTAGGGACCCGATTCGGGTACGTAGAATTGAAAATCGGATCCTAGAATCAGTGAAAATTGTCATTGGGTCCCTAAAATCACAGAAATCGGGTCTCTAAAGGTCCATACCGGGTACCTAACATGTTCCTTAAAAAAAACTGAGATAAACAAAATACGTTTATGAAGCCATACTAAAACAAAGTCAGAGTAATAGTGGTGGTGTCTGTTGTAGAAAGACATACGCAAGCCCGAACGCAATGTTATATATATAACGTCAAACAAAACATGTGAAACATTTGACACTGGTAGGGCGCAACAATGAAAAGTTATTACGTCATGTTCTTTGTGTTTATGTAACTACACTGCAGATGCGAGACAAGCATGGAATCCATCACAATTTCAAATAGGAAACCGATTTCATATAACACTGCGCATCGTCAACTCTGTCAGACATCTGCAATCAATGCTAACAGGTGACACGTTGGAAGACCAAAACAAGGGCAGAGAAAGTAAACCACGTCAATGCTGAAGTGAATAAATCACACAACACCAACAGCGGTAATCAAAACTTTACATTACGTCTGTCTGAAATAATTGTGTTCGCTGGAGCTTCAAAACTCACTTCATTTGTACTTAAATTTAATAAATCACAACACAAGCTGCAATGTTTAGCACTATAACATACGTCGTTCTCTTCACAGATGCATGCGATATGCATCATACCAATGTTTTATTCACTCACTGGACATTGTCAAGAGTTGAAAATTGTTGGTTGTTGCAGTTATAGGTACTTCTGACCATTCCGTCTCCTGCTGTCCCACTGTATCCGGAGAATTGAATACGATACAAGTCCGACTCGTTTGCGATTTGGAATGAGCTAAGAAACAATGTTGTATGTTTGAAGCTATAGAAACTGCTTAGTAGAAAATATTACCAAATATGTAAAAGCACAGATGGTTGTTGGAACTTTGTCACACATCGATGATCCTGTGCAAGCGTGCATCACTGTATCACTAAAAAGTGCATTGTATCAAACATACAGTAAAACAAGAAGGTATTTTTCAACGATTACCAAAAAATGTATTACTCTAATTTTGACAGCAAAAATGGCAAGTGTTGAAGGTACGACATATAGCCATTCTATCAAGACGTTTTTAAAACCAGGAACATGGTATACAGTATCTAAACAAAAATCCAGCAAACATTTTTTCCTCAGTCGCTCAGGTACGAAACGTTGGGAAAAATAACTTTCGTTGATAATTAAAGCACCTTGAAACGAACTCTGAAATGAAAAATGCGCATAATGACAAATTTGCTTGAGAGGCGCTTTCTTCCAGTTCTGTTCAACTTATGTAGAAACTACAAAACACTTTGATTGACCACTGCTTGACCAATTCCGTTTGGTATTGTTTGTGTTGAGCTGCTGAAAATACATTCTATTGAATTAACTGAAAGAAAGAGACTGATAAGCATGGCAAGTTCGTTGTAGGCCTGCAGTATTTAAGAACAAAGCATATGAGCCTCCAGCCAAAACAAGCTTTGAACAACGCGTATGAGCTTCCCGCTAAAACATGGTTTTCTCGGCCTATTTCTCCACTTTGCGTTTGAGCAACGTGTTATGCGACTGAGAGAGTATTTTCTTCTTTTTTAACTAATCATGATGCTCCGTCTTCGGAGCGCTGCTTTTACTTGGATTTGTAATAGGCACGTTGTTTTGCTGTGAAAGGTTGTGATTGCAAAAAGATACTTATTGTTGAAGCCAGGTAGTTGGCAAGGATGAATGCGCTTTATGAAATACACAAATTGAAAAATCATGCTGCTGAAGTTCAGAACATCATGCTTTTAAAGTACTTGCTAACGCAAATATACGTAACGGCATCAGGGCTTGGTTACAGCAGTGTCGCGCGGTTTAAATCATTTTCAAACTCACATTTCCTTTCAGGATGACCAGAAACCTTGCCGGGACCCGAAATACGTTACGGTTTTCAGTAACATTTGATTGGTGAGTTGTCTTCCCACTAAGACGGGACCAAACGAGGTCCGAGAGCCAATCGCAACTCATCGTTCTTGGTCGACCTCTAGACTGTTTCCCAGTTGACATATCTAAAAGAACTCGCTTGGCAATCTTACCTATAGCCAGTGGCGTGGAGAGGTCTGGTGATGCCTGGGGCGACTCTTTGATTGTATGCCCCCTACCAAATTGTAGTATTGAGCAGTGGCGTATGCTGGTCATTGTTACTGGATGTACGATGTTTGTGACATCAAA
>Ga0210059_1017624_pt1 | contig 10156 bp, 4 predicted proteins | sample Ectturendosymbi2_FD_188042 | JGI IMG/M metagenome (GOLD analysis project Ga0210059, IMG submission 188042) | Ecteinascidia turbinata endosymbiont from Florida, USA - Sample 2 (SPAdes) (version 2) | ecosystem: Host-associated > Tunicates > Ascidians > Unclassified | place: Key West, Florida...
GTAACTTTCTTTTGTAGCTAATTGCAAAAACTTACATTCAGCACAACCAAGATCAATCACCTGGAAAGAACACTGCAAATTAAGCATTGTAGTAAAGTTAAACAAATATGGTTAGACTGTACAAAACCTAGAAGTATCATACCTTTTTAGGTTTGAGCTTGGTCAAAATACTCAACACTTTCATATACCTTTGACGATACAAAGGAGGAGAAAATGCAACAGGGCTCCCTTTTGATGTTTCCATCATCTGCTTGGCAATATATAATGCAGAAAAGAATTATGACCTGCAAAAAGGAAACAAACATGCATTCAGCGTGTAACCCAAATAGTTCTACATTTTAATGACCTCGATTACTACACCACAACAGTACATCTACAAAAAATCGGATCTCAGGTTTAGCAAGTAATACACAAATTGTTTTCATGACAATGGCAATCACTGTTGCTGGTGCACAGTTGTTGATAGTTTCACATAACTATCACTAACGTTGGAATGATGCTGGTGTAACCATTTACAGTAATGTTTCATAAGACAGAAGCAAAAAAGCTTTTTTTTCTATATGCTCATCAGCTGCCATTGCTCACCTTGTTTTGAAACCACAACCCATACCAGTTGTGCATATTCAAGACAGAAAATTTTAAGTAAACTAACCATCAACTTTTTATTATGGTAAGAAAAGCCAGAATAGCCTAACTGCAAAGTCACATGGCACAATCTCAAAATGTCATAGAACTGCAAAGATCTGTTTGCTTGTTTCACTATCTTTTATTCAGTTTCACTTATCTTGCGACCAAACAGTACATCATTGAGTTGTTGCAGGTTTTTCTTTTCAGCAGCAAGGTTATTGAGCTTCAGATTAACATCAAATGATGTGTCATTCTAATTCTACGATGCTTTTATCTTCATTATTTACATATTTCTCTGAGACACAACGTCAACATCACATTAGTTAAAATAACAAGGTACAAAAGTGCTCATACACAATACATCACAGGATATGAGTTAGTTTGGTACAAGTAGTTGCTACTGAAGAGGAATGAACACTGAAATAAAGAAAAAGTAGAGTAGCATTCCGTCATTGTTGTACAAAAGTAACACATAATACTGGTAAACACAATTTTTATTCCATTGAGTTTTTCGAAGGATTTTGAGGGTGCTGAATCTGTATCTGCTAACAACTTGCTAGCACTGAAAGCATAACATTACTTATCTATCAGACTGACCCATTTACAGATGTCACAGTCAACTGAGACAATCAAGCTGTCCAAACTTGTCATGTGACCAGTTCAGCCAATCATGTTCGGCTGGTGGCAAAATAGCTCCAGGAATGTATATTTTGCCTCACAAGGCAAAACAGGAGTGCATATTTTGCCTCATAAAATCATTGTAACTTGTGAAACTATTTTCTTTGTTTACATGGCCTGAAGAAAAGACTGCACTGTAATGTCTTTCAGCTGTGGTTTGAAAATGTTTGACTGAAGGCAAAATAGCTCCAGGAGTGTTTATTTAGCGTCATGAGTCAAAACAGATACTGCTTGAGTAATACAAAAATATCAGTATCAACATCGGATATCAGCAATGAAAAACATCGGTATCGACATCGGATATCGGCAATGAAAAACATCGGTATCAGCCCAAAAAAATCTTATCGGTCGAGCTCTAATTCATACCCATCTTAACACTTTGGCACCCGGGTGGATTCAAGGATTTTCTAAAAAAAACGCTTAAACGCACGTGGTTTTGTGCGGGCACATCTCCGCTCCTGTACGGGTTACAGACCTGGTCAAAGCGTCAAAAGACGCGGAAAGTCTTCTAGTCTGCACTCGAAAAAAATTTTTTTTGCTTGGGGTTTCGAGTTTTTTGTGAGTGACGTCATAAGTGGAAAACTTTTAGGCCATCTTGGCCCACTTTGCCTGGCCCTAGGCGCCAACCATTAGGTGGTAGTATTTCGCTGAAGTTTTTACTGGAAACTAGGCTACAATCCAAGTCTTTTGATACTTTGGATGACCTGCTGGGGTTTCGGGTTCAAAAGTTATGATCTAAACTAGTAAAAATATTTGATTAATTAGATAATTAATTAATTTGTTTATTTTAGATCATAACTTTTGAACCAGAAACACTGGAAAGTCGATCAAAGGCTCATAAGACTCAGACTCGAGCCTAGTTTCCAATGAAAATTTCAGCGAAACACTTTGGCCTAGCAGTTGAGCCTTAGGACAGGCAACATGAGCCAAAATGACCCCAAAACTACTTCACTTATGACGTCAGTCACAAAAAATCTGCATCCCCCAATAAAAAAATTTTTTTCGAGTGCTATCTACTAGACTGGCCGATCTGTTTGAGACCTTGAACAGCTCTCTAGCGCAATCGGCGACGGAGCTAGGGTGTTGGTAAGGCAACCGAAAACTGCTGTTTTTTAGGCCAAAATCAAAGTACGAATATATCATATGCCGGCTCTTAAAGTTTCAAGAAGATGTTTCTCTGTAGCCTAGAAGCCAGCAGATTACTTCAACAAATTTAAATCTCAGATTAGATCACTATATGCAAGCTGGCTATACAATGAAACTTGATCAGCATCATATTTGTGCACTATATCCACTTCTTCATCAGAAATGGAAGACTTAATAAACTTGCAATCATCACTGTCTGGAAGCTTAGTGAAAATGAGCATAGGTATTTCATCATTGTGGAAAACATAACAGATTGTATAGCTCAGAGGTGGGCAAACTATGGCCCACGGACCGCATGCGGCCCGCAAGGGCATTTTGTGTGGCCCGCAGGGCAGTCACACACATGTACATAGATAGTACATATTTAGAGTCTGTGTTAAAGTAATTTTATCGATTAGATTAGAATTATCAAGTTTTTTTCCACACATTTCATTCGAAACCGCATTTTACTCAACTGGAAGTGACTATTGTTACCTTCATTTTGTGGTAGCTCATGTAAAACTTTTTAAAGTTTTCAAAGCTGTTATAGATGTAATATATGTAATACGAGCATGCGGCCCTCGGTAGCAATAAAATCTTCAATGTGGCCTTCCGTACAAAATGTTTGCCCACCCCTGATATAGCTGATTGCATGTTTGTAAATGTTGCTCACTTGTCTTATTGAATCTCTTGATGTTTACAAGGCTGAGTGCCACTAAATAGGGATGAACATAAGCAGAAAAAAGACCATGTCTCTCCCGAAACTCAAAGGAGTGTATGGTGTGAGTGGCAATACAACACAGCAGATGGAGCAGTTCAAGCACCTACGAGAAGTATTCGCAAACCTCCCCACAGGAAAACTATGAAAATGAATGAACATGGAATATGCATATTGTCAAAATATATGAGGTGATAGATTCAGCTCAGATTTTGATTAATCCGTATATGTGTTTTTAAAGTCTATGCAAGAAAACTTTTTCTTGTTAAGAAGTGTATGAAAGAAAGATTTATAAAACGCATCAAAGAAATAAAACTCAAATTGAAGTGACCAGATAAAGAAGTTTGATGAATATGCATATTATTTCACAAAGCACACAATTTTTTTCCAATCAAAGCATCAAATGTGCTTACATTCCTGGGGATGAAATCCAAACTTTTTAGTTACTTTACACAAAGTTCCAAGTGTAATAAAGCTAGGGAATTTGTCACCAAAACTGAACATATGATCTGACGTACCCATCTCATACTCTAAATGGGTTCCCTCTCAATAGCATGGTACTGTTGCAACCTCTCCAGTGGTGTTGCGTTGAATGTGTGATTCACCACGAATGGGATGTGCGTGAAGAACAACACCATACATACATGTGGCGCGAACAAGCAATAAAAGAGTGATCGTGGCATGGATGCTCTGCCGATATTAACTTGTGAACGATTGAACGTAACGATTAGCGTACGCGGAGAGTGATCATGGCATGTGAACTCTATTGTTGCTTGCTGTTGCAGTGCGAAGCTTGGTGCATATGCCGCTCGGGATTTCCGATCGCAACAGTACTTTGGTAGATGGTGATGTGGTTGACGGTGACTGTTATGGAATCTTAACTTTGTCTAAGTCTCAGGCTCAATTATGGTTTCAGGTCTCATTTAATCGGGTTTTGATATGTGTCGCAGGGCTTAATTTGAATGAATTTCAATCTTACACTTTCAGTCCAAGGTGATGTATATGACATCCAAATGGGTTTTTACGGAACAAATACATTTCTGGCTGAAATTTTTTCTTGTTAGTATTGGTCATAATCTTTTACCTGTTGCAAGTAGGCCAACATATAAATGTATGTACATAGATTAGGAAGAAAAAAAGCAGATCATTTGAGGGATTGCTGGTTTACTATGGATTAAAGACTCTTCCAAAGCATTTTTCTAATGTGACTGTGCTTAGGTGCAAAGTTTATGCTACTATTTGTTGTGCAAATATTTCAACATGTTGCTGGCAGTTTATAAAACACTAAAGGTTGTCTATAACATACCGTACTCTAAAAATGATTCTATGTGCGATGTTAAAAATTATTTACAGTATCTCATGTCATTTTGCACTGCCTTCACATGCCTTTAAACAGCATTGTTACCTGAATAAATGGTAAAAATGATTGCTTGGAAATAGTGTTCGGCTAAGCTCATGAGTTTGCTGAAATGCTGCGGAAATGTTTTGGAATGTTGCACACAGACAGGATAGAAAAGATTGTATTTTAGTCGTTTTCATTGGTATGTCAATTGTGACATGGTTTAGACTGGAAAAATCATGAAAATGGCCTAGTACCCTGTTCTATTTCTTATGCAATAACACTTGGCACTGAAAGTGTTAGATAGGTGCACATATAAGTCTCTTCTTGGTATTATACTAGCCTGTGGCGCTAGTACCAAAAATGCATTCAATGAAGTTACACAGCACATACAAATGTGCCAACTAACCTCACACAAACCGACATCTTCATTCCTCAATCTTATCCAACCACCAAGTGATCAGGGCTCCCTTTCAATAATTTCTAATAAGCCCAGATTGTACACACGAAGCAAACCCATTTATCTACATAAAAACCTACAAATGTTATCTTGCAAGAGGACATATGAATGCAAATACATGAGGTGATACAGTGACTAAAATACTGATTAACTCCAACATTTTGTCTGCAGCATGAGAATTAACATTTAAATCACTTTTCCGTTGCTGAAGACATTTTATATAACAGTGCTGACATACAAGTATTCCATGAATGATATCTCTCACTAATTCAGGCTTAGGTGTTCAATAGCCATTTCGCTGACATCTTGACAAACTGCTTGTTTTGTCAACAAGTTTACCTTTTCAACAGTCTCAGTTTTAGCGAGTTTGTTTTAACATGATTAACAAGTGAAAACATTGTTTCCAGTGATGTAGTAAAGTGCAGCAAATCTATAAATCTGGTCATTAGATCATATAATTCCAAACTCTGAGTTACCTAAGCCATCTTTGATGTTATTGCTACACAGATAATACGAGAGATCAGGGATGGATTTATTGGATAAGGAAACATCTTTGAATTACTATCAATAACAACCTCCAGCTCATCTTCAGGCACAAGATGGGGGAAAATTCAGGGCCACACTTGCTATTAAAGTGTAAATGCCCATTACACGGAAGGTGAGTCAAGAGTTACCAAGGGTATTCCTTTGTTGCTTCAAGTAACTGTGCGTGTTGTACAGCTACGTGCGGCAAATCCTGAAAGCAATAAAACAAAAAGAAAAGATTGCGCCTGAAATTTCAACCCTCGTAAGTCTGAAATTGTAACCCAAGCACCATAAGAAAAGCGTACGGCAAACAATAACTTAGTCAGGGCTACCATACCATCCTTATTTCTAAGAATAAGTCCTTATTTTTTTAGAAGTATTACACCTCAGAAAATATTATAGTCCTTTATTTTTACGAGATGTCCTTAATTGTGATGTGCATCCTTATTTTTTCTTTTTCTCTGTAGTGTAACAATTTTAAATAGGCAAAATCTGATAAACATACAGACCATTTCTATCTCATCTTGAACATTTTGCAATCAAGGTTTTTTGAGGTCATAAAATTTGTGTAATCTTGCAACACAAAGAAAAATGTAACACATTACCAGGCCTTGTTAGCAATGCAAGCTGTCTAGACTGGTTAAGAATCTAAGTAAGATTAATTTTGTAGCGAGGGTTTAGCATTTACTTGAGTCAAGAAATAAGCAACCAAAAAAACATTTTTCATGACTATTGCAAGAAGGGATTCGAGATCCACAAGTTTTTTTTCTAAGAATAAGACATTGCTGAAGCAAACTGTGCCTTGAGATGAATATGCAAATATATGATCTGATGTTAGTCACGCAAACAGATGCAATTTCACCATATGTTTCATTTCGGATGGGAAAATCAAATTTTTACCAGGCGTCCTAGTTTATGGCTCCAAACTGATAGTAACCCTAAGCATAGTGCAGACATCACTGCCAAGACTACTCTACCACTGTATGCTTGCTTTACTATGATATAAAAAAAGTCTGAACCTGCTTTCTATTCATGGGGACTAAACCTAACTATCCACAACCATGTTCTCCATCACGTGGGTATCAGCTACCTAGCAGTTGACCTTACGTAACCACTGCCAGCTGTCTAGAGGAGACGCTTCCTAAAATTATAGGCCTTTCTCTAGTAAAAAACCAACGGTACCCTTAATCCGACCCTGTAAGCAACCTACAGTATTTGATAATGATTCTGGTGTGAGGGTGTGAAGTATACTGAACACGTCTTCCAAAATGATGAGTACTTTTTTCCCTTGATCATTTGCAAACACTGTACTGACCAGAAGATAGATTTATTACACTAATAGATTTACTGTATTATTTCCCAAATTTATATCTTTAAAAAAGCCCTAGTGTAATGGGATTTTTCATAATTAAACCTAGACACACAGAAGCACTTGAAAAAAAACAGATCTGGGTAGAAAACCCAGCAATGGGACCCCTGCAATGTTGCCACTCTGTTGTAATGAAGTACTAGATTTCATTATAAAAAAGAATACTTTCACAAAAAACACACTAGATTACAAACTATTGATTAGTCTTATAAAGTAATTCAATGCAAGTTACCTGTAAAAGCAAAATTATACACAATGAATGAAATTGGCCAGAAAATGCATTGTAATGCAACAACAAAGACATTGCCCAACTCATTGTAAACTAGAGACGAAGACACTTTGTACAGGTCACAAGAGCTTTTAAACAGATGACTACGGTTATTTCGTAACGATTTAACTCAAAACAGATTATATGCTTTTGTGTATTTTAAAAAAAGATGTAATTACGTAGAATTTTTAGCAACTTACGATTACACAAAATCAAAAACCAATGGCTACAGAACTGCCTGATGATCTTCATATTTGAAACCTTATCTGACCGTCACCTGTAATGGGACAGTAACGCACAATGATAGTGCAGTAGGCTTGGTAGAAACATACTAAACGTAGAAGGTAAACCCTAAACCTAAAACATAACCGTAACCCTAACACTAACCCCTAAACCTAAAATTTGGAAATTTTTGAAAAAAGTAAAGAAAAAGTGGTCTAATGAATTGAAACATGCAACCGCTACTACCAAAATGAATATCGTCAAGGTGAGAGCCAAACCAAAAACCATTGGCAAAGCAGACGTAAACGGATCCTCTAGGTCAGTGATTCCCAATCTTTTTTTGATGCATTCCTCCCTTTGCGCATTCTGGAACTTTTCATTCCTCCCCTATAAAACTTTTGTTTCTCCCTATGGAGCTCTTGTTCCTCTGCTATGGAGCTTTTATTCGTCTCCTGTTCAGGTTCATAGGCTCATATTAACTGCAATTGGAAGTGGAACAATGGTCTTTATTGACCACAATAACTGGATTAATAAAAGTGGGACAAAAAGTAAAACTAACTGTTGTCAAATAATGGCACTAAAGTTTGTCAACAAAATTGTGTGATAGCCCACTAAATAATTTGCAAATATAAAGTCATATAACTAATTGAAAGAGCTAATGTCAACTTAAAAAAACAGGTACAACACTTACAATGAATAGGTAATTTAAAGTTAAAATATATGGTGGAAATTAAATTCCTCCCCTGAACTCATGAAATTCCTCCTCAGTTGGTAACCACTGCTTTAGGTCTACGTTACCACGACGGTGCCGTTTGAGTGACAAACTCAGCATTTTATTTGAACCATGTCATGCGAGACAAGTTCCGTAGCCACTTCCAAATCAAAAAGTCTCAATTACAGTTACAATTGCACAAAATTGTGTAATTAGGCAGTGGCTACAGTAAGACCTATGGATCTTCATATTTAAAACCTTATTCGACATCCACCTGTATCGTGATAGCAACACACGACAAGAGTGTAGTAGGCTTGGTAAAAACGTAAAGGAAGTGTCTACCGTAGATAGCCGGCGACAGCTACGCAAGGTCAAGTGCTAGGTAGCCAGCACCCACATGATTTAGCGCATGGTTAGGTTTAGTCACCACAAACACAAAGCAGGTTCAGACTTCATATCATAGTAGGGTGAACATACAGTGGTGCAGTGGTGTTCTTGGAAGTCGTGTATGCACTATGCTCGAGTTTCAGGTACGTTTTTCTGAAGGTGCGTGGGCTGCATTGTCAGGTTAAGCGTTTTAGCATCTTACACTTACACTGATCACGATGAGCCAGGAGTTGCCAGGCGCAAATTTGTTTTATTGCTTCCAGGATTTGCCATGACAAGCTGTACGCACAATTACTGTACTCGATGCAACAAAATAAACAAAGGATTATGCCTAGCAAATCCTTGCTGTCTTCAGTGTTAAAGGGCATTGATTTACACTTTTAGCTTTCAAGATTTAGCTGTAGTTACAGTAGGGTTTTTAGGTTCACAGTTTTAAGGTGTAGGGTGTGCACTGTGCAGGTTTGGGGTTTTACGTTTAGAGTTACCGTGTTAGGTGTATGTGTTACAAGTTTTACGTAATAGGGTAAACACAAGTGTACAGTTATGTAGGTTAGCCTATTCAGTATTCTTTGGTCCACTGAACTACCCTAATAATAGCTCCCAATTCTGGCATTTTGTTTTTTGTTTCAGTTGATTTTATTGGTTTTTAAACGAATATTTTACATTTCTATGATAACCAACTTTCAATGCATTTAAACTATGGAATTCCGATTCCCAAGCCTTAACTGCAACTATTGACTAACGTACAACTATGCCTTTAGTCATGTGACTGTAAACCATTCACATTAGCATCACAACTACACAACTCTGCTTGCATTGCCGTAATCGGAGACAAAGTAGATTTCAGTTTCACTTTAAGCACTTTTGTCTGCACATTTGCTGCCGCCGGGTGATCTCTACTGTACACTATGCTAGGGTTTTGGTTTTTGTGTTGCCGGCTACCTTACTGCCTAGCAGTTCGCAATGTGTAGTGGCCCTGGTGCTGGCTACCTAACACTTGACCTAACGGCTACATAGACACTGCCAAATGTAAACTCAAAACTAACCCTACTGCTAACCCTAACCCCTTGTAAACCTAAACTTGGAAACTTTTGAAAAAAGTAAAGAAGAACTGGTCCAATGAATTGAAATGGGCAAGCAGTCAAGCACTACTACCAAAACAAAGGTCGCCAAGGTGAAAGCCAAACCGAAAACCATTGCCTTAGCACAGGAGACGTAAATGCATCCGCTTCCTAGTCTCTCACGACAGTGCCGTTTCACGTTTGAGTGATAAACTCGGCGTTTTATTCGAACCATGTCATGCGAAGTGGTTCCGTAGCCACTTTCCATTGATTACATTCAGCTCACTCATTAAAAAAACACTAGATAGCCATGAAAAACTACTACAGTACGAGATGAAAGGCAAAAACACTAGGCTAGATGTAATGTGGAAAAATACTAGGTATGGCACCACTGGCCCAACAACTAACCATTAAGGCTAGCCTGGCTAGTGTTGCCAGATGGTTGGCAACTAGACCTGCTAAATCACGTCACCAAAAACTGCTAGATCCTGCTAAAAAACATGTCACAAATTTTCAGCTAAAATCTGCCTAAAATAGTGAAATTCTACTTAAAAAACTGCTATTTTTGAGGTGTTGAAAATAAGCTTGTAAGGCTATGTACCAATTTTTGGTCTTGCACTTACTATCAATTGACCAGACATTAGGCCAACGACTTCCTGACATAA
>Ga0210059_1017625_pt1 | contig 10155 bp, 4 predicted proteins | sample Ectturendosymbi2_FD_188042 | JGI IMG/M metagenome (GOLD analysis project Ga0210059, IMG submission 188042) | Ecteinascidia turbinata endosymbiont from Florida, USA - Sample 2 (SPAdes) (version 2) | ecosystem: Host-associated > Tunicates > Ascidians > Unclassified | place: Key West, Florida...
AAGGGGTAAATTGGCTAAATGACCGCCATGGTCTTTCACCAATCCTATGTGACACTCTCTGTTTAAAATTGAGTAGCTATGTTGCCATTGTCTATTCATTTACTCTAATATTCACTGACAATTGGTTTCCTCATTGCGCGATGGCTCTTTGTGTTGTTTCTACTTATGAGCTGAGTTATAAAAAACATTAAATAAATCAATCATGGCTTTATGTTCAAAATGGTGAAAGAAAATGCATGTGGTGATAAAATATAACGATGCAGTGCATGTTGTCGAGTCATTTGCAACACTTCAACCCTATTTTCTTTCGCAGTGCTGATGTGGTCAGGGGTACGCTCAAAAAATTAGGTTGCGGTGAGTGCAGCGGACCAAAATTTTCCGTCCGCAACATCTCTACTTCACAACTAGATGTGCAATTAAAAAACTGCATCTTTGTAAAAATTTGAAGTGTTTTCTCCACGATCATGTTGTAAAATTTCCTGTTTAGCTTTCTTTTGTTACATGGTTGCGATGAAAGTCGCGTTTAAAGAATGATATGGTAGACAACAATTAGAACATTTGAAAGAAAATGCTTTCGCTATTATCCTGGTGCGCTGATTCACATAAAAGATATTTTCATGGTTTGAAAACGATTCGAAAATAAATTTTTCACGTTTGTTGTTGGTATGGGAGTCCCAATGTTGGCAAAAGTAGAAGACGGTGTTTTCGTCTTAGGTGCGCTGCTTACAGAAGTTGGCTTGTTTGTAGGTATGTGGTTCCCATGGGATAGAACTGTTGACTTAAAATTCGCCCATGTCTCATCGTTGGTAATTTTACGTCACACAGCAAAGATTTTCTGAAGTTGAATGCCATCATTATATGCTCACAACACACTAAAATAAGTATTAGACGTAGAAGCTCAGAGACATAGTGAGTGATGCGACGCCCTCGAAAATCAGGTTGATGGGCCTTCTTTTGGGTATAGCAACTAAAAAATGGTTACTCAAATTTCACTGGCCCCTAACTGGAGATTTTGGGGGTGTTTTAATCACGGCTCTGTAAAGGCTAGACATTAGACATGCACATGATGTAATGCACTTCATATCAGACTTGGACAACTATAATTTTTTTAGGTTTTCTAAATTACATTAGAATTAAAATTAGAGCTAACTCAGACGTCACAAATTACATTACAATTAACACTAGCGTATTTGCGAAAACTATAAATTGAACTAAAATTATAATTACATTTGCTCAAATCAAAGCAACTTTAATCCAAGTTCAATTCATGCCCAAACGTGGATTCATTCTCATAGTCATAAGTACGAGAAGAATAAAGATTCGTACGCCAAGATGGCGCGCTTCGCGCTGTACAATTCGCTTGCATGGCTAATGTGGCGTGGTGGTTACGCCTAGAACCGTCACCAGAAAGTCTTCAATAGGGAGATTTGCGTTTGTGCAAGGGGCCTTCACATTATGAATTTTTGAAAAAACTCTTTATTTCTAGTGTTTCACCTTTCAATTTGGGGGGCTTGGATCTTCATTTGGGGTGGGATATGTCCACCAAAGCCCCCCGTGGCGACGGGACTAATTACACCACAGATAACGTTGAAGTCGTGAAAGCAATAGCGGTGTGAACCTGGTCAAGTTCAATCTCTATTGCTGTTATGCCGAGGGTCGTTGGTGCGACTCTCTCGTTGGTTGGCTCAAGCATTGTGACTGCAACACCACTCGTTCCCACGGAGCCGATGTCGCTGTCATAGCCAGGAGTTCTCGAGCAGCAGCCTTCAGATAAGGGAGAGGATGTTCGTTTTTCCAAAACCCTACAACAGGGGTGTGCAACCCATGGCCCGGGAGCTGAAGTTTTGTGGCCCACGGAAAGGGCCGAATTTTCAAGCATTACAGTTTTTGAAAGGTATTGCCAGGGCCGGATTAAAGGTACTGTACAGTGGGCCTAAGGCTGAACAAATATTTCATCAAATTTGATAAATTTTAGGAGATAATTCAGTAGTTGTAATAAAAACAGTAATGAGAGAAAATTGAGGGAAGAATTTTTCCCAAGGGCTAAGGCTATAGCCTTAGTAGTCTAATGGTTAATCTGGCATTGGGTATATCTTCTGTGGTTGGTCAGCGCGTGTCTAACATACAGAGCTTGAAACATGTCTTTTGGAAATAACCAATCGGGTTACGCCCTAAAACAGTGCTACTCAATTATTTTAAAAAAGGGTCCAGTAACAAATGTCAAACATTTTCGAGGTCCGGTCACTCCCATAAAATCATGCAAATGTGACATGCCTTGGATTTTTCTAACAAAAAAACATAATATGAGAATGTAATGCGATAATGTATCGATGTACAAAACCCGGTAAATGGATACGGATGTTAACAAAAGTTGTCAACGTTATTTATTGTTCTGCTGGTGGTAGTAATCGCATTTTGTGTTTCTTGGCAGTTACCTAAATCTTTGTTCCAAGGTAATGGCAGCGAGTCGAAGGTAATGCTGAAGGTTTTATTCGTTATGCAGATGCGAAACTTGATCTTTATGAACTTCTTTTTGAAAGCGCAAACTGTCAGCGGTTAGTGGCCTAACTAAAAGTTTGATCCAGGAGGGAAAACGTAGCTGAAAGGGGTCCACTGTAGGGGAGTCACTAGCAACACTCAGAAAAACGTTAGAAATGATGGTGAATCCGGATGTGGATGGCTATACCACTAAACCCCTAAATCACCGAAAAATACTTCGAAAAACGCAAAAAAAAACTATTGAAAACCAAAATAATAGTGAAACCGAAGTATAAGCTAAGTTGGGGCCCGAGTTTTACATTTACTGTAGCTTGCCGGAGGGCACAATTCACCCCTCTGGCAGCAGTAGGTAGACCCAAACACAGTACGAATTTCCACTGACAAATTGCGAGGGGTGGAAAAATTTTGGAGATGCCTTCCTTTGACAAGACGTTTTCAGGTGTGCCATCAAAACTATTTCTTTCGCTGCTACATTCTATTGGAATTTAATTAATTCCAGTTTAGTTTTGGCTGCGTCCACACCAGTTGTGTCAAGCTTCCGGAGCTCCGCTCCGCCACCTTCATCAGTGAATCCAGTGAATGACGGGTCGTTGCCCACGAATATAAACGAAGATGCCCAACAGAGCTCCGGCACCTATAAAATTTCCACTACATCTTTGGTACACACATGTGCATGTGTCTTATGCTTCAGTTGTGAATTCGGTAATGTCTGTCACTGAAAAGGGTTTTGAGGAAAGAGCAGCAACTGCTTTCGAAGAGAAATGACGCCAAACTGCGGCAGTGTTGATAATCAACTTTTTAATAAATTGAATATATCTGGAATCTTCTTGCTTTAACTTTCCCCAAATGCCTCGCAAAATGACTACGTTCAGCTTGAATGACATGTTTGAAAATATGAAACTTTTTCTGAAAAGGGCGAGCAGTAATGACCAAATCAAGAGTACTATGTTTTTCTCCTTGCAGTTTTACATTCAAGTCGTTGAGGTGTTACCAGGGACGCCGGAGCGTCGGTAGGGCAGGGGGCAGAAAAAAGTTGAGGGCAATGCAAACTTATGAAAAACAAAAAAATCGTTACCAATTATCAAGCCCGTAACTAGGAGGGGCGCAGCGGGCTTAGTCTCCCCTGAAAAAGTTTTTGCCCCTCCCTGGAAAAATGTGCTGGACATAGTATAAAGATTTGGGCCCCTTGCAGTAAACTCTTCGCCTCCCCTGGTGTCCCAATCTGGTTAAGGCCTGCCAATTATGCTTGCTGCAGTTCAACAATAATGTTGACTTCAAAAATAATAAAACAAACTATAGACAACTTGCTTCAATTAGATCTTGATAAATCATAAAATCACTTATGCAAAGACATCTTTGCCCCCGTTGTCCATCGTTTGAAAGGTCAGGGATTCAATGCCACCGCTCTCCGCGTCCCTGCTTACCGCTATCAGCAGTCACAGCCTCTCTACATTACCTGCCAAGATGTCTGCGTTCAAAAGTCATATGCGACAAAACGCCTAATATCGTAACTTGAAGTGAACATTTGAAGATTTGTTGCCTTGTTATTATTACACGATAAAGACCAACAGTAAAACAATCCCCTCGCAAGTTTGGCAACTTACCCCTGCAGGCAGTAGAGTAGCCAGCCCAAAAATTTAGGGAACCAAAAAATTTGGTGGGGGCCAAAATGTTTGATTTTAGGCGAATAACGCTATTTTGTTTGTGATACCGCCTCTCACAGCACAAATGACTATATGTTCTAAAAATTTGAGGGAGACATGGCCCGCTAGGCCCCCTCTGGCTACGCCTATGCCTGCAGGCAATAGGCGCTCCTGCAGGAGCGGACATGAGTGAACTGCAAGCTCAGCACTGCATGAACCTAGCTCTTGTGCCGTGTGAGTGTCGTACCGGCAAATAAACTGTTATTGCATGAAATAAATCAATTAATCGGAATTGAGCTGCTGACGTCCAATTTTCTAGAAAGTTTTAGTTCTTAGTCCCAATTTCCAGAGAGGGGCATATGCCCGTTTTGATCCCGGGGCAGATCTAGCCAATAAAGTTAGGGGAGCGATTTCAGTAATATTTGTTAGTCAAGTCCCATTACGGGTTCACTGCTTTCAGAGAGATGAAGTATACTTCACAACACTTCTGTGACAAAACAATGGATGACAAAATAGCCTTGTATTGCGAATGTTGTTTGCCGAATTGTACACAATCATGGTAAATAAGGTTAATTCGTAGGTTTTAGGGGGAGCGATCGCCTCAATCGTCCCTCCTGGATTCGCCCCTGTTTTGACGCCCCTGCGGACGCCCGTGGCTTTGTCGTATCACGAGTTCAAAACTGTTCGCTTGAGTTCAGTGTAAAAGCACACCCATAGCCATAATAGTCATTGTTTTCGCATTTACATGTTTAGCAACAATGTTGACCTCAAAACTAATAACAGAAATCATAGAAAACCATTCTGAATCTTAGGTGTGCGCGAATAGCTGCAATAAATTTGTTTCAAATCGATCTTGATAAATCACGAAATTACTTATGATACTGGTATGTAAGGCACCTGTGCCCCCGTTGCCCCCCCTTTCAAAGGTCAGGGGGGACAGTGCCCCCGTAATGCACCCCGTTCCGGCGTCCGTGGGTGTTACACTATGTCAGCCAAAAATCCAACAGCTTCCCTTTATCATTCACTAAAAAAGCTGAAAATGCCTTAGCTTTTCTTCACATTTGGTTGACTTCCCGTAAAAAAGAAAAGCACAAAATTACCTGCAAAACTTTTCCCTTACTCAAGCATCTTCGTAATTGTGCACAAGTAAATTTGTGTATTGTTTTCATTGTTTTCGGAAAGAAAAGGTTTCATCGCTATTTTCTAGCCTTGAATCCACTGTTTCCACCAGGATAGCCATTGCAGTGACGAACTATTGTTGAACAATTATGACGAAACAATTACTTTGAACCAGATAACATAACAAGACCAACCCAGGTGTGCGCTGCAATGTCACTGATCAACAACCTGATCGACAATCACTTAATACAGTTGGCGAGGAGTTATGCTTTAGAAGCATGGTCAATAGCGCAACAGTTTGGGATAAATACTTCTGGATATAGAGTACACCTTTAAGAGGCTGACGAGGTCCGGCCGTCACCATCCAAAGGTCCGGATTCGGACCGCGGTCCGCCATTTGAGTAGCCCTGCCCTAAAACATCACAGCTGACTGACTGCCATAATTAAGATGACTATTGTGAATTCTGTGTGTGAGTGGATAGGCAATGTGACGTTAATAAAAATCACTGATAAGACCACATAGTTAGTACTGCAGCTGTAAGTGAGAAAAGAAATTGATCGAGGTTTTAGTTTTTACTGTTGTCGCTTTTATGTGATGGGATGGCGGCGTAGCACGTGCGACCATTTTGTTGCACTTTCATTGCACGAGGGTACATTTTCGTTTTATGTTTAAAAATATCGTTGGACAAATTAGCATTTTTGGCACAACCAGAAATTAGATTAGAATCAAAATTAGAACACTGAAGCTTTTAGCGAATTAGATTAGAATAAGAATTACCGTCATTTCTCTCTAATTCATCGAATTAGAAAACTAGAATTATTTAGTTGTCCAAGTCTGCTTCGTATCACTAATTTTGTGGTGATCCCATGATATGGGGCAGTCAAAGTTGCCATCGGATGGGAAGAAAAAATTGTCTGATCTTATGTCGCCATAATCTTCAAGTAAACTGTTCAAGTAGAAAACCGGCCAAACAACATGAATACATGCTTTAAAATTATTTAGAACCTTAAGGAGTTTAGGTGAAGGTAAACTTATAAATTTTGAAGTTGGAGGAAACAGAACGGATGCGGGGCAAGTGTTTTTGGAGTCAGTGTTGATGCAGAGATAAGGTATTAACAATCCGTCCACTACTAGTAGTATTAGAATAAAATGGCGAGGAAAGTGGTGTTGACGACTTTGCTCAATGATGTTTGTGAAACAAACAGAGCTTCCCAAAATATCAGTCCAAGAGCACGCTCGTTAATGGACAACCGGTTTAGGTAAATATAAAACGCTGGTGAGCGGTTGATGCAGCGCCGGATTTAGATTGTGGGGGACCTGGGGCCCAGGCGTGGTGGGGGGCCCCATGTGCGGATACAGAATCTTTAGGTAGGGGATGATTGATGATGTCATTAATATTCCTCGGATCAGTTAATATTTATGACGTAATCTTGTGACGTCACATACGTTAACTCAACTGTAACACTTTTTGATAAAACATGATATTTGACAATGATAAGTGATTTGTGTTACTGTTACAAAACCGGTCACCAGAAGCATTGCATGTTCTTTTTTTTTTAATTTGCTTCTGGGCGATCCAACGTTTTCACCATCTGCTCTAAACGCCAATCCTCGATCAGCAATAAATTTTACCACAGAAACCAAACGTTGCAGAAGCGATTTCCAATATTGTTCGGATTGATTGACCTGACAGGGTAGTTCCGTATCAATAAAAAACTTCCAAGTGATTCACATCTGCGACGAATGTAATCGTGGTATCTACGTGTTTCATTGATTGCTCGTGTTTCCCGACAGGGACAAAAAACAATTGGTGTGTTTTTTGTCCCAAAAAGTATAAACAACGTGGTCCATCAAATGTTTTTCTGAATTGTGTACCTATACGTGTACAGTACAAACACTGAAACAGTTATCTAACCAACCAAGTCAAATATCTTTGTGTATCGGTAACCGCCTCACTGATTGAAGGTCTAGGAAGATGGTGATATTTAAGTGAAATGATTGTACTGTGCAGGAAACAAGTTCAGAGTCACCTTTGCCCAGTACCCCCTTGCAGTAAAACACACTGTATTCCGTGTCTATTGTATGCCAATCTATGCTTGCCAATTGTGGAGCGGATATACATATATGCACAGACTAGTACGAAATGGTTGTGAGTTGCATGCAACAATGCTTACGAAAGTATGCATTACATCCTTGGAAATGTAAGTGTTTGCTCACACCAAGTTAAGTAAATCAATATTGAAGTCACCAGTTATGATGTATTCATTGTTGTTTAAGTTGAAATTAGTTAAAAGGCCATATAAATCTTTTTCAAAATTATCAAACTGTTGGTTTGGGTGCCTATATATAACTCCCAAATAGATAAATTTACTAGAATTGGTTTTGATTTTAACCCATAGAGACACAATTAGATGAAGGCATACATATGTCAAAGGACTTGATTTAAAAGTACACCTGACAACAAAGTAGGTAGGTATTATCAAAACTTGGAAAGCCATGGATGCAAACCCTTTAATCACTGCACCAACAAGATTTTCGTCTACAGTGTCGCCATCGCTTCTTGATCATATTAACTGCAAACTGAGGAATACAACACAAATTGCTGGAATAGCTATATTTGATGTGTCAAATCACCTTCCAATATTCCTCTTGTTATCTACTTTAATTAATAGAAAATCTGAGAAGCAAATTACCAGATGTATGAAAAATTTTAATCTGGAAAACTTTCTTGTTGACCTTGAAGAAGCTCTATCTCCATGGAATTTTAACACTGGTTCAATAGTTCATAATGATTTTGATGAGTTTATTCATATTTTTCAAACAATCATAAATAAACATGCTCCTTTAAGAAAATTGTCACGAAGAGAAAAACAACTGCAAGCAAAACCGTGGATAACAAGAGGATTACTTACATCTATCAAAAATAAAAACAGAATGTTCAGAAAATGCTACAAATGTAAGGACGCAAAAGTGATTGCGCAATACAAAAAGTATACTAATAAACTTACACGACTCCGAAAAATAGCCAAGCAACAGTATTATTTTAAGCTGTTTCAAAAATACAGAAGCGATTCAAAGAAAACATGGGAAACTATTAATGAATTGTATTCTACACATCAAAAACAGTCTTCTGATATTAATAGTTTGAAGTTAAATGATGGCACACAGACAAATTGTCCAATAACTATAAGTAATACACTTAATGAGTATTTATCTTCCATTGGAGTATCAATGGGGAATGGGATTCGTCCTACCAATACATCTTTCACTACATTTATGAAATCCATTTCCAAATCTTTTGTCCTCGATGGCACTTGTGGAGAAGAAGTCATTGCTTGTATAAATAATCTTAGAAACACTTCATCTAGTGGAATTGATGGCATATCAACTAAATTCCTAAAGCTGGCCAAAAGCACTATTGCCCCAATACTTGCAAAATTGTTTAATAAGAGTATGGAATGTAGAGAATATCCTGATTCTTTGAAAATTTCACAAATTGTTCCAATTCCAAAATGTTCCTCTCCTTCCATACCCAGTCATTATAGACCAATATCAATTTGCCAACAGTATCAAAAGTATTTGAAAAAATTATTTATGCAAGAGTAAACAATTTTCTTAATAAAAATAAACTTCTTACAAACTTTCAATACTGGTTTAGAAATAATGCATCAACTGAATTAGCTGTATCTGCCATTTATGAAAGTTTTTTGGAAAACATGGATAATGGTAAAAGAACATGTGCTGTTTTTCTCGGTCTAAGCAAAGCGTTTGATACGGTTGACCACAAAATACTGCTACGTAAATTGATGTATTGTGGTATTAGAGGTAAGCAAAACTCTTTTTTTGAATATTACTTAACTAATCGTAAGCAGTGTGTACTAAAGTAAACAATTATTCATCAAATTTTCAGACAATTGAGTGTGGTGCTCCTCAAGGTTCAGTATTGGGTCCTTTATTATCTTTAATCTATGTGAATGATCTTCCTTGTGCTTCTAGTTTTCAAACGACACTTTTTCAAACTACACTAGTTTGCATTTATCTCACAAAGATATTAATGAGCTTGATAAAGTAGATACTTGGATGAGGTCTAACAGGTTATCAATAAACTATAATAAAACAGCTTATATGATATTAACTGCAACACGTTCTCAAAACTGTAGCTTTATCATTTCTATGAATGGTGTGAGAATACAGCAAACTGACAGCATTAAATCTTGGTGTAATAATTGATAACAAACTTTCGTGGAAACCGCAAATCAGTAGTCTCTCTGGGAAACTTTCTCAATCTTGTGGCGTAGTGTGTAAAATTAGACATTTTGCTGATATGAATAGTTTGCGTTTGATCTATTTCAGGCTCTTCCATTCACATTTGCAATACCGTATAATTGATTGGGGACGAGCGTATAAAACAGTTATCCGACAAGTGCAAATGCTACAAAACCGAATTTGAAATACTTGAATTTTAGCAAGAGAACATCATGTGCAAAATAATATTTTTAAATTACTTAAAATTCTCAAAGTTTCTGATTTGTACCAACTTTATTTGGAAAAGTTTAACGCCATTCAAACAAGAAACGTCACTCAAACAAGAAAATCTTCAAAAGCGGTCAAAATCAACCAAATGTTACATTCATTTTCACCACTTTCCGGAATCATCGGCAATAAATTTTAGTGTTGTTTCACATCTACAAGTGTCGCAGATTCCGAAAATCTAATCAAAAAAGGGCACTGGAACTTGGAATCCCAGCAGAATGACAACATTCCAAGGTCAGTCGGCGAAACGTCACTCAAACAAGAAAAACTTCAAAAGCGGTCAAAATCAACCAAATGCTATATTCATTTTCACAACTTTCCGGGATCAGCGGCAAAAAAATTTAATGTTGTTTCACATCT
>Ga0210059_1017626_pt1 | contig 10154 bp, 16 predicted proteins | sample Ectturendosymbi2_FD_188042 | JGI IMG/M metagenome (GOLD analysis project Ga0210059, IMG submission 188042) | Ecteinascidia turbinata endosymbiont from Florida, USA - Sample 2 (SPAdes) (version 2) | ecosystem: Host-associated > Tunicates > Ascidians > Unclassified | place: Key West, Florida...
CCACAAAATTCTGAGATGATTTCCCCACCACATTCATCCTTGAACATGCCAGGAACCTTTTTGTTCATTCTCAGAATTCCTGAAGAATGGTTTTGTGGAAAATTCGAGGTGTCAAATCTTTCCCGAATATCTTCTCTGTCTTTGTAAAAATCTTCCGTTTTTACCTCATACATTACTGAATCTATATCAGTCATCAGATGTTTACAGTTGTCTCCGTATTTCACTTTCATGTAATTATTATGAAAGTCATACATGAGAGTTTTTGAGATATCTTAAGCATTGTCATGATGTTTTCAAAATCCTAAGTTTTGTGGAAACCCTCTGTTCCCAACACCTCTGTTTGTCCCCATTTTCCTTTGTCCCCCTTTGCCAGACCCCATGTTGTATTGTCAGTCTGTGTCGGTTTTGTTCGAAAGTTGAAACCCACCAATGCCTATCAACTTAGGCATTTTGCCGTCACGTCGCCATCAACCTATTCAGGTGGTTCGCCAAGTTGCTCGTTTCAGCTAATTGCCCTTGTCTGGCTTGTGATCGTTTTCTGGTGATTCACAGCCGTTATGTTACGTTTGACTGACTTTCTTAAGCTTTGCGTGTGAAGCCAAGGGGATTGCCTCGATGCACGTTTCTGTTTTTGTCAAAAGGCGTGATGGCTGGGTGCACAACAGCCTCAGAGTTTCGTGCAATTGGCATCAGTCTGCAGAAGCTGCTAGGAACGGGCTTTTAAGTTTGTGTGATAAGGTTTGCATGTTTCTAACTCATCGTTTGGAAGATTGTGCTCAGTTTCGGCATAGGCTAAGGCTTGTGTTTGAAAGATTGTGCTCTGTTTCGGTACAGGCTGCTTGTGTCTTAATATTAAAAAGTGTATAACTAATATATTTTATGTGCATTAAGAGGTATTCAATGTTTAGTAACAGATACTGAGTATTCAGTAGTTGTAATTAATCTCTTTCCATCTTTGTGCTTTTTTCAAATCTGTAAGCAAAAAGATCGCACAGAGATTCTCTAGTTCAATGTTTTAGAAATTGCCAGGCAATAGGTTAAAGACTGTAACCTTTGTTTCTATTTTAAGGTATGGCTGTAGCATAATCAATTTTCTTTTGGTTTGCAATGGTTTTGCTTGGATTTTGGTTGGTTTGCTGTTACATAATCAATGCTTTTGAATTTACTAAGCAATGTGCTCTGTGTTAACCCTTTTCACCACCAAATGGTTTGATTTGTTTGAGGTTGTTTCAATCAGTGTTTAAGTGGTCCTGACTGGACCGTCTGAGCTTTTGTTCAAAGAGGTGCTTTGTGTTAACCCTTTATTGCCACCAAATGGTTAGATTTGTTTGAGGCTGCTTCAATCTGCCTGAGCTTTGTCCAAAGATGGATAGTTCACGTCTTAATAGTTTGTGAAAAAAGGAAACTAAAGGTGTGATACTCATTTGTGACAAAGCACTATCATCAAAATATGTTTATAGCTTAAAAGACTATAAATATAATCCGATTTCAATCATTTTCACAAAAGAATTGATAGTTTTTGAAAAAAGAGTATATTATTTTTAACTTAATATTCAACCCTCATCTTCTGCCCATCACTCTGGAAAATAAGACTCTTATCAGAGATGACAACCGCGAAAGCTTCTGTGTTTGCTGCTACGTTTTCTGAGAACTGAGCCTTTATCTGAATGTCAGTCACAGAGTTTTTGAGTTTTTCGCTCTGTTTTATCACATCAAAGACAAACATTGGAAATAATTCTTTGTAATCTGCTGGGGTTATATTTGGAGAAGAAATTAATTCTTCAACATTGTAAAACTTTGTTCGAAAAGCAGTTGCATCACCGTAAACTCTTGAATTTTTGCTGAGTAAAGTTGGTGTCATCATAATCAATCTTAGGGTATCGCCGACTATTCAGCATCACAAACATGTTAGTGAGTTTACAATGATTAAAAATTGATGGTTTGTGTTCCTGGTTTCCAGCTTTATCTGTCTGAAAAGTCACAATTATCCTGCGAGGCTTCCGAGGCTGATTTCACTGACAATCGCCAAGTGAAATTTCTCGTTTGCGGAACTGGGATTGAGTCACATTGAATCATCTAGTAACCTACTGGAGACTTGATTTTGATTCAATTGTTTTGTAGAGTGTACGTTTTTCTTGCAAATTTGGAGCCACATGTGGCATATACCAAGACAGTTTTGTCAAAACAACCTTTCCAGCACCAGCTGCAATGCTTCTGAAAATCGTGTCATTATCACCCTTTCTTACGAGAGTTAGTTGATGTTTAAAAATCGTAAACAACTTTCTCATAGTCATCACAGAACCTAAAGATGTGTTTCAGCGGAACTCTGAATGAAAATGTGCCTTTTGGGTCGGGCTTTTGAATGATATAACCATGACGAATTTTAAAGCCACTACTGTGATTATTTCCAGCAATTGAAGCGTCTGTGCCTGAATCTTTATACCACAATTGGTTCAGGCCTGTGCTGTTTTGAAAATCATCTGGAAATTTCAACAGCCCAAGCATCGTTATTGTCTGCCCAGGGTGAAACAGACTTTCAATCACTTTTCCTGAAAGTTGGTATTTTATGTTGCTGAACAGATGTATCATAGTATTGTTTGTTAGCGTGATGACGTCAGCATCGGCGTAAGTAGCATCGTTGGCGTTTTTAACCAACTTACCGTCGAAAACCAGATAACTTTCATTCGGATGTGTGAACAAATTTTGCGTTTCAATACTTAACCTAATTCCACCCGGTCTGTTCAGGTCAGTGCCGGTGATTGGTTCGTAACTAGGAAATTCGTATTCTGAAATCGATTCATCGATTTCAGTTTTTTTCGGTGATGTTTAGAATGTTGTTCATTTATTATAACTGTTTTTTTTGTTTTCACTTTAAAAATCAAGTATTTCACTCAGTTTATAACACAATAACCTGTTGAAATATTTGAGTTCTTCAATTTCTCTTTTTAGTTCATCAATAGTGTTTTTGAAGGCTTCAAGCTTTTCGAAAACATCTTTGATTTGCTCTGAATGGTTCATTTAATATATGTATTGTTTATGAAACCGTCTGACAAAGTCTTGAATCTTGTTCGCGCGCTGTCCCGACCCAGCTATCAATTTGTTCAAATTTGTTGTCACCTGCTGTGCCTTCTGTGGTGTTGATCCTTGAGGTGCAAGCGGAGGTGTTGAAGACACAAGTTTTGATAAAATTTGTTGTGATTTCGGAGTCAACTTTGAACTCGCAAAATCAATTGCTTTTTGTCCAGCCTTTTGCCCAGCACTTCTAGCAATGTTCAAAGCGGTGTCGACAACTTGCTTTTCACTGATGAATCCTGACAAAAAGTCTTTGAGCTTTGAAAAAATCCCAGAGCCACCGACTTGATACTTTCTTTGATATCCACGTTTAATTATTAACATCTTTATTTAATGTAAGCATTAAGTTTTTGTAAGCATCATGAGACAAAATTTTTTGCCTCAAAAGTTCATCACAAATGCTGACGATTGCGTTTCGAAGACCAGTGTTTCCTGCTTGTTTTGAAGCCATCAACAATTCCAACCATTCACACAAGGCGTTTGGGTCACTTGGGATAAAGACTCCTCGGCCCTTTTTATTTTGTGGTCGTTGTATAAATTTCAATTCATTACTGTTGGGAGCTCGCAACATTTTTTTCCCACGATTGTCAACAGTATACAAGGCATTTGTTTTATCAATAATATCCAAATATTTATCTTTGTCTTCTTCTGTAGCAAAACCATTCACCGTTTTTTTCATAACAATTAAATCCCAAAGACCAGGTGCTCTATGATACCTTTTATCACCAATAATCAAATCTTTTCCATCTATACCAGCCTCAGAATTACCAATAAAAAATTGTCGGTCTTTATCCTTTAATCCAAAGGTATGATCACCAGGCTTTCCATGCGAAGCACTCATGTATTGGTCTGCGATTCTCCCAATATTAATTGGCAATGGATGTTCAGCGGGAGCGACAGCAGCAGCGTCTGGCAATACTCCAGGTTGTCCTTCGACTTGACCCCAAGGCAATGCTGGGGGCATATTTTCAATTGCTTCTTGAAGTGGAGTAAATTTAGAAACAATTTCATCAGATGACTTTTTCTGTTGTTCAGTTATTGGTTTAAAGATTTTTCCAAAATCTTCGTAAAGTGATTGTTCACCCAATCGTTCTGAGCGGAAATTTTCTTGAATTTTGTTCTTGGTTTTGAGATATTCTGTGACAAGTTTGTCACGTTTTCACGGACCTTTTATTTTTGAAAAGCTCATTTATTGTATGTTAAATTTATTTGGGCGGGTTTTGGAAATTTTTTGGACATGTTTTGGAAATTTTTGGACGTGTTTTGGAGTTCCAATTTTGGAGGACCAGTTTTGGACTGGGTCCAAATTAACCTCAACAGATGAATGCTTTTCTATACTACTTTGGATCAAGGTTCATATTTTTTTGTAATTCTTTACATTGCTCGGGTGTGAGCTTGTCGTTGAGAAACGCAGTGACTGTTGAGAGTTTTATTCCAAGACTTTGTTTTTCATTTGACATTTTATATCAAAGTTTATTAAGATCTTTGTTGTCAGCCCAAGAGTTGAAACTTTCTGGATAGCTCTTCCATTTAACTAACAACTTTGCTTTGCCTTTTTTCACAACTTTCTCAATTCTGTAAATTTCTTGTGATGTCTTCTGAAGCACTTGTTCATAGAATGTGCCCTGAACCTCTTCATCGTTGTAGTCAGTTATTTTATAAGTAACTGGGTTGGTTCTTTGAATTTTTGAAACGGTGAATACTTCTTCTGTCCAGTTTGGGGTGAACCCTTTCTCAAACAGTCCTTTCTTCTTGAGAATTCGGACTTTGTCACCAGTTTTGAATTTTGCATGTATCGAACGTCTTTCAAACTCTTGATACAAATTTCTGTAAACTCTCACTTCATTCTCTTTCTTGCTTGCCTCAACAGGAGACATTTTTATGCTAGAGTGTCTTGTGTTCTTGTATCTTTCAACAAAGTCGTCAAGAACGTCAATATATTTGTTGGTATTGTTTGCTGTGAAATACTTGAACATTTTTTCTTTCATCGTGCGGTTCCAACGTTCGACCACTGAAGATTTCTCCTCATTTTCAGTAGAGTAAAACTCTACACCCAAATCCTTCTCATGTTTGTTGTACAACTCACGACCTTTGTCTGTCGAAAGCTTTTCTGGTTTGCGCTTTGATTTTTTGAAAATCTCCTTCAACGCGTCTGCGACAGATTTTCCAGTTTTGTCTTTGAGCAGAAGCATCCAACCATATTTTGAAAACACGTCAATCACTGTGAGAAGATACCTGACCCCACGGTTGAACTTCGAAAATGATTGCATTTCAACAAGGTCTGCAGCCCAAATTTTATCGATTCCATTCGCATACACTTTTCGTTTTGGAAAATTTTTGATGATGGGTTTGTGAAGTTCATCAGCTAACTGCGAACTCCAATTAATGCTCTCACGGCACTTGTTTTTTTTAACCTCATCCGAAGCGCTTTTTCGCCCCGATAATCGTAGAAACAACACCTCTCTTCATCCTTTCTCGAAGTGTGGAGTTGTAAATACCTTTAAGCTAAGCTCTGTCAACATATTTTTGTCGCAAACTTTGTTGCGAGTTTGTGTCTTTGTTTTTTACATAACAAATGTCATGGTGATAAGCTGCCTTTTCGACTCTGTTAATTGGTTTTGACCATGCCTTTGGTGTCATATCCTCATTCAAACGTTTGTTCAATTTCGTGCCTGGTCCTGTGATGTTGTGACCTGGCATGTTCATTTCAAATGGTAAAGAATTAATTGTGTCATTGTTAAACCCTTTTCCACTTGCGTTAATAAATTTTGACTTTTACCTTCCACAAACAACACAGATGCCTTGAAGCATCTGACGGTTGTTTTTTGTTGTTTTCGGTTTCACGTCTCTCGTTTCCGTAATATTACGATATTTGACACAATATATTTGATTCATTTATTAAATGCTTTAATTAAATAAATGGAAATTAAAAACCTTTGGTGGAATGAACACATAGCAAATAAAAGCAACCATCCTCTTTTACCTCAAAGTTTGAGAGCTTGATTGCTGGAAAGTCAGGTTGTGGAAAAACAACACTTTTGCTGAACCTTCTGCTTCAACCCAACTGGTTGGACTATTCAAAATTGTCAGTTTTTGGTAAAAGTTTGTTTCAACCAGAGTATAAAATTTTGAAAATTGGTTTTGAAGGACAATTGCCAAAAGAGATGATAATGAGAGTTTTTGAAAACCGTGATGAAATGTTTTTGAAAACCGATGATGATGCAGTGAATACTGCGAAAACAAATTTCACCAAACCAGCTGATTGAAGAGTTAGCAAAAAATCATAAGACTCGTTTCAAAGAGTTGACTGCAATGTTTACGAATCAGCTGATGATGATCCATACCCTAAAGAAATCTCCCCTGAGCATAAAAATCTGATGATATTTGATGACCTCTTGCTTCAGAAACAAAACAAGTGTGAAGGCTATTACGTTTGTGGAAGGCATTCAAATTGTGAGTGTTTGTATTTGAGTCAAAATTATTTCAAATTGCCTTGTCAAACAATTCGAGAAAATGCAAATTTCTTTTGTCTGTTTTCTCAAGACCAAAAGCATATTGATCACATTTTTAACGACCACGTGTCTCAAGACATGACAAAAGAACAGTTCAAAAAACTTTGCAAAACGGCGTGGTCGAAGCCACATAACTTTGTTGTGATTGATTTGACCTCACCAAAGAACTGTGCGAAATACAAATCGGGGTTTGACAACTTTTATATTATATAATAAATGAACACTGAAATTCTCGAAAAAATTGTTCAAAATACTTCTCCGAAAACTTCAACTCAGATTGCTGTTTCAGAAAATTCGACAATAATAAAGACAACTTTTAACCCGACACTCGAGTTGGATCCAACGCGAAAGTATGAGGTGGCTTTGGTCAATCTCGAGACATATATTTCGTTTCCAAATCTGTCGGTTGAAAACAACGCTTTTCGATATTCTCCCGGTTTCATTGAGGTCGGGAGAGGTGGCGAGGGCAAACTCAACATGACAAAGACAATGGGTTGATGTTCAAATTTCAGAAGGCAGTTACGATCTCATTGATATTGCAGAAACAATAAAAATGCGATGAAACGAACTGCGCAAAGCGATGATGCTGTGAAGATTTCAACAAACACCAACACTTTGAAAAGTGTCTTTGAAATTCAAGACGACTTTCAGGTTGATTTCAGAGCGCGAAATTCATTTTTAAGCATTCTTGGATTTCGAAATCAGGTTTGCAAAGAGGGTATTCACGAGTCGCAAAATTTTGTCAACATCTTACCAATAAATTCAATTCTTGTGAATGTTGATGTGATTGGTGGGTCTTATGTGAATGGGAGAACGCAAAACACAATTTACAGTTTCTTTCCAAACGTGTCACCTGTCCACAAAATTGTTGAGAACCTGAAAAACCTCGTGTATCTTCCAGTGATTTTAGATAAAATCAATAAAATGGAAACAGTTGTCACAGACCAAAACGGAAAACAATTGAATCTTCGTGGAGGAAACCTGACAATCAGATATCACTTGGGAGAAATTTAATTACATAATATAAATGTATACAAATGTTCATGTCAATATTTCTGATAATCAGCAGCAAAAATTGAAGCACACTGTTGATACAAAAAGTCTGGTGAGCATTCGTCTCAGCTACGAAGATTTGTGTGGAACTGATGTTCTTGCTTTGACCGATTCACAAGTGAACAGAATGACAAAAGCTTATCAGAATGGAAAAGGCATCACAATAAAAATGAGCAAACGTCAGGTTGTTCACAATATGAAAATTGAGGGTTGGTTCCTCAGTTTTCTCGCAGGTTTGGCCGCAAAGGCTTTGGCAAATTTGGCAAAGACCGTCCTCCCAATATTGGCGACTAGGGCACTGTCGGGGGTGGGGTCGGCTTTGGCGCAAAAAGCGACAAACAAGGCCATGGGAAACGGATTGTATTTGAAAAAAGGCTCAAATATTGCAAGAGTCGAAACGGACGGTCAAGGATTGTATTTGAAACCATATAAAGGTTCAGGGCTTGGCGTGGTTGAAAAATGGTTTGTATTTGAAACAGGGGGGCCAAATTATCAGTGGTGAGGGTTTGCTTCTTGGTCCGAACAGTCCTTTGAAAAACATACCAGTTCACGGTTGGTTGTTGTGAGATGTGGATTTTCATTTTTTTATTCCATTGAATAAAAATGAACCCAAAGTTATACAGACTACATGAAATTCATAAAATTGAGAAAGAACTTCAAGAAGAAAGACTCAAACACTCGGCAATGATAAAAAAATATCTTTGCTTGCTGAACTTTTGCACTGGCTGCCTTTTGATTTTTCAGTTTTGTATGTTTCTTTTGAACGTTGGGTTTTTGTCAGATTTCGAAGAAATCATCGGAACTATTTATGGGAATGTTTTACATGGATTGAACGTGTTTTTTGGAAGTGCTTCAATTTTTCTGAAAGAAATTGAAAAATTCCTTTTCAACAAAATTCAGAGACATGAGAAGCAAAAAACTTTGATTGAGACGCAGGTGAATAACATAATTAACATGGTTTCAAAGGCATTGTCGGACGATAGAATTTCTGAAGTTGAGTTTGAGAATATTCTTTCTCGGACGAGAAAACGAAATGTCACATATAAATGTTTGATGAAGTGAATTTGGAACTTGATGAGCTAATGCCTAAGATGTTGCCGGGAAGGAAATCAGAAAGTTTTGTTTAGATTAAATGATTCAAGTTGAAAATATTGTTCTTCCAAACAAACCTTTGAGGAACTTTGAAATCGAAGATGCGGTGAAAAAGATTGGTTTGAAAAACTTCCGTGGTGTTTTCTTGAGAGACACTTTGCCAAAGAAACCAAAACGAAATGAGTGCGCAATTATGAACCTAGACGACACTTCTGGAAATGGAACACACTGGGTCGTGTGGTTCAAACGTGGTGATAAAAAGTGGTATTTTTACTCATTCGGATTGCCCCCACCAACTGAGTTGAACAACTATCTCGGCGATGTGTTCTATCCAACTGAGCAAATTCAACCGAGGCAAGCAGTTTTTTATGGCCATCTTTGCCTTTTTGTTTTGAAAGAGATGCAAAAAGGAAAAGAGCTGCAGGAAATAATCAACGCATTTTGGTGATATAATAAATGCCAGTTGATAAATTCGGACGGAGTCTAAAAACGGGACAAAATGTAGCAAATGTGAGTGGAGTTTCACATGAATATGCGAACAGCAACTTTTTGCGAAAAGGTCAAGCCACTGACATGTCTGGTCAAAGCATTGTGAATCTTGCCTCGCCGCAGAGCCCAATGGACGCAGTGAGGAAGAAATATGTCAATGAAAAATTTTTCAAAAGAGGGAATCTGATCGATACGGATCAAAAGGCAACAAAAAACGTATTGCCTCCAACCGAAGAAGGCGACGTGGCGACGAAAGGCTACGTCGACTCGAAAAGTGCTGGCAAAAGTGATTTGAATATGAGGGGTCATTCGGTGAGAAATGTTAATCAGAATCCAATCCATGAAGATGAAGTGGTTCCGAAATAGTGGATTGAAAACAATTTTTTGAATCGTAATAGCCCTGCGTCGACTATGGCAAGATATTTAAACATGGATGGACATTACATCTCATACCAGAGTATGCCAAAACAAAATCACCACGCAGCTACAAAAAGATACGCAGATACGAAGCTGCCGCTTTCGGGTGGGGACATGCAGGGCGACATTGCGATGGGTGGAAACAGGATAAGACATTTGGGCGAGCCTCTGCATGACAATGATGCACTTCGCCTAAGTTCTGCAAACGATTATTATCTTAGATGTGACGGGGCCAATTGGATGCGCGCTGTCTTATCATTAGGCGGGCGAAGAATAAGAGGTGTAGCAAATCCACACACTGATCAAGATGGTGTGAATTTACGAACACTTCAAGCTTCAGCAACAAGTGTTTTAGAACAAGCAACCGCGGCAGCTAACACAGCAGTCGGCGAGGCGATAACAAACCACGCAAACATTTTGAATTGAGACATCAGAACAAAAAGTTTGAACTTGGGCCCACAAGGAATAGCAACAAAAATTTTCAGCATGGGTGAACAATATCAGATTGCTGGGCTTCCA
>Ga0210059_1017627_pt1 | contig 10154 bp, 6 predicted proteins | sample Ectturendosymbi2_FD_188042 | JGI IMG/M metagenome (GOLD analysis project Ga0210059, IMG submission 188042) | Ecteinascidia turbinata endosymbiont from Florida, USA - Sample 2 (SPAdes) (version 2) | ecosystem: Host-associated > Tunicates > Ascidians > Unclassified | place: Key West, Florida...
CACCAGAGGGAAATGGTTTAGAGTTATCAAATTAAACATTTACTGTTTTCACACATTCAGAAATATTCGTGTATGCTAGAGAGGAAATGCATCAAAAGCTGTAGATCGCTGCAGCACCGCAATGGTGTCACGAGATTTAAGCAGGTTGAGAACCAGTCGCGCAATCATGCTTTGCGGAAAAAAACTTGCTGTGAGTGCATGCTGAGAACGGAAATTCGCTATTTTGTGTCTACAGCCTACAGCATCCCACTGCTATGACTTATCACTGATATTTCCGCGTTTTCTTTACAGTGTGATGTACCAGCTTTTTTTCACTGCCTTGCAGAAATTGCATTCTTTAGCAATGCAGCGCTGCTAAGCAGAGCGTAATGGTTTTGGACAAATGCAGGTTTTGGAGAAACCAAGATGATCGCATTCGAAGACCTCAATTGGCACTTGGATTGCTTCTTCTGCGTCGAGTGTCAACAGCCGTTGGAGGGGGAGGGCTTCGTAATGCACAAGGAAGACACCTACTGCGCGGAATGCGCGGAAGCCCTTCCCTAGAGGGGCTGGGTTGGGTTAGAAGAGGATAACTCTACCCTTGCAATGTACAGACGATCGCTTTCTGCTGCAACAGCTTGGCTTGGTTCCCAACAGCACATTTTTCGCAAATCTTCCATAACAGTGTTCTTCTACGTGTATGGATCACAACCTAGCGTGTTGCATGACCGCGTGATGCGTCACAATATCATTACATTTTGTACTCCCCGCGTCGCTTACACAACGTATGAGCTGGTGACATTATCGTGTACTCTGTGAAAGACACAACCTTTGCAGCTGCTGCTGAGTTTTGCTTCAAAACAAGCTTACTTCTTTCAGGGAGGAAACAAAACAAACTTACATCAGTGTTGCCGGGATTTTCGACATTTGCTTGCTTTCATCATTTCCCATTGTTTCCAAATAAGCGTCGAACTTCCGCACTAGAAGCTGATCCCCATTATGGGTGAAAGCGCGCATCTTATACTAAGGAATTGCTAAATTTAAAAAAAAACGTTTAGTTGAACGTCTTGTTTTGTGTGCTTGATTCAAAGTGCGTTGCAAGGCTGCACAAAAACATCCGAATTTAGGCAGAATTTCTCAAAACGCAGCAGATGTCCGGTTGGCTGTTGCACACTTTCGCCTTATCGGGCTGATTTGAATTCTTTACCAACCTCAGTCGTGTTTTCTCAGCTGCGTACTCAGGTTTAAGCCCCCATCGCGGTGCCTGTCGCCCTCGCACCTTCCCATTTTTGGTTGTGTGTATCGCGCTAAAGGTGACGTAATAAGAGCAACTATTGCCTGCAACGCAACCTGCGCTATCACCCCGAAAATCTTGTACTACAGGTCACTACCGCCCGAATTTGGCCCGCAAAGTACACAAGCGAGGCTTGCCTTTTACGGACAATGCCCTTGACTGTGTTTTACGTGTGTGCGGCGTTGTCTGTTCGTGCGCCTGTCAGCCGTGCAGGGAAAGTAAAGTGCTGCAAGAGCGCGATTTGGTCCAGACAGGCGTTTTACCGGCTTTTATGCCACGTGACCTTTTTACCGCGTCTTTGTCGAGGAATTTGCTGAACGACTTAACGCCGCGGAACATCGACGCGCAGTTGAATCCTTGTTCGCATGCGACACCTTCAACGCATTTTCGACACATGCTGGAAGAACCGCCCAAACACGCCGGCAAAACAGTAAAATGTCCTCCCTTTGCTTTAACAGCTGCTGGCTAGAGTTCATCGCTCTGCTTGTTGCCTGTCATTGCAAAGCTTGCCCTCGAAAAGGTGTGGGGCATATGCAATTGAGTACCAGATAAGCTGGAACGTGTGTTTACTGATGTCCCAGGCGCACGTAATGTTTGATATTGTGGCAGGGCAGCTGTTTAAACCGATCGCTGTTCCACAAACGGTTGTTCCCTTCGAAACTCCAACTGCTTCGTAGTTCTTCCACAGCCATCAGTGCTTGCATGGCAGAACACATCTGAGGTAACTCATGTAAACGGCTGTTGCAGAGCCCAGCCTTGGGCAGCTGGCATAAAGTTCATCTTCCGGAAAAATGTAGACCCGTTGGACCCTTGTGTTTCATGCCCAGGTACCTGTGTGAAGAAATGTTGTTATTCACGTGCTGTCCAACGTTTTGAAATTACTAACCTTTGCTGGTCCCGGGAAGTTAGACTGCTCGTTTGAATACCTCCAGGGACTGTGCGGTCCACTCCGAAGTCAACTGCTGCACAAATTCCACATTGGAAATGTTTCGGAGATAGAGTGCTGTTATCGAATGGCGATTGCATACCCGAGGAAACGCGCAATTGTCTCACCCACTTATGACGTAGGCGATTTTCGCCTAAATCCCCAAATCCATAAGTTCGGCAACACTTGCGTGTCCGCTGCGTGAAACTGCATCCTCGTGCATTTGCCTGATGGCGCGCGGTGCCTGCGTTATATCTCGTGCGTGCTGTTCGTCCCTTGATGTTTTCTGTTTGTAACTTCCGTTTATTTATGTCTTTTACGCTGTAGCTAATATAGCACAATACGCAAGTGCTATTCTTGCGTATGACCAGCATAGATAGGTACGTACAGTATGGACTTGTGTTGGGCATTACATACTAGCGGTGAGAGAACATCAGTATTTATGAGTAACTGACTAGTAATGACTTATAGCGCATGTGTGGCAAGACATAAACATAAACACCTGTGGTTTTCGGAGCGTCGTTGTATGAAAACTTCGTGGTTTCTGTAAAAAGTGACATTTTTTATTGCTTGTGATGCGTTTTTAATTTCCTGTTGTGCGTTCGCTCGCAAAAATGTCAAGTTCATCCTGAGGAGGATAGTTCCGATGCCTGAGGATTTTGGTCCTATTTTGAGCTCTACTAAATAGTTAGACCTTGTATGCCGTCTTTCAATGATAGAAAAAAACTATCTGGCTTCCGCTGACGTCCACGTTTGTAAGACCTCATTGTTTGTTCCCGCGTCGTACAAAGGCATCGGTCGTTCTTGGCGATTGGTGAACTGAAAACAACGAAGCAAATTTCCACGCACCCACAGCCGCTGTATAGTACTGTTTATTTTATAATATATCAACCGACATTTGGACAGCAGTGATGGATAGGCCGATGACAAGCTATCGAGAAGACGTGACTGCCGCCCTCGCCCAACGGTTATTGTTGCTTGCCATCCTAGTGTGTTCCTGCTGCCGGCTCCTGTAACTTCTGCTTTGAAACATCTGTCATCAGCCACGCGCACGCGTGGGCGGAAGCTTTCATTGTGTTATTTCTACGCGACAACTGTTTTTAAAGCTGCTTCTGAAACCGAAGCGCCAGGCAAAGATAGACGGCGCGTATTATCCTTACAGTCATTGTCCCATAGCTTGCGACACCGGAGTGCGGTGCAACAAACGAACAACGGAAGCATTGTTGACGAGAGCTTGCAATGGACAGTTCGCGCATTTTCGTCTTTGCACAATGGCTACGCTCTGCTGCACATGTGTCGTGAATGTTTGAGCGACGATGTTTACTCGCTTATTCGCTGGTTGGTATTGTATTAATCGAAGTTCTCGTTAAAGTTTACAAGGATGTCGTCGTTGTGTTTTTAGATACTTCAAGGCCTTCTGATACTGATGTGCCTGTAACACAAAACACTACCAAAGCTTAGGAGATGTTTTCGCCACAACAAATCGTTTTGTCTCAAAGAAAGGCAACTGCTTCACGTGGTTAGGGTTACACCCAGCTGGGTTTGATATTCGGAAAGCTTATCTTTTCGATCAAAGGATCCACGTGTTGCTAAAGTGCTGCTTGTGAATGTTGCTCAGGATCAGACAAGAGGTCGAATGCAGTTCAGTACTTGACGTGGGGGGAGGGCGAAGGACGCGGTCGCCCCACGCAACCTTTGCACTGCAGTTATTGAACTGTTGAGCAAAAATTGTCATGAACGCGTAAAGCCAATTATTCGAGATAACAATTCTCGCCTCACTCGAGGTGTGTCTCGCTACATGCCTAGCTTTACATGACTTGTTATACGAACGAAAACTTTTAATGGATATGACAGTGCAACCAAAGGCGCAGCCGGGAGGGGCTGAAGGGGCTCAAGCCCCCCCTTAGCAATCAGAATATTGATATTTCTTTTCTTAGTTTTACACGAACATTGTAAGTCGAGATCGGGAGAATTGCAGAATATTCTTCGGCAGTACCACATGGCTCAGCAACACATTTGTTAACAAACCAAGCGGTTATGAATTTTCGAGATTAGAGAAATATTGAAGTAGCTTTCTTCATTCCTGCGTGGTTTGTACTATCATCTATAACAAGAGCTGGGTGTTACCGTGCTCTGCCAGTGTGGAAACAAGCTTGGCATTTGAACTACCAACAGTGTCGATTGATGTGTAGTTTATACGTCACAAAGCTAGGACCTTCCTAATGTGCACACGTGAATGATATGCATCAGTGTTACCACTTCTGATGTTTTGAGAGAAATGTCTGATGTTTTGGCAGCAAATCTGATGTTGACTGAGCTGTTGTTTTTTTCCCCAATTTTTTTATCCTTTCAGGATGAAGTTAGTTACTTTCATAATTTTTAAGTTTCTTTCATCAATTTCTCACTCTCATGTGTGTTTGGCAATCGTTCCAAACTGAAGAAGCTCTCTTCCCAGCATTGGGAATAACATAACACGTTACGCACACAACCGATTTTTCCATTTAATGACGATACTTCGCTCGGTTTCGGATTCAACGTGGGTTATCCCACTTTGCTAGGTTTTGGTACAGAACCGTCGCCAGAAAGTCGTCAATAGGGGTGCTTTACGTTTGTGTAGGGGGGCTTTACATTCTAAAATTTGACAAAACTCCACTGATATAAAGTGTTTAATATTTCAATTTTGTGGGACTTGGAGCTTTGCTTGGGAGGCTAAGCCCACCAAAGACACCGTGGTAACGGGACTGTATTGTTAATGGAAGCATTTAGCTTATAGTAAACTGTATTGTAAAAATCTGATATTGAAAAAGGCAACAATCTGATGTTGACGAGACTTGACCCCAGTGGCAAGAGTGTCTGATATGGAGTGCGAGGTGTGAGTGACCGCTAGCTGCAGGCTGACTTAATTAGCGATTCTGCTAATCAGTTGCACGCCGCTCTTTAGTCAGCGAAAAGTGTTGAGTGAAATATGGCAAGTTTGTGGTAAAATTAAAAAGACATTCCTCTTCGTATGAAACAGATCAGGTTGAGTAGCCTCGAAAAGTTTTTATTGACCTGTGTCAGAACAGTAGGCCTACCTGCCCAACGGTAGTAGAGCAAGCAGTCACAGGCAAGGGCGTACGCAAGGAGAGGGGTTTGGGGTTAAAACCGCCCCTTGAGCTTGATATTTTACAAAATTTTATTACCTGCGCAAAGGAGATTAATTGTTTTCGCATACTTTTTGCTTGTTAATTTGTCGACTTAATGCAAATACCACGGAATAAATTTGCATGAAAATTTCAAAGAACATTGTAAATGGGCCAAAAAGTAATAATTATGTTTTGGTGGGAATTCGGGTTATGGTTTGCGTCCAGAAACCACCTCACCACTTTTTGCAGACCCTCCAACCACTACGCATGTTTAAGATTGTGTTCCGCGGTAGTTCACTTATCCGAAACAATTGTCTTTATTTTGTCTGCTAAGGCTGATCAAAGGAAGTGCTGACCGCAGTAGCTACATTACCAATTTCTGTAGCGTGATAGAACTGTTGCACGAGTTCAAAAAGAGCTTTTTAAACATGGAAGGATTCAGGAAGTTGATAATGTCTCAGCAGGGAAAAGTGAAAACTGACAGTTTGCTGGACTTCTATGCATAATAAAAAATTGAAAGTTTTCTTGCGTACTTCATGCGCATTCTCAATTCTTGTGAAGTTTTGCAAGATTCGATCATGCAAACCAGGTTGTGCGCCAGCCGGTCCAGCCACACACTTTCTATGCTCGACTGCTCGTATTCGACAAGACCAGCACAGCTTCATTTTGCAGCTGTAAGTTGCTCGGACGCAGTGATGGGTGTGTTTTACTCCCGGTTTTAACGTGCAGCCTGATATTTTTGCACTTATGAACTGCTGTGTCGTGGCGTTGATTGTATTTTCCTCCGATATCCTATCTGGGAGCGCTGATAGTTTATATGAAGCAATGGCGTGCGCAAGGGAGGGGTTTGGGGCTAAACCCTCCTCTCCTTGAGCTTGATATTTCACAAAACTTTATTACCTGCGTAAAGGGGATTGTTTTCGCATACTTTTTGCTTGTTCATTTGTCGACTTAATGACGCTTTAAAGCTTAGAATTTCATTTGCTGCACACCGCGCCGATTCCAGACTAAACTGCTCCGGTGCGACTTGTGTGGCCAAGTCACGATGAGAATTGACCTACAATGCACACTTGTAAAAGTACAAGACATCTGATGCAAAAACCAACCTCCTTGCGACTCCAAATGCACGCTTTACCAAACTGTGCTTTCAGTCGAAAGCTTTGGTTGAATTTTCACCTTACGAATACCCGACAACTTGCTGAATCAGCAGCCATGACTCAACATAATTTTCCAATTCCTCTCACTTCTTCAAAGCAAACACTTTTTGATCAGTATGAAAAGTCACTATATATATCATAGTACGAATCACTAATGAAGACACAGGCTCTTCTTAAAATCCATTCCACTAAATACGTTTACCAGAAACATTTAAACTTTACCAATTCCCAATCTCTTTTAAGGGGCATTACGACCATACCAATTTTACATCACTCCGTTACATGCGTGGATTTGATGAACGGTACTTTATGAGAATATCTTACTCATTATTTTTTTACACTTACAGAAAATTAAGTAACTACATAAAACCCGAACACATTTCCAATACAATAATACTGTTACCTACTCACACACATTTGAACAAACATTATTGACAAAAACAAAATGACTTCCATACCACCAATCCAGTGGTCGGATACACCGAACGACAAGCAACACCTGAAAGAGGAACAAGTAGACAACTCTTTGCCGACAAATTCACCGGAAACACCTCCATATGATACTCGCACTGACTCGACTAGTACACTCCAAATTTTACGAGAATTAGATAAGAAAATAGATAAACTTTCTCGAGACCTAATTCGTGTCAACTGGTTACAAACAAGCAATAACTTTTCACGAAGACATGCAGTCTTTAAAAAACAACCAAATTCACGTCGACCTCAAACTCGCACTTGTTTTCGATGTCACAATCGTGGACATCTCCAAAAAGACTGCAAATCATCTTTAAAGACAAAATGGTCTCATATTAATCCATCTCAGACGGAAAAGCAAACATGACCTTTTTATAAATCCCACTTCGATGCCTGCCAGCCGTTCCTAAATTACAAACCTGGCGGCAATGACAATAAAAACGAGGGATCATCCCTCACCCTGCACAGCTTTTGCATAAGCTTTTAAAAACAAAACTTTTCAAATTTTCACAAAAGTCAAATGTCAAGCGACTGATGAAACAGTTGCACTTATGACAAAATAAGCATCACTTATATTTTCTCTGGCAGATTCAGTTGACCATCAGTTCAATTTTCAAAAGCCCCTTTCCTTGTGAAATTTTCGGCTCACAAATTCTCCAGAAATAAAACACCTATACGCATCTCGCACAGCAATGACACTGAAATCTCATTGCTATGCATACACTATGACCGATTTCTTTTCACTCAACACACATTCATCACGAACACGCCAATATCAGGCCTCGTCCACAATCCACACCAACTTATGGCCTGTTGGAAATGCTAAAAGTAATCCCCAGAATACCTATTACCATCCATCACAATTCTTTTGTTTGTGATACTACGCAACTACTGTGACGACCTTTTATCATGTTTTTTATAAAAACATTCTAGGATGGCGTAGAGATAGATGCATTTAAAAAGAATCTATATTTTAAACAAACTTTCCTTAAAATACTTTGCTAAACATAAATCAGAATGACACAGAATACTTTCAGTGGCAATTGAACATTATATCAGAACTAATCAACACCAATCAAAACAAAAGGCCTACATAATAATATTGCCACAAAAATTCCCTTGAAAAATATCAAGTGTTGTACTTAAAAGTTATACTGGATTTAATACTGAGCAATACGACACTATTAATTAAGCCACGAGGACCTATTAAAGAGGCAATAAAAATCGTCAAAGGAGTAAGCTCAGCAATCACAAATATGCAGAATGCATAACATGCGAAACAAAAGCAATAAAATAATTACCACAACAACCACTGTTAAAAGAATACCACAATACAAAATCACATTTAGTGCCTTACAAACCTGGAATTTTTCCAGATAATAATAAATTTTTAATTGTACATTCAAAAGTACACCTGGATAATCCCAACATTACACTCTCTCAGATCACAGCTAATTTAAGCCAATAGACAACAATGATTCAAAAGTTATACACTAATATTTAATAAAAAATCGATACAAAAGGCACATAATTACAATCAGACGGACCATAGGAAAACAAGAAAAATTAATCCAAAAATGAAATGTTTATGCAACACAACCAAGAGTCAATTCTATAGACATAAAAAATATGCTTGAAAAATATTCTCTCTATGATAAACGAGATTAACTTTCACAATCAAATTGAAAATAGAATTATTCATAACACAAAAAAGTAATTAACAAAACTTCCAAAAAATGGGTCAAGGAATACCCCTGAACTATAGTAAGTCAAACATTATGATAAAACTAACATAAAAACAACGTGTTAACACTGCGAAATTCAAGACAGGAATAACATAACCTTGCCTATGAATATACAATGGCAGTTACACTTCTGGAAAAAAATACGACGAACATCATGAAGACAAGATATCCATCTTATTAACTATTCACCTTTCAGGAAGTACCTCAACGCAATATTCACATTATAATGGACTTCCAAGACCATCATTTTAATTATTACCGGACTCCTCAGTCTTATGGTAATCCCTAACACAACTCAGGACAAAGTGGAATTATCACCGAAACACAATGTTGAAAAGATCAAAAAATTGCTCAGCAATTTTACACGCACAAACAAAGAAAAAGAAATCGACTACAAGCAAAGAACAAGCAATTCACCTACAAAAAAAGAAGAAAATGAACAACTCAAAAAACCGGAAAAATTCTTCCGCTGACAATAAAAAAATTACAAAACAAGGGAACTAAGAAAATGGATTGGACAATCCATTTTATGTTAACCAGGGAGGAATGTAGCAAAGCAAAAGTATTGCTTACTACATCTAACAAAATGAACCATCAAAATATTCAAACAAGCCATACAAGGAATCACAAGACAAGCCTGAACATTTCAGCAGCTTCAGCCAAAGAAATCCGAAGTCAGTGAAGCATGAAGAACGTCATAGACACGTCATGCCTTTAACAGCCACCGGACTGGACATCTACATACAGATATCATGTTTAGTGGGCTGTTCTTATGTTCAGTTAAATCGTGACTAGGTTTTTGTAGGTTTTTCTACGAAGAAGGTTCCTAAGTTATGTTTCCGCAAAATTTGTATCACGAGTTTGTGAGCAGGTTTATCCTGTTATTAATCTGTATCAGGGATTGTGCCTAACGGGATTTGATTGATGGTCTGATTTAAGGCAGATCCCAACCTTTTGTCAAAGTTAAACTTTGTTTTCACTTTTCTAAATCGTCAAACAAAGTGACAAGGAGTACCTATGCCAACGCCAATTTAACGGGACAGGGTGACAGGGATTCGCCTTAGGATTGAACAAGGCAATAAACTGCCTTTTGACAATATCAATCCAGAGGACGGGCGGCGTGGCAGAATTCCACTAGGACTGAGCAAGGCATCGACCTTTTGACAATATCAGTCCATGTGGCGGGACAGGTTTCCACTAGGACTGAGCAAGGCATTGGCCTTTTGACAATATCAGTCCATGTGGCGGGACAGGTTTCCACTAGGACTGAGCAAGGCATCGGCCTTCTGACAATATCAGTCCATGTGGCGGGCGGCCAATTTGGACAAGCCAAATTTGCGGTGTCGTCTGTCAGAGATTCCCTCGGACAATGCCACTAGTGTTGACTAAAAGACAGGTCATTGACAACTGTTTCTAGTCTGAGAACTCAAGCTAACAACGACGGCTGCGCAAGCG
>Ga0210059_1017628_pt1 | contig 10154 bp, 3 predicted proteins | sample Ectturendosymbi2_FD_188042 | JGI IMG/M metagenome (GOLD analysis project Ga0210059, IMG submission 188042) | Ecteinascidia turbinata endosymbiont from Florida, USA - Sample 2 (SPAdes) (version 2) | ecosystem: Host-associated > Tunicates > Ascidians > Unclassified | place: Key West, Florida...
CGCAGTGATTCGGCCCCCGGGGAATTGTGCCCCCTTTCACCCCCCTTCGTTACGTCTCTGGTGTTATGCAATAAAAATCGGAAAATGTTCTGAAAATGAACAGATTTTCAATCCGAACGTCATGAACTTCTATTCCATGAACATTTGCAATTTTCGAACACAATACGGCATGGATCTTGCACAGACTGCCTTCAAAGGTTACTAGCTGCATTTCAGGTTTCTTCGTGTAGTTTTTGTGTCACTTCTATGCCTGCCCCACGCGTTTTCTCTGCGTGGACTTGTTTGTTTTACTAATAATAAAATTTTTCCGACATTCAACAAGTTACATTTTTAAGGTTAGATAAGTTTGCGAATAATTTCTGAATTGTTGTGAAGGCCGCTTCTGCTCCGGAAACGTCTCAGTAAGTCTGAGTGATGATGAGAATGCGATTTGGCCAAATTGTCTATGGGTATTAACCGTGTTTGTTAAAAAAAGTTACCTGAGCAGTTGAGTCTTCACTGCTGTGCACTCAATACACATCTGGATGAACTCGTCCTTGAGCCCCCCTTAAAAAATCCTGGATCCGCCTATGGTAAGATACAACATTTCAAAATATTGAATTTTTTAATGCTTTCCGCTTAATTTGGAAAACAACATAGATCGTATAAAGTCATGCCAAACATAAAATATGTATGACAACCATTATAAAAGTATATCTTAGAAAGCCCTTTTTCGACATAGACAGCCAGGTTGATGTTATCACGAAACATATATTTCGCTTACTTAGTATGTGCCTGCAGTGGGCAGCTTTGTGAAGTGAACAAAGGTAGAAAACAAAAAAATGCAGCAACTGGAAGCAAACGACGTTTAAAGGAGAAAAATTAAAATCCAGCCACTCACTCCACACCGGTTTTATAAAGTGTTTTGACATGAAACAACCACGCAAAAGAAACTATGTTTTGCATTGTGACGTAATTAACAAATAATTACCAGTGCAGCACACCAATATTGGGTTAGCGTGCTCGCAGGAACACATTTACACAGCCCAGAGGCGCAGCCAGAATGAGGCCGAATAGGCAATGCTCCCCCCCCCGAAACAAACAAACTTGCTAAGATTTGCGCTGGTGTTTTATATCAGTTTTCAACTGTTAGAAAAATACTCGTGACTGACGACGTCGTTGACTGGTCCCTCCCGAACAAAATTCTCGGCTGCGCTACTGACACCGCCACTCAGCGGTCTGTGGGTGGTCGCGTATAGTCACGGCCTCTAAACAAGTCAAAGTTGCTGAAGTAAATCCATCCCACTAATTCCGTTACATTGCAAGACAGCGTTAAAATCCCCCAAAACAATCGAAACATTGAGCACCAGCAGTAGGTAAGAAATGAAGTTAGCGAAGCAACAAATAGCATGTCTTCGCAACAACCAGAGCCGGAATGGGACAATTCGGCGCGGCCGTTTCGGCGATGGACGTTTCTGCGATGAAATGTGAAATGTGTTTTCCTTTGGAATGTCACCAAAGTGCACAAGTTCGCACTGCCTGCCGTCGTGAAGCGTATAGGCGCAAGAGTCAGTCTAGCACTTGTACCAGATCTTTACAAGTATACTGTATTTACTGCGATTCATGATGCATACCATGGATTTGGAAGTGCCATTACTGCATTTTTCGTACACCGATAGGCAACCGATGGCAAAAAGTACGATATATTCTTAGATTAGCTGTGAAATGCAATCAGAATGATACCTACGTGAAAGATCAAGCAATAGATGCTGTCCAGGCTTAACTTTTGTGTTAACTCACAAACGCCTCATGCCAGCAAATATAAACGTCACAAGCCATATTTGTTTACGCGCGTCGTCACGGTCGCACTAAGTTCTTCCAAAATCCTGACGGACGAGAAACTACACTGGCCACTGGCCATCAGGATGACAACAAAAACACTTGTGAAGCAAACATCCTTTGTAGTCTAACCTTAAAGTATTTCAAAAACACATTTTTTTCGCATAAAACATTTGCGACAACCCATCGCCGAAACGGCGGCGCCGAACTGTCCTAGACCGACCAGACCAGAGCAGGGCTGAGAGAACTGTATGACTCGCAGATCGTGTTGGACTCTACTGTCAGTGGCTTAGAGAGGCTTAGTGCTGCCCGGGGCCAACCATAAAAGTGCAGCCGCCCTTTCCATTTCTCAAATTTGCTAACAACAATTTAAAATGAAAGAAGATCGTGTTTTGTGCATAGTAAAAATATAAGGAACATTGAAGCATCTTGAACACCAGAATGAAACACTCAGAAAACGAATGCGTCTTGCTTTTTATACCCGTTCCCCACATTTCCCATCCTTTGCGCTTTCGTTTTTCTACTCTTGGACCCGGCATATTTCCTTAAAGTTTCTTCCCTGTTGGTTTTGACTCTGCGGTTAGCCGCACCACTTAGCTTTAAATAAGGTGTTGCTCTCATTTTGATAAATTAGACGCGATTAGCCTTCGTCTGAAAAGCTGTAACGCAAAGGCAAAGAACATGTTTAAATTATGACTGTGATTAATGCTTTTATTAAAAAGGACGTTAGCCGAAAAAGTTGCACACTTGGCAATGGCTATACTGGAGAAAGTTGTTCAGTCCGATTACCGTCGAACTTGTAATCACTGCTGAGCAACAAAAAGGCAGATGTCCCACGTGGTAGGGTTTGGTAATACAGTTTTCGAAATAGACGCCTGTTGCTACCGGACAAAGATAAGGAGTAACACTATGCACACGTCATCGGAAGAAGCCCAGCCCAACAGCTAAGTTTGCAGGTCACAGTGAAGGCTGCAAGGCAACACTTCTCAACCATAGCCGCTTTCAAGCCTATTTAACAAATTTTATCTAAATGGGTCCCGCACCTTAAGAAGGCCCCGCGACAGAGGTAACGTTTTAAGCCTTTAATATATTAAAAAAAGAGATATAAACAACTATTGAAATTGAAACGTGAAGTGAACAATGAAACTTTCTTTACGTTACTGAGATTAGATCATTAAATTTATTATTATAACCTTCTATATGCAGTATATCTACTTTGTTTTAGTTAAAAACGGGGATACTACGCGAATTATAACCATACACAAATGTTTACATCTGTTGTGTAAGTATCGCGTGCAAATGTTAAGTGCACCGTTGAACAAAGGAGTCAAACCAATAAAACCACATTGCCTATTGGCTGGCACTGATTCACTTTTACTTGCAGTTCAAGCCTACTGTAGAATCTGAGCTCTAAATTTCCTGCGTAAACACACAAACTGCACTACCTCACTTCAAGAACGTCATTGTCTGATACCGTTACGTCATACAGAAAAACATCAATCTTATTGAAACTGAGTAACTTTACCTTTGCAGAGTTGTTCACTTCAACCGCCAAAATTTGTTGTTGATAAGCACACCTCATGACTAGACTATAGCTTGTGGCACTTGCTTATTGAAAATCTCCCAGTGCATATTAAACAATAGCACGGGACGTGCAATGAAATGTTTGCTACCAATGCCGGTAAGTGGCGGGAGACGTAATGATGTGCCGTTGACGAGTTGCTGGGGATCGAACGATAGGAGAAAATGGATTAAGATAGCTTTGACTATTTATCGTGATTTCAACTAGGGCCTATGGTTATCAGATTTTGACTGGTGGAGGGCAATTTTAACCTTGAACTACCGGAGCAGTGATATTTGATAGCCTACTGTCGAATGCCACCCTTGTCTTTTCGTTGGATTGCATCCAATGCGACATATTTATTTACTGACAATTGGCGGCATGCTAAAGCTTGGATGCTGCCTCTTTTCAGGGCGGTTGAGGCGAACGCTTTTGTTCTAGAAGCGCTACGGCGACTCACTCAGTGGCCGTGGGTTGAACACGCAACTGAGAGCCTTTAACTTTCAATTGAGAGGCGGGCACTACCACTGAGCTATTGTCGCATCTTTGTCATTTGTTCCAAGGTCGTTTGACTAGGGTGGAGGGAAATGGCCTGGCTTGGGAGGCAGGTGCAGGTAATGGGAGACAATCGCCGCCCAAGTAAGTATGTTCAAATAGCTCTGATTTCAAGACAAATAAAGGGGCAGTTTAGCACCCTGGATTTGACCCAGACGATTTCGGAAGCATTTCATCAATTTGCTCACTCCGTAACCACATTTCCAAGCTTTTAGGCTACGAGTCTGGGCTTCTAAGCACAAAAACTGGAAGGGTTGAAACAACTTTTATAAATTAATTTTTAATCAACAGTTTGCCGCCCCCAAGAAAGTGCCGCCCAGGGCCCGGAGCCCCCAGTGCTCTGCACCCCTTTCTAAGCCACTGTCTACAGTGACGCATGACCGCGCACGGGATCGGGAACAGATGGATGGATTGTTTGCGTACCGTAAACTAATATAAATGGATGCTAAAAATGAATTGTCTTTACTATATGTGAACAAGTTCAGCGGGCCAGATTAAAGAGCTTAACCGGCTTCCCCGTTCCTAAACTAGAGCATGTCCAGGTACTCGTAACGTAGTGAAACTATGAGCTCTTAAAGTCCGAACTTAATTCCAAGGATCTGAGAAAAGCCCTAATAAGTTTAGTTGGTGTTGAAAGATTAAGGCCTCTTGTGGATCGTACCTTTCACGGTGGCGTAAGAGCACAACTTGTCTCCCTTGGTTTTTGTCTGAAAGAAACACCCCATTGATTACAGCGTGATGATATGGGCTTAAGATGAGAGCTGTCTTTTCATGAAAAAAGTTGTATTGGGCTTGTTTTCCCAAAGTAAACTTTGAGATACCAAGGGCAAGAATAAATGAACAAAACGCAAATACAAACAAGCTTTTGAGACCGTCAATTTTTCAAAACGGTCGACACCGATAGCCGAAAAAGTTTGAGTCCGAGGTTGGAAACCTACAAATTTGTCGGATGTGTTCTCAAACTTGATAACAGATTCAATGGTGCAAATAAAATCTGGATCTTCGTCAGATTTTCCTTGATTTCACCACAAACTTAAGGATGACCAAAAACAGGTCATCAACACTTTTGAACATCCGATTCGTCTGATTTAATTAGAGTCCTTGTGCGGGTTGAAATTTTTGTGCCCACCCGTTCCGCACCCGCAGGAGTTTCAGAAATTGTGCCCGCTCCCGCACCGCACCCGCACACTTCTAACCCGCACCCGTCCCGCAGGCCATCTCAACCCGCGCCCGCCCCGAACTTTTTCGGTCTCAAACCCGCACCTGTCCAAAAACTACTTAAAACTCATAACTAGGGCAAGTTTTAGTTGCAATGAAATCGTTAGAAATATGCATTTATTTTTAACAAAAGTTGCTGCAAAAAGTTGGATTTATGCACAAGTATTTTAAACGACAATGATTTGCTCAAGCGATTCATTTTCATATGCTAAATATTTCCAAACATTATCTGGGGAGAAATGGTGATCTTTTGCCAAAAGTTTGGGTAGCATGCTAAAACTTCGCTTCACAGTGCATGACGTTGCTTGGCAATTTAACAATTTGGCCTACGGTTCTGGACTGATGTTTGTTTGGCCGGGTCAATTGCTTTTAGGTCATTATTCAGTTCGAATCGATTATCAAAGAGAACAGAATTATACGGAAATAGTTCTCAAGCGTGCTTTTTTAAATCACACTTTCACATTTTGCTCAATAGGCCTACTTGATAAAAGTTGCATGTAGAAAAATAAGAAGTTGCAATATAAAATTCCTGCAACCAGCTCATCGTACTACACAAATTCTGAGTATTTCAGAAGCTGTAAAAAGAGTTGAAAACCTTGCCTTACTTATAACGCTTGAAGACAAGTCTAGCAAGCAGCAAAACCAAGCTACTCATTCTTTTTCATTGACAACCAAAACTTTTCCACAGATCTGATCTTTCGCAGTCAACAGGTTTGAGGTGATAAAAAACACGTTTCAATCCAGTTGTGACTAGCTGTGCGTTAAGCGTTGTCTTATCCATTTAGAAGTTCTGCTAGCAGGAACGGATTTAGGGAGCGCGGGGCCATAGGCCATCTTAGTTTTGGGGGCCCCAAGCATATGTGACCTATTTAGCCGTTTGTCTGAAAAGCGTGAAAGTATGCTCCTCCTATGTGCAGTGCCCACCTCAAAAATCTATCTTTTGTTCTGCCGACTTTGGTTCTACATTAGATGTTCAATAGAAATTAAAGCCTTTCCTACATTCTTCTGAAGAACAAATGGCATTGCGATCTTTTCTTGGACTTTATAGCTGTTTCGCGTGGTCCAGAAGTTCTCTTCGTTAAATTTCCGTGATTTCTAGCGCTTTTTTGTAGGTTTGTTTTTTGGATGTATACATGTTCATGCGGGACCGTGTTGCCGCCATCGAAAATATCGTCTAGCTGTCGATCTGATTACCTGTACATAAACTCCTTTTTCATAGTGATAGTAGCCACATATTTAATGAAAGAAACAAGCACAATCCATTCAGAGGACACAGAGCTTATTTATGCCGCTTTGAAGTTGTCATTTTCCAAGCAATACAAAAAATAGTGTTTTAATCCTCTGTGCCAGGGCGTCTTAAACTTTTTTTGTTCTTTGACCCCATTTTAAAAAAGGTGTTTCTATGTAGCCCCCTTGATGGATAGGCTAGATCAGCTATGTCCAACCCGCGGGCTGCATGCGGCCCAGTTTAGATTTTCACTGTAGTAAAAGTATCCTACATACTGACAACCAGTCCTTATTTTTATAATCTTGAATTTGACTTTTTTGATACAGGTAGTCCTCAGTGCCACTTTATCAAGTCTGTCACCATTACAGTTAGGATTCGAACGCTTTCAGTGCGTTAACTTAAGTTAGATTTAGTTTTTTAAGATAAAAGTAAGCCGTTAAATGTGCGGCCCTCATTAATATGTCATTCAGTTTGCGGCCCTGGTTAAGATAGTGACATACGTTTTGGCTCAGTAAGCACTTTGGGTTGGACATAGCTGGCCTACATCTTAATGATACGTGTAAACGTCTCATTACAAATCTCAAGTTGCGTTTTTGTCAATGGCGAAATCCTACAAATGCACACAATCCATGAAAGTAACTACATAGTAATAAAAATACCATGTAATGGAAACAGTAAGGCGAAAAATAATTAACAAAAACAATTCAGTTTAGTAGCAGTGCCGGATTAAGGTAGCGTGGGGCCCGTAGCATTTCAAGAGGGCGGGGCCCCAAGTTAAAATAACATCTCAACATCTGCTAAAGCCCAGTGTGTGGGCAAGGCATCCGAGTTTCTAGCTTTACTCTCTGTATGCTCTATCCAGTTCGCATCGTGACATGACAGTCTGAGTGTATCTTTCTGACCGCCAGTGTTGCCAAATGGTTGTGACCTAAATCTGCTAAATAGTGTCACAAAAAACTGCTAGATTCTGCTAAAGGTCTTGTCACAAATTTTCAGCTAAAATTTGCTAAAAGCAGTGAAATTCTGTTAAAAAACTGTCATTTTTAGTATGATTAAAAGGAACCTATAAAGTTATACAATGTACAAATTTTTCGTCTTGCACTCGCTCTCAATAATCATGGGCTGAAAATGCTGGTCTTGGCCAACACACTTTTCGGCCCACAATTTTCTATCAGTCAACATTTGGACTTTTTGAGCAACGTAACTGCAGCTTGCCTCGTTTTTTGTACGACACACAGTGCTTGACGATCTCTTTCAAATGGTCGCATCTTGCATGTTTTTATAAACTATATTCTAGTTACTAGAACAATGCTCAGCGATAAATAATCTGAGCATAGCTTCATCCCTACAACTTTCTAAGTCTGGTCTTTGTAATTTTGTGTTACATTAGGGAGCATGCAAACAATTCTTTAGTCTTATCTGAGTGCTTTTGCTACCAGTTATGCCTTTTTGAGCTTACAGTACTTCGCTATGATTGCATTGTTGCAAACTTCGCAAAAGGCTTTTGTTGAATCAGCAGGATAGGCAGCAGGCATTGAGCCAACTTTTGCAGTAAGTTCTGAATCTTGCAACCATATATGTCGAAACTGTTGGCAGCTTCGGCTTACCAGGAAGTTTTTTTGCCAGACAGTGCTACTTACTAGCGTAACTGAATCACTTGGAAATATCGTGTCGTGGGGTAAAAGCATATTCTACCAATGTTGCCTTTCAACATAACGCGCTAACTAACCACACAAGCAAATAATTTAGGCTTCACCCAGCTGTCTAATTAATTACTTGTTATCATGATATAATCATCTGCTTGAAGAACCTTCTTTGCATCATAATAAAATTCCAAATAATTGCAGGCAGCTGGCTGTGCTTTGTCCTGGTGTTACCCAGTGGCGGTTTAAAGGGGGTCTGGGTAGGCCATGGCCTCCCCATATTTTTGGCTGGCCCCTGCTTGACCCCCCAGTTTTGTGTTGAATTTTCCGTTCAAGCTCGTTTGACTGACATATGCAGTCGATAACTTTGAGCCAGCAAAATTTTTAAACGATTTAAAGACTTTCTGGCGACGGTTCTGACGATATTCACAAGCCTATGTTGGGTTTGATGGGGTTAACAAATCAATCTTCATTACAACGGAAAATCACCATGCAGGACAGACATTTATGTTGGCCCCCACTTTTTTCCTTGACCCCGCAGTGCCCCCCAATTTTTTCATTCTAGAATCGCCACTGGTGTTTCCCAGTTAAAAACGTCATGAAGAAGATAAGTATATTTTTTGATGAAGAAGGTGTAAAGTTTCATCTTGAAAAACTCTTAGAATAGGTTTTTGGTCAGGAGTTTGTTACTTGTTAAACCTGCCAAACGGTTGGTAAAATCCCGTTAGAAAATTAGCTAACTGCTAGATTGAAAATTTTACAGCTAACAATGAGAAAATCCTGCAAGATTTAGCAGCAAATCAGCTAAAATGGCAACACTTCTGACCGCAATCTTATGCCTTTTGTTACGTAACTGTACAAAAAGAATCAAACAAGAATTTCTGGACACAGACAGTGTTCAATTGAAAACCTTCGCTTACTACTTATGGCAAATTTAGCAAAATACTGACTTCTTGACTTCTTAGACTGAACAACTTTGTGTGTATAATGTAATAAATAAGATTTATTACAGAAGACCGCGGGGCCCCCAAAAGCGCGGGGCCCGTAGCAATTGCTACATTTGCTACTATTGTTAATCCGGCTCTGTTTATTAGAAGTTATCAAGCACTTGATAATTTTTACACAGATCAATCATTCGCAGATTGATACAAGACAACGCGGGACGAAGGGCATTCTTTACATTTTTCAAAAAGAATCTGTTTTTGGACTTGATGATTTTATCAATTTTGAGAATACCGCTTCACACAAATATCTTGTGTAAAAATCTAAGAGTTTATGAATGGCTAGATCAGAAATGACTGAGCATTCATTTCTTGTTCTTATCCAAAAATGACATAGGCTAAACTCTGTTTTGAAAATTCAAATTGCAAAAGTTTGTCGTTTAATAACACCGCAAACTCATCCTGGGCATGGCAGGTGTGCGCCCTCCTAAAGTTTCAATTGTGTATCTATGGTTAGTGGATCCAACTTCTCCTGAATCAAAGTCCAAAGTGCTTCTGAAACTGTGTATGAAACTTTTAACCACTCGGTGTGCTCTCAAAGCAGTTAGCTTAACCCCTAGAGTAGACCTAGAGCAGGGGTCGGGAACCTATGGCTCGCGAGCTAGATTTGGCTCTTTTGATGACGGCATCTGGCTCGCTTGATATTTTCTTAAGACGAATGTTACGAATGAAACTCTTTTCCGTAATTTTCCATCTACCAGACTACAAAGCCATCAGCAACACCATGCAGCAGTCTAAACAGAAGCATGCCTTCGTGTCGGAATGAATGCAATAAGGTCAGTATTGGTCAATACGTTTTAAAACAATCATGGTGTAACAACGCATAAATTATTGTGCCTGGCTTTTATCGACATTTGATAGCTCAGGCAGGCATCATAGTACAACTGGCAGCAGGCAGCATAAAGTACGATATTGCCCCTAAAAATAAAAACGCAGTAGAAATAGATTCACTGCAGGCCTACTTTCAATTTTCTTGTAAACTTTACAAAAATTGTTATACAGGGTGACCCAAACAGATGTGTACCCATGAAAATTTCAATTGTGACTTTGATTAAAAAGCTATTTATTTCAAATTACAACCACACATTATTCAGTTTATGGAAGACCATTCACCAGAGTTTCAACTATTT
>Ga0210059_1017629_pt1 | contig 10154 bp, 6 predicted proteins | sample Ectturendosymbi2_FD_188042 | JGI IMG/M metagenome (GOLD analysis project Ga0210059, IMG submission 188042) | Ecteinascidia turbinata endosymbiont from Florida, USA - Sample 2 (SPAdes) (version 2) | ecosystem: Host-associated > Tunicates > Ascidians > Unclassified | place: Key West, Florida...
CGGGCGGCACTTAGCCTCGCTACGCCACTGTGTGGGACTATCCTGGCTGACTGAATGCCTAACCGGGACATTTTGGTTGACTGACCGGGACGCCGGGACAAAACCCTCAAAACCGGGACTGTCCTAGCTAAAACGGGACGTATGGTATGCCTATTAATGAGTGCTCCTCGAGAAGAACTGCCAGATCTGGCATTCCCTCGAAGGCTGTCGAACAGGATAAAAGTTTTTTGCTCTCCCATCCTGAAACGTCTGCTGATTACAGAGTCAGGCATTCACAAAGGTATGAAGGCATAACAGGAAATGATAAATATTGCCAACTAAATTTATTTGACCGATTTGAACAGCGTTTAATAATTTAGTTCGCTTTTTGTTTTCAGTAACAACATCCCAAATCAATTCTCGTCTTACGTTTGAAGGTTACTCCTCCCAAAAACGGCACTTTTGACAGATATGACTCGATGTGGCTGAGAGCAATACAAGATGGCTTCAGTGTACAAACATGCAGTTATCTTCCGCAGTCCGTACCCAATATCTGCACATAAGAGCTCGTCAGCGTAATAAACTAAAACGCGAAAAATTAAAACGCTCAGTGCGTTATTAAAGCATGTTAGGACTTGCAGAGACAAAAAGTACGACATCAGATATTAGTCTATATCCGCTGAATTTAACTGATTTCATGATTTTAGACTTTTTAGCTGATTGTTTCAGTCGTTCTGCTCGGAACGCATCTTCTGATGTCAGGTAGGGGTGCATCTGGCAACAGATGGAGGTTAGAAATGTTTACAGGCTTAAAGCCTCCGGTGATGTGCCGGCAAGTTTTGTTGAGAGCTGAGTTAAGCTTCTTCACATGGTGAATATCTTATCCAAATCAGGCAGGCATGTTCGGCTGCAGTGTAACACATGCCATGAGCTGCTGTTATGATTGTGATTGAATTTTTTGCTGTTGGATAGCTTCTTCAAGATTTTGTTTCTCGTTTCTACCTTGGCTTTGTCTTCTGGGTTTGTTTCTTGTAGCTGAGAGTATGGTCCAGTCAGACTCCAAGACAAACTGGAGTTGGGGAGTGATCCAATACATCTACTGACCAGGACACTAGCAAATGTCAAGTGGCCTCTGTTTCTGGGATGCAAAAAACGCACCTTGGTTTTGGAGGCATTTGGTTTGTTGGTCGCGTAGTATTGTACGTATCAGCGTGAATAAGGCAATTGTGAGTTTTGTTCAACTGCTTCAAAAATGCTCTGTTGCAATACTCTGTGCAAATAATCTGCGTACATGAAGCATCTGGTGATGTCATCAGCGGTTTGGTCATTCGTGTGAATGTTTTGTAGCAGTGGAGCCTGTACACTATCTTGTAGCAGCTCAGTGGACACTGCCGTGTGTGAGCACTACTGTAACACTATTGTGTGGATGTGGACGCTATTGTCACAATTGTGTGGAAACTATTGTGGCAGTGGGCACTATTGTGACGCCACAGTTTGATTGTTCAACATACTAATAAATTAATGCAGCATTTGGATCGCTTTACCTTTATCGGCGCAAATCTCATTCATTTAGATGAAGTACAAAAACAATTTGAACACTGTTGACATAACGTTAAATTTGGCACAGAATGGTTTACTAAGCAAGTTCACAAAGGAACTGTCCAGTCTTTCGGAAAGCGAACTTTACTGGTGATTTTCTAGTAAGGTTTGTGAGTAACTGATTTGTGCGAAAACTGCCCGTTTCACATGTGACTCGAAAGCTGTTTTTGGCGTAACAGAAAAATATTACTGCAGGATAATTGGTTGTATGCTGAGATGAATCTTTGTACCTTTGTAAAGATGGACAACATACTTAAGGTTATAAAGATGGCCGTTTAGAAACGTTCTCTTCAGACGGAGCAAACGTATATTTTCATCGCTGCATCCTAACCGCAATGACGCTGCATCCAGTGACGTAACTGAAGGTCTGAGTTGTTGACGTGTTTTAGCTGTTGACGTGAAGGGGGACCAGTGGTCAACATGCAGAAAAAAACTTGAGAAATGATAGTGAATCCGGATGTGGATGGCTATGCTAAAAGCCGAAAACACAGGAAAACATTCCGAAAAACCCTTCGGATCTACTCAATTTGGTATGCATCCCGGTAAATGCTTTTGGCCACCACATCTACAGATTTTGTGGTGAACCCAACACACCCTTTCGCACTCATGCATTCGAGTAGTTTTTGCGGTGCGCCCCGTTTGAAGAGCACTGCTCTATTTGAAGCCAATCACAGCTGAAGTAAGCACATTTCAAGTATGACTGTAGCAGCTGCTAATATTGTGTATGCCTATAAATCGATTGGAAATTTGGTATGAATCGTATCGATTACGTATCTTAAATAAACTTTAATGATACTGTAAACGTCCTTGGCTGTACTTGACATATTGCAGAAGTTTACTTTGCGGATTTACAGCCGCCTTCACAACATTGAGCTGAGTACCAACTTCTGCAATGCACTAAACGAGAAGAACCAAAGACCTGAAGCAAGCGATGAAAGAGACATTATCTTGTATAAAACCACAAACAAGACACCGGTCTGTCCCGCTGTTTTATGGGGGGCTGTTCATGTTTTGAGTTATCTCCACGATTGTTCACTGAAAATTTTTCGCTGCATTTAAGTGGTTGCTGCCATGTCACTGCAGCTCACGCATCACGATGAATGCCGAAGAGGCAACTTGAAAGTAATAGAATACCTACATTCGTACAGTAGCCTGCACTTTTAACCTTGGAACAAGGGGTGAAAGACAACAAACGAAAACCTTGTAGATAAAATGGAAGGCATGGAATCTAAAGAAAAGCACGCCTGGACGGAATAAAGTGGAAGTACTTAATAGCGTTAGACTGCTTTGACATGCTGATTGCTGGACGGCTACAAAATAAACTAGTATTCGAACCTACAGTTTCATCCCTCCATCTCGTTCCATACGTTCTCGCCACTTCTGATGAGAAATAAGGAAACGCTGCATGAGGGTACGGCTTGTTATGTACAAGCTTGTCCATGTACGCTGACACGAGCCGTTCCACTGGGTCGCGGACAAACATTATCTTCACAGAATTTTTGTACGTTTCAAGTAGTTCTTTGCCACGTCCGTACTGAGAAAACTTCATGCTCGCTTGCAGAACATTTTCCTGAAAAGCACGCCAGTTTTCCGATAAAAGCAAAAATAACGTAACTCTTAGCGCACGTTAGCCCAAAAAGCAGCTGTCACCAGAACCAAAAACCAATTAACTCCAATTACAAAGCGGCTGACAGCGAGCAGCCCGATGAATGAGGCACCCAACCACCCAAACATACAGCAAGGAATTCCTGTCCAACGCGCTAAGGGCGGCCGTCAATTACCAAGCTCGTTACAACGATAAAGCGATTCACAAGATCTAACATTATAAAAGTTAATTCTTCCTTCAGTACAATTCCAACAATTATTCGCGCGCTCTACTTCAAAAGTAGTTTCCAAAATTTCATTTAAACACCGGCACCTTTTCAGCATCATCTATATTTTTTTGTTTTTGTTAATTTTGGTGACGGCAGTTGACGGCGGGCAGAAGCCTGAATTGTGCTTCTTGCCGGGGCGGTTGAGGTGAACACTCTTGCCCAAGGAGCGCTACGGCGATTCACTCCGTGACCGTGACTGTGACTGTGACCGTGACCGTGACCGTGACCGTGACCGTGACTGTGAACCGAACACTCGGACCCAGGACATTTCGGCGACGCGGTTTCGGCGACGGGAGGTTTCGGCGACGGTGGTCGCAGATGTTTTACAGGGTAAAAAAGTGTGTTTTTGAAATGCTTCAATGGTTAGACTGCAAAGGATGTATGCCTGATAAGCGTTTTTGTTGTCATCCTGAGGACAGGTGTGGTTTCTCTTTCCGCCGGAAGTTTGGAAGAGCTCAGTGCGATCGTGACCACGTGTGGATGGAATATCGCTTGTGACGTTTCTCTTTGCTGGCTTGAGGCGTTTGTGAGTTTACACAAAAGTTAAGCCTGGACAGCAATTTATTATTGCTTCAGCTTCCGCGTAGTTATTCTGATTGCATTTCACAGCTAATTTAAGAGCATATTCGTTCTTTCTTTCTGTCGGTTGCCTGTCAGTGTACGACTCTATTCTTACTTCCAATGCCTTGCCAACAGTTGCCTCCCACCAGAGATTGCCTCTGAGCGAACGCGAATACGCGTTTGGCGGAGCGGAATGCCAGAGTTTGCTCAAATGCAAACTCCAACTCACATACTTACGATCAAATGCCAAGTAAGCTTTTTCTTTGGACGTCTGACAAGTTTTCTTGGCCACCTTGGCCACGATTACCAACAGCAGAAATTTTCCTAGAGCAATTGAGCAGGGTTGATGACACTGTGGGTAAGTTGAAAAATTTGGAAGCAGCAACGTTGATCTAAAATCCATCGCCGAAATGTCCATGGCCGAAATGTCCCATTCCGCAAACACCCAACCTTCCTATTGGGAGGCAGACACTTTCACCACTGAGCTACTGCCGCCCCTCATCTATTTTGGTACTTGCAGCAGCTTTTTGAGTTGATAAGTTTTTTGAGATAAAAAGATGTTGGAGTTTTCATTATTGTTTTAATCGTTCTGTCGCTTTTAAAACCACAAGTTCCTGTATCAAAAATTTAGTGAGATAAGCAACATAACAGCCATGATGTCACAATTGATATTAAATTTGAGGATTTTTTACATCTTGGGGATTTCCGTCTGTGAAAATCCATTGATATTTTAAAGATGTGGTTCAGCCATAAGCAGGCACGCGCCACTACACAGTTTACGCAAATATCAGGAAGTATGCTTTGTTTGCACCCAGTGAAAATGTGTTGTTACCCCAGCGCAGATGCAGATTTCCATCATGTTACTTTCCCTATTTTATGTTTCATTCATTATAACTAGGGCAACCAGAAGTCAATAAAGTGAAATTTTTTTGTCTCTTTTAAATGTTATGAAACGCCCACAAACCAAATCTCACGCTGATACCATGAGCGACTCAAAAGTTATGATGCCAAAAAAAGTCAAAATTTATCATGAGGTTAAAATTTATCGTTACGTCAAACGTTTCTTGCAGCACAGATTTTTTTCTTTATCGTTATTTTGTTGAAGCTACAATAACCGATATCGATATGCTTTTGCAAGTTTAGTTGTAATTCTAAAATAATATTGGTTTGTTGCGACTTTTGACATAGTAATATTATTTTGCCCACTACTGGGGGATTACATATCAGGTAAGCTAGGCGCCGTAAGGCAAGAACGTTTCTTGGTTTGGTAAATGCTCAATCCATTATGCATATCGTGTTTCAATTTTATGATCTTCTCAGGTTTGACTTTACTGTAGTTATTGATGTACTTATCGATATATCATGCCTAAACTTAAACAACCAAATTCTTGAAAAGTGTGAAGTATACTGCATAAATATGCTTCTGAGTTAGCTTCAACACCTAGGGCCAAATTATTTTGCAGTTACAAAGGCAGGAAATTGATACATCAAAATAAAGTGAACATCTGTAAATTATAAAGTCAAAATTTCAAGTTTTTCGTCAAAAAATTGGTTATCCTAATCTTAACCAGATGCAGTTTTCTTAAAATCAACTTAAAAGCTTTAAATAAAAAATAACATGTTTACTCGTAATTGCAGGTTTTTAAGAAAAACGTCATTGAAAATTTTTGAGTTAGCTTTCAGAAAACGTGGTTTTACTGATTTACACTAATTTTCCATTTTGTTACCTATAACAAGATGTATTGAAAAAATAGCAAAATAAAAGGCTGTACACCACCTTAATGCTTTCAGTGTTATTCGCCAATCCGTTCAAAACCATCAAAACTTTCTTCCAGTTGGTGCTTCCGGACTTCGGTACCTCGCAATAAAGCAGATCATATTTCTTGGCTGCGAAGAACCACGGTTGATGGGTTTCTGCTGCGAGGTCCCAAAGTTCCTCGGTTTGATTTTTCTTAATCAGACCTTCAAAACAATATGATATTAACGAACTATTGTCATGACTTTCAACGACTTGGAAGTTTAATCTTTTTGTTTTGACTTAGCATGCGAACCTTTTTGTATGTCGTGTGTAATGCGCTATGCAGCAGAGGTTTAGAATAGCGTTTTCCAAAGTGGGGGTAATATGCGATTCTTCGGGGGTTAATGCGGAACCAACTGAAAACGATGTAAATGCGAGCATACTGTAATTGTTAAGTTCTTTTGTGAAGTACAGTAGCAGTTCACGGTTGAGTTCTTTCACTGATTTTTTGCAGTGATAAATTTACTGAAAAGTAATGAGAACAACATAGGACACAAGTATACTGGTTGCGTTCTTTCCACGACGCTAAACATTGAGGGTGATAAGACATAATCGCTACCTTGATTTGGGTAACGGCTCGAACAAGTTTTGGAACTACTGGTTTAGACATAGCATAAAAAATGTGTTTGTCAAACAGTCTTATGAAGTAAATAAAACCCATAACGGTAGGCGACAATGAAATCCCCTTAGAAACAAAAAAGCACTGCGCGTATTTTCGACGTTGGCATTAAAACTGGAAATTTAGCAAAATATAAGCAAGGAAAAAACGGAAGAACTATTGCTAAACACCGCATAAGCCCCAAATATAGCAGCGGTGAATGTCCTGGTTTTACGGGTGGGTTCGCATGGCAACGATATTAATATGATTCTGTGCACGTTTATTCCATGTTCTTTCATGCACACACTTTAGAACAGAGGTCACCAACATGCCGCCATGTCGACCTCAACGACCAACCGGGTCGTGCGCGGGCCTATTCTAAAAGTAGCATGAACATGATCAGCGTCTTGACATAAAAGAATGTCATCAATAACATAATCAAGACAAATTGGCAATTTTTTTTATTTCAAAAGTGTGCATCAAACTGGTAGCCCTTCGCATTAATCGGCGCCTAAAGAGTGACTGTCAGTTTCAAAAAAGGTTGGTGACCCCTCATCTACTGTAGCAGTCAGGGCCGGATTTACCTGTAGTCTATAGGGCGTCAAGTTCCAAAGGGGCCTCCAACAAACTGTGGTACGCATAGAGCCAATGGTCGGTATATGATCATTTACATTAAACTTCGTCAAAAATTTGTCTTGATCATTATTCACAAAATTTGGTCTTATTCAACTTTCGTGGTAATAACGCCAGAGTCTTCCAACGAGTTTCCATGAATCTCAATATGACAGTTGGTCAAGCCGCATGCCAACTATTGTGTCGATATACTCAAAGCACGTTGTCTGCGTCCTGCGTTTGCTGAATCGTACCGATTGTTACGTGTGACGCTATTAAAAGAACTTGTGGCTGGTCATGTTTGAAATGCACCTGATCAGTGGCATAACTGACGGGTGGCAGAGGTGCGAACCGCCTCCCCCCTGCCAAGTTAAATGTAAAAACCGGGCCCCTATCTAGCTTGTATTTTGGTATTTACTATTCTTTTGATTTCAGTAGATTGTTGTTTTTTGCGTTTTTCGGAGTGTTTTCCGGTGATTTCGGGTTTTTGTATAGCCGTTCAATACCGGATTTGCTATCGTTTCTCAACTATTTTCTGAGTGTTATTCAGGGGGCTCCCTTCAGCTAAGTTTCCCCCTGGCTCAAACTTCTAGTTACGTCACTGCACCTGATCAAAGCAAGGTTGTACTGCAGATAAGAGCTATGTGTAGCGCTAGCAGCAGTATCCTACAATATAAGCATAGTTGTTTCTGAGGTGACTGAGCAATACAGTAGTTCTGTCAGCGTTTGTATCGCGTAAAGCTCGATTGGTATTTTTAGATGTGATTTTTTTACATTCCAATTTTCTGCAGTAAAGTAATTCAGAAATCAGATTGGTTCTATTTTCTATTTGAATAAGAGCTGATGATGCCTACATCGTAGGCGAAACATATACTCTGTAAGATCTTAAAGTGTCTGATTCTTTGCTGAGAAAGGATTTCTTTCCATAGACAGAAATCAGATTGCTATTGAATACTTGCGCAAGTTTGTACTGCTCCCATGCTAAGCAAATCAAAGAAGATCTTGATGATATTGAATAGCAAGCAAAAGCGACTTTACCAACTGGCAACCGCAGAACTCTTCCCCAACGAGACCCGGAAACAGCAAACAAATGACAAAAGCACGTTTGGGTCTGATGCCTTAGATTAGTGGTTCTTAGTTTATGTAACCACACGAAGCCTTATTTCTTAGCTTGATGGTCACTAAGGCGAAAAGATGGCGAAAGATCCTTTTCAAGATTTATAAGTATTAAAAATGAATTAAAGGGTCGCAAAGTTCCAGGAGGGTTGTCCACACTAAGCATTCGGTACATTAAAAGTGACAAACTTAGGCAAACAAATTGTAATGAATTCTTAGACAAATTTGTTGTGAAGAAGGCAGGACAAAACCTTTTTAACTGTTTACTGTGTTATGTTCAGCCTTACTTAATTCGATGATTGTAGCTTTTCATTTCTTTATACGTATTTCAATAATGACAGCATAAGCGAAATTTGAACCAGTCCAATCGCCATAGTGGGCATTGGTGAGCTCAGCTCTTCCAAATTTAAATATAAAACTCTAAATCAGTAAAGATTTTATCAAATTTTCAGAATGTCAAGTCCCACTGCGCCAATTTAAACCCCCTATGCAAGATTTTCTGGCGACGGTTCTGGTTTATAAACCTCACATCTTTTCACGCGACAGTTTAGTTGCGTTCGATTCTTACCAGTCTAAAAAGTAAGAAACATGCGAATCGTGAACCTAACAGTTACAACCATTTGGGTGCGTTTTGCGTGACGTGTTTTGCTCGTGTGTGTGAGATTTTTACAGCCGTGTTAAGCGAGTTGCAACGAGGTCCTCACGTTGTGCTTTAAAGTCCTTAAGTCGCCACACATACTATATAGGTGCAGTGTGTTTGTTTTTTGTTTTTTGAACACAGATAAGAAAAAGCAGATGTGATTCTTATAAAAAACGTAGTCCATGTGTTTTGTCAAATATTTCGATTGTGGCGATTCCGGTTGGTTTTCCTGTGGCAGTTGATAATCCTGTTCTCACCAGCCGAGTACGATTTGAACAATTCCTTGCAAGTTAACGCTTTTGCGTCGAAGGCAGCAACAAACGCAGTGATCGTGGGCACTCCAGTAATGATTCAGAATTTTTTACTGACCGTACCTTCACGGCGTCATTTTCGGATTTTCGCAAAGTGTTTAACGCTTTCCATTTGTTCCTCGCAACGATGAGAGAGGGGTCCTCACAAGTGGATTAGCCTTGGGCCTCGCATCAGTTAAATCCGGCCCTGGTAGCAGGACGAATGTCAACCACCGGATGTTTAGCCTTACCCCAGAAACAAACAGATCTGAACCTCTACACCAGGAGTCGGGAATTTTTTTGGCTAAGGGAGCCACGAAACCTACATATTTTTAATTGTATATTCGTGAGAGCCATATAATGTTTTTAAACACTTAATGCAACTAACTTACTACATAAAGTGTGCATTTTTAAGCAAAACCAACAATTTTGAACAATGCTAAATGTCTGAATTTTCTCTTTAATAACATGCTTCTTACTGTTAATGCGACTTCTGGTGCTGCATGGTGTTGCTGATGGCTTTGTAGTCGAGCAGATGGAAAATTACAGAAAAAGTTTCATTCGTAAAAATCGTGTTGAGAAAATATCAAGTGAGCCAGATGCCGTCACCAAAAGAGCCACATCTGGCTCGCGAGCCATAGGTTCCCGACCCCTGCTCTACACGTTAGTTTGCGCGTTCGTCCAAGGCAGTGGTGGCCAAAGAGACATTTTTGGTCTGCAAAGACAAAAACGATGACCCTTAAAGGCTTGATAAAATGAAGCTCAAAACAGAAAGCTATAACCTTCCTTCACAGAAATATATGTCAAAACCTGATGAGATAAAAACTGCAAGAATGCCAGCAATAACTCTGGAAAATGTAAAGTATATTTTGAATAAAGGTGGATTTGTGGAAAAAATGACTTAAAACGTTTTAATTTATTTATGGAATTTTTTAGTGGATGATTACCTGTTATGAGGAGAGATAGCGCAAAAGGACGGGGAACTCTATAAAATTCACTGTCGTCGACCTGAATTCCCGCGGACCATAAAATAGTCTATGAGGACGGTTAACCTGCCCATTGCTGTTCTTTAATTGCAGGCCTTGTG
>Ga0210059_1017630_pt1 | contig 10154 bp, 6 predicted proteins | sample Ectturendosymbi2_FD_188042 | JGI IMG/M metagenome (GOLD analysis project Ga0210059, IMG submission 188042) | Ecteinascidia turbinata endosymbiont from Florida, USA - Sample 2 (SPAdes) (version 2) | ecosystem: Host-associated > Tunicates > Ascidians > Unclassified | place: Key West, Florida...
CTTTCGTTTTATGCAGGCTGTCTAGTACTAGTGACCGGCATAAAAATCCACTTTGTTGTATTGCATTTGGCCCGCCGGCCGCAGATTGCACACCTCTGTCGTATACTATAGGTGATGCAAGTACGGCAACTACATCAAACAGGTAAATTGCATCATAAATAATTTCCTATCACATCACAAGAAGAGATGTTTGTTTCGCTTTATTGATGATAACAACTAACAAGTGAAAAAGTTATTATTCACTTATTTTGCATTGGCAGTTCTTTTAAGTTATTTTCTCCCAAGTTGTACATTATTAGTTTAGCTTAGTTAGGTTTTGACATGGCGCTGCTCAAGGGGCTAATATGCAACTGGCTCAAAAAAGCACGTATCTGCCTGAATCCTTGTTGATATTAAGGGCCCATCTGGATTTTTTTTGGGGGGGCACAACAGCCTTTCACACGGCTCTGATGTCACGATTATTCGCAAATGAAGATTAACTACAATCTATACATCTTACGAGCTTTTTATTCGAATGAACTAGTTGTTGGCATTGTTTTTTTGTGACGTGATAATTGCTTTCCTAGACATTTCCTGGATAGTCTGTGCGTAGCATAATCACAGGGCCGGTCCTAGGAGGTGCGGGGCCCAATGCAAGACCTAGGCACGGGGCCCATTTGACCAGTGGTGTTATGACGTCATCGTGCTCAGTTAACCGTGCTAATACCTTTTTAATGAAGATGTTTTAGAAAAATGACCTATATAATAAAACAATTTGTGGAATTGGTCTGTATTTACATTGTAACAGAACAGTTTCTTTTATTTGGAGGTACGTGGGCATAGCTTATATGTCGCTTAGCGCTACGTCCTTGTTTATGACTAATGGCATTTTGCTGTGATGGACATCACACAGTGTACCGCCACCACTCGTAAACCCTGGAATACTATCGTGGGTCTAGTAGACCCGTGCCAAATGAGGTCATTCACGTGAAACTACGTAAGCGGAAGTCGGCGCGCTTTCAATTCTTCAGTAGCTTCATGTTTTTGTGTGACTTGTAAATAGGTGTGCCTACGGTCATCCACGCTCTTCTAGATTTTGCACAGGGAGTGAGGTTCGGGTCTGGGAGACCCGACGAAAGTATTAGTGTGTGTGACCGGGTAATGCTAACCCGACGTTGTGGTTAGAGTGAGTGGCGCTTTCAAAAGCTGAAACTCACTCAGTGCATGCTTCTAGAGTCTTGTTAGCAGTAAACAAAAGGAGAAGTTCTTCACGCCCATAATTTTTTATGAGTAATTCAGTTCAGGCATAAATGCCGCCTTCGACACCCTACTTACTTTTCATCAAAGATCGTACGATATTACAGTACAAAGTAACTTTGTTAGTGCTCAAACTGCTCAGTGAGACTTATATTGTCAGTGTAGTGTTTGTGATAAACTGCAGTTGAAGGAAAAGGTATTTTTTATTTTTGAAAACCGAGTCTGGCAGACCCGACGATATTATTAACGTGACAAAAATCCAACGATAGTATTCGAGGGTTAAGCCGAAAGCTGTAAGTAAAGGCAACTCTGCAATGAAGATCAGAGCGGCGAGCAAAGTTACGTCAAGCAAACCGAACTGACAAGCGAATTGAACTTATCATCCAATTACTTCACTCTTGTTGAATGGCACTTTCGTTCTAAGAACGACTGACTGGGACACGGTTCAGTTTCGACTACAGGCCAAGCCGAAAAATTCAAAATAGAACACTTGTTGGTTGTTGCTGTTGGTGAAATGGCCAACTGCTGAAGTTTTCGGGCTCGAATAGGAAGCCTACGTCTACGGGTTCAACCTTTCAACTTTTGTCATTGGAAAATCTCCGAAAAACTCGAAAAGACGACAAAAACCGAAATATAAGCTAAATGGGGTACTGTTTTTTTGCATTTAGCTGGCCAGGGAGTCAAAATCGCCCCTTTCCCCCCGCCAGTTACTCCACTGCAGCAAACACTTTAAATATTAATTAAACAAAAATGATCAATGTTTGAAATCGTTGTTAGAGTTGATAAACATCAAGGCTTCAAAGCTTTAACAGTCAAACGACACCTGTCAGGCTGAACATTCGTCCAGTGACGCTGAAAATTTGTTTGTCAATAATTTAAAAATTGCTGACTATTTCTTCAAACAGCGGCTTACCATCGTCTCCAAGCCAACATAGCATTTTGCCGCTTTTAATTTGAAATGAAATAAACAGTGACGCCAATATAGCTACGCATCTGTCTGTTGGGCCAAACGTCAATGGTCAACAAAACCTCACTGCTTTCGTTGAGTTTTTTTAGCAGTATCTGGTGAATCACAGATGAAACGCTAGTAATGGAAAAATACTTTCGACTTGGATTAAAGTACTTTATTCCTCTGAAAAAAACTTGATTTACTGTATATAAACTACTGTACTAATTTTATACATAGTCTACTCCAGCACTTACATTCATAAGTTCACTCTGAATACAGTATATATTAAATAAAACCACACCTCTCCTCGTAATGTCCCGCTATTTTGTTACCAAAGTGTCAACCCGTTTTTAAGAAAAGCTCTTACTTTTGTTGCTTCGTCTCACTATAAACTCGCTGCGTTACTTCTGGCTGCTAACAAGAGGGGTAGCTACAACAAAGTGAGAATTCGCTACAAACGCTATGCTGAATGGCACTTTCGTTCTAAGAACGACTGACTGGGACACGGTTCAGTGTCGACTACAGGCCAAGCGACTCCAAAAATCCCAAGAACAGTTCCATAAAATCCCTATTTTACATAAATAATCCCTTGAACGGATTTAACGCACACAGACGGGGAAATAGCTTCCCGAGTATAAAGGAGGAAACCAGCCACCACAGCCGCGATTCATCGCACAGTGATTTAGGGTGCAGATATCCTAATTTAATCGTGAACGTAATCATCGATTACGATTAAATTGGCAATGTAATCGATTACGACTACGATTACATTTAATTTTTAGTCAATTCAATCGATTACGATTACTCAAAAACTGTAATCGATTACGATTACCCCATGTCTACAATACCGTCGTGTTAGTTTTATTTTGTCAAAATATTAAAATATGTTATATATGTTAACATCTGCCATGAAGCAAAACTGCAGAACTTTGTCAAAATGCAGGTGAAATGTAAACAACCAAATGCTTTCGAAAACAGAAGGATCTTTCGAGAACTAAACAACGTTAAGTTAGCAGAACTGCCATCAAAGTTAATACGAAACACTCGTCTCGACTGTCTCGATCGACATGTCCATTGCGAGTTGAATCACTACACACCCTGTTTGCAATCGCTGTACGCCTGCTGCAGTCGTAGCTGGCACTACTAAGAATCAAGTTCCATTCATAAAGAACAGGACATGGTGGAGTGCAGATACAACACCCTGCCACGACAATTGAGCACGCTTGGTAACGTTCGATAATATGTAGAGGACTTTCATCGTTCGTTCAAATGAGAATTCGTTTGCTAACAGTGAGATTCATAAAGGTTTTCTACTGAATTCCCAAGGGCAAAGAGTATCTAGAAAAAATAAACGACCTTCCCAAACAGCATGGCGCCGCGACCCCAGAAGCACAGGGCCCAATGCAGCTGTATCGGCTTAAAAGGTCGGCCGTGCATATGATATACACGAGTGGATTCGCCAGTGGAGGAAAGGAGTCGTGCTCACTGCCTTTAATGTTGGAGCGAGTTGTTCCTGTGAATGTGTTTTGTGTATTTGCAAAGACGTGAAGGTCTGCTCTACGTAATAGAAGCTTTGCTGATTATCATCAAAGCCTTTCATCGTGGTAAAGAATTGGAAATGGAATGATGACAACGTCCGTTTTGGTTTCACTTGCATCGGGGGATTTGCAAAAGCCTCAGTGCACGCTCTGTGAAATTGTTTTCATTACGCAAGGTTACAAGTGTATGCTCACATTTTAATCTGTATCTAACTTTTTGTCAATATGTTTGATTTCTTTGTATATTAAAATTTTTTTAATCGGTTCTAAACTTTAGAAAGGTTGGGAACCCCTGGTCTAGACAAAAGCGAATGATAATCCCTATAAGTCCTATTCAATAGGTAGTAGTTTAAAAAATAAAGAAATTTGTAAGACTTTTGAAAACTATCCACAATTTTTTGGTAAAGAGGTGTGGAACAATGACGCCATGATTCATGGCAATGTCAAGTCTCATCGTGCGAGTGTAGGTTACGGTACAATGAACATAACAATGTCAGTCGGTACGGTTGAATGAGAATGAAAGGTGAGGTGTGGGCTTGCTGGTTTTTGGTCAGCAGGGAAATGATATACTCTATAGCAGTGGTTTTCAACCTTTTTTATGCAGCGACCCATTTTGCAACACAATTTAACCTAACGACCCCCTCCTGAAAATTTCCAGTCATGCATATGAAATGCAGTTGTGTTTGCACAATAGAAAATCAAAATGACTAAAAATAACGTACGATATCTCTGTGTTGAACAAAGACGCATTCATTAAATTCAAGCGCATGGCAGCATCAATGAGAGAGACCCGTGCCGTACACAAATCACTACACAGCACAATATATTGAAAACTAGAATAAGTCCCACGTTAGCTACCGCAAAAGCGCTCTCACAAATGCGACTCCAAAAATCCCAAGAACAAAAAATCCATATTTTACATAAAAAAAAAGTTCCAAAAAATCCCTATTTTACATAAAAAATCCCTAAATATGTGGTGGTGCATCATAAAATCAGAGCGCCATGATAAGTTTCAAATAGAATCAAACATGATTTGCAAAATAAACTGAAATGATTCGTTTTACACATTTTCAAACTTTTCCGAAAATCCCTAAAAAGGGTCAAAAGTTCCAATCTAGGGACAAAATTCCTAAATGTGAGAGCACTGTACCGCAATCAGACATTTAATTTACAAACACAGCACATTCTTACGTCACAAAGGTATTCGCGCGTTGTCAAACGCAACAGTGCTGCAATGTTCATAATCACACTCAAAACTTTGTAATGGTCATAATCACACCTAAAACAATTTTGAATGAAAAACTAGGTGATCATTTTTGCCAGGTGATCTTGCTATTTTGGCTACGACAAAAATGGTTCCATATAAGACAATATAAAATATAGAAGTTATCGTGAATATTTTTATCAGAAGCTCTCGCGACCCTAGAAAAAAAGGCAAACGACCCCCACGTCGGGGGCGACCCCAGGTTGGAAACCCCTGCTCTATACAGTCATATGGGAAATAGTTAACAGAAGTTTTATGACGCTACATCTTAAAGAATTATTTGTAAACAACCAGAAGAAAACCACTAACTAAAAAAGACATATGAATTGCGAAAATTTGACCAAAGGAATGATTTTGAGGAACTGGAAATGTTTTTATACAAAAGGGCTTTCATACATTTCAGGCTTTGCTTGAAAGCGCTTCCATACTTTCATAACTGTCTTTATAAGTTTTGATCAAAGAAATTTCATATTGATTCTCAAAAAATCTTAGCAAAAAGTTTTTCAAAATTTTTGAACTATTGACCGGAAGCACCTTAGCACATAATATTTACGCTGTCTTAACTCAATAGAAATCTTTGCCACGTGACGCTCACACGCTTTTAATCTGTAACAAGGGTGCCACTAATCCGCAGCACGACTACATTCAAAACCAGGTTCTGGATTTCTGAAATATATGTATTTACAAGAGAAGCAATGAGGGCGAAGGTAATAAGATAGTCCGAATGAGAATCAGTCGAAATGAGACAGGTTAGCGCTAACTTCCGAAGATCAGTCTTTCATCTGCTGTGAGCGATAACATACACAGTGCATTTGCGAACTGCGCTGATGATTCTGCTGGTACACAGAACGCGGAAATATACACGAGAAAAAATGCACACACCCAGTTGTCGAAGACATACGGCAGACAGAAGACGAAAATATCGGAAGCAGTAGCTTTCGTCTTGAAATCTCCCAACCGAGTTTTCTGCGACTTTAAGCGACATGTAGAAAGCACAATACAAGAGATATAACTCAACGGACTCCGAAGTTCTGTTACACATCTATACACACATGTGATCCAAAACACGTTCAACGTGAAACTTGCGACAGAGTTCGTCAACGTATACGCGAGACAAGCTCCCGCCTTCGTTTTATACAAATATTTGAATGGCGGCTTTAAATGACAAGTCGAAACCTGGAAAGTGCTCCTTATTGGGAAGGTTGGGACTCTTGTCCAAGCAACGGTACCGTGAGTTACACAGTCATCCTGAGTCAATCAACTAAAGTTCTCTTGAAAAGGGAACACTGTGCCACGTATCGCAGTTCTTTCTTGTTCTTTTTCGATTCTTGTTATGTTGTTGATAGAGTGTGAGAAGTAAATCCAATGATTGCTCACATACTGTCAATGTTCTGTTCGCAAACTTAAATTACCAATGATGTATACTAAACCGGGCATTTCTAGCCTCGCGTCAAAAGTGACTGTTTGCAGCGGTTGTTTCAGGTTTGTTGTTTCAAAGCGCGCGAACAGTCAATTGGTAAACACTCAATCAAACGAACATATTTACATCTTTGTGCACCGTGCATATTTACCTCTTTATCTATAGCGCGAGCGAGTACGCAAGGTTTTTTGATGTTCCACGAAACAAATGCCCCCGACCACGAGGGCTGTGATCCCGAGGGCTGCCCACACTGCGGGTCCTCCGAAAGCTGCAATGGCGGCCGATCCATTGACAAGGCTTCCTGTAGCCAAAAGCTTGGCCCCTTCAACCATGCCTCCATTGATTGCATTGCTTGGAACACATTGAATAATTTCTTTTGACCGGCAAGCGACGTTATACCCGATTTTGACACATTCCTTTGTTATTTCTCTCTTACAATATTCGGACATGTTTCTAAAACACACTTTTGCAACACAAAACCAACTGCAAATAATTCACAAATAAAACAGGAAATCAAGTTTTGAAAAAAATAAGCAAGCATTGCAAAAAGCATTCCCTTCATATCAAGTGATGCTCACATTTTCATCTTCGTTCATTATGCATTAAACGACGGCTTTCTCTACTGCAATTTTCATTTTTGTTTGAAGGAACTTCCTACTACTTTCGGAAGCTGTGTTTTTTGTGTGAAAATGCGTTGCTCCAGGCCAGTGGTCACCGCACATTCTCACCACTTGGCCAGGTAGGGAGAAGAATGACGAGAGAAGGTATGGTGGCCCGTTGTGCCATGCAAAAGTTTTGTTTTTTTGGAAAATAACCGTCAAGTGTTTTTGTAAAAAATATAGATTTCAAAATTTTTTTTTCAAAAAAAGATTATATTTTTGAATAAATTAGTTCAATTGGCGAATTCTTTGAGACTGAAACAAATTTTTTATCCGAAAAGCATTTTGGTAGACAATTCCATGAGGATTTTTTTCGTTGCTGAATTTTGGTAGACAATTCCATGAGGATTTTTTCGAAGCAACCATGTTGTAATTGATAATCCGACACGTTTGTTATTAAATGCAACATTTTTCATTCTAGTTATGCGAACGTTACTCAAATAAATAAATAATTTAACAAATTTGCTTTAGATTTTCATCTCAACAAATTTTTATTGAGTTATCACCAGAGCTCATTACAATTAAGGAGCAGTAAATAATAAGGCAGCTGGCTGTGGACCAGGTCCAAACCACACAGGAAGCTCACAGCATTCTTAAAAATCACTATCTGCATTTTACCTGGTTTTCTTGCAAAATGTTTTAGTAAGCCTAACTTCAGGTGTAATGAACTCTAACCAACCTAAGTCTTACTGTGAGTAGATGAAAAAATATTGGGAAATATTGATTTTCCTTAATAGAGTAAACACCTGCTCCATGTTTTCTGGCTAGTCTGAATTTCATTCAAAGCAAAGAGTACCAGATATGTAGTGACGTGAACAGTTTTTCCTGCACTGACTATTTCTAGCAGATTTTGCGATTTTAATGTAACCACGGAACAAGCACTGTAAACGCCAATATTTGTTACACTTTGATCTGGTGTCTTTTGCGCGCAAGGCTGTTTGGGAGGCGAGGGAGGACTTCACAGATCAACAATTACGTAATGAGCCATGATTATCTCGTGAGGACGTACCATGACGATAGACCTGTTGCATCCACGATGCTGCGTCAGCCTGAGCCAACTGAAGCAAGAGTCGAACCGACGACCCTCGGCATAACAGTAAAAGAGCATAGAAGTTTCCCGCTCAGCCATGCACGACCTCCCACTTCGGTCACGATCTCAGCGTTATATGTGGTGTAATCACCTCGCCATACACCATGCAAAGCCGTGAGATGTGACAATAAACCACATGACGTTATTCCATTTTGATTCTTATTATTTATACTCAAAGTAAGTATCACACGGGTTAGTGATAATGCACAACAACTACTTAATCATTGAACGACCGCATAGCATTGACAAAGCGATAGTACTTACACGCAGGCGAGGAACAAAGTTGATGCGCATTATTGCTTTTGATGCACATACTTCATTACACGAAGTTTGAAGTAGCGTTCCACTATTCAATAAACTTAAAATATCAGGAAAATGAAAAACATCACCCAAAATTATGTAGTCTTTCATTAAAAGTTTTTGCTCACTGGCTATTTTTGCGATTGTGATTGACAAAAATGACTTTTTCGAAAATCTGTTGGGTACGGATACTTGATGCTATAATTAAGGCTAGAGCGTTATACCGGTAAAAACTCAGTGGCAATAGAACTTCCAAACTGAAATTTTTTTTTGCAATATATTAAGTGTTTTGTTCATGTTGCTTAAGGTCTTCATTGGATCGTTTCCCAATCTGAAACAAAATTATCTCCAGCATTTTAGGTTTTCAGGATATTTTCGTAAACTAAGAACGTGATGGGATTTTGCGAAAAAGACAGTTTCTGGAGTGGTGGAAGTAGGAGAAGGTTAGGAACTACTGCTCTATCTTAACGGCAATTTCCAAACGTCCACTTACCTCACTTGCTAGCTTATTCGTCATATTGTTTTCAAATATACTTTGTATTTTTGAAAAAATGTTTCAATTGACGAATTCTTTGAATGTAAAAGAAATTTTTCTCCGAAAAGAATTTCAATCAAAAATTTATTGAAGAACTTTTTTCGTTGCTGAGTGCTGAGCTCAACTCCACCCACGAAGCGTTGCTAATTGACATTTGCGAATAAACCGTGTTTTAAATTATTCAGCTCTGTGTTTGTTATTGCACTTTTTTCATTTTAGTACGGGAAGTTCGATTAAATCAATTTTAATAATTTTCTTGAGATTTTCATGTCAACAAGGCTTTTCTTTTGCCTTCACCAGAGCCCATTGTAAGTCGTTAAGGTGCAGTAAATACAAAAGCAGCTGACTGGGGACAAACTCCAGACCATCAGGAAACTCACAGTTTTTGCACTGAACACTTACAGTACTGGCAAACTTCAAACGGATTTTTATTTTTCCACAACAAAACGTGTTTTTCATTCACTAATAAAACAACTTAAAAAACGTTATGACATTAACAAAGCAATTTTAAGAACGTTTTCATCACATGCTGAAGTAATTCAGCATTTATTTTGTCCTCCGTTGGAGGTTTCCATAGCTTTGATCCTATCAGGCATACTTTCAACAAAGGTTTTGCAAAATCTATTTATCTTATCGCTATAAAACCACACCTTGATCGGCTGTTCTGTAAGCTTTTTTTGTGGTTAGTGGCTTGTTGGTTGGTTCTGAATGAATCTCATGTTAGAGGATGTCCCACAAATATTTTATGGGATTCATATCTATAAAGTCCCAGGCCATATCAATACCTTAATTTTGTTGACCCTTAACCATGTCACTGAAATCTCTCTAGCATTGCATGGAGCGCCATACTGAAAAATGAAGTCGCTGCCAGGAAACCACTCCCTAGCTTGTCGTTTCAGGCGCCGTCTAGCACTTCTGCGTATATTATTTAGTTCATGGTTCCTTCTAATCAGTGATGGGATTTGACCGGTTTGCAAGAACCAGTTTTAGGAATTTCTTTTACCCAGAGAACCGGTCGTTGGCTTGAGTCACGGGTTTTCAAGTGAAAATGAGAGGACCTGCTGTTAGAATCCTGGAGTGAAGAACCTGTTCTCAAAAAAGTTGAATCTCACTACTGCTTCTATTACGTGCAATCTATTGGTCCCATAATCCGATATTGCCCC
>Ga0210059_1017631_pt1 | contig 10154 bp, 8 predicted proteins | sample Ectturendosymbi2_FD_188042 | JGI IMG/M metagenome (GOLD analysis project Ga0210059, IMG submission 188042) | Ecteinascidia turbinata endosymbiont from Florida, USA - Sample 2 (SPAdes) (version 2) | ecosystem: Host-associated > Tunicates > Ascidians > Unclassified | place: Key West, Florida...
CCCAACTGCACATAACATTCTCCTGACACCTGTGCATTGGCGACGAAGATTTCGCTCCGGCGGCGATAGCTCGGTGGTGGAGTGACCGCCTCTCAGTTGGAAGGTTGTGTGAACAATTCACAGACACCGAGTGACTCGCCCTGGTGCTCCTTGGGCAAGATCGTTCACCTAAACTGCCCCGGTAAGAAGCATATTTCAGTCGCTGGCATGCCGCTAATTTCCGTCGCCAAAATTATAAAAAATCATTTCTTGGCACATTTCATGCTATTTTTAATGTTCAGTGGGATATTTTCAATAACTGCCACAAGCCGTAGCCCAGTCATTAGGTGGACCTATCAACATTACGTTTGGGCGGTTGAAGTGAAGAACTTTGCAAAGATAACTTTTCTCAGTTTCAATACAACTGCTGTTTTTCTGCATGACGTAATGGTGCCGGAAAATGACGTTCTTGAAGCGGGGCAGTGCAGTTGGTGCATTTTCGTGGGTAACTTTGAGCTCAGATTGTAGGTTTCAACTGCAAGTAGAGTGAACAAGAGCCAGCCGATAGGCAACGTGGTTTTCGTGAAATCGCCTTTGTTTAACGGTGCACTTTAAACATTGACAGTCATAGAAAAAGTTATTTCAACAAGAGAAGCTTAAAAAAAGGTGTTGCTCTCATTTTGATGAATTTGAGGCAAGAACCTTAGTCTGAAAACCTAACGCAAAGTAAAAGATATGTTCAGATATAATTGTGGTTAACGCTTTTATTAAAAAGAGCGTTAGTCGAAATGGCTGTACAGCTTGGCATAGGCGTAGCCAAGAGGGGGCAAAGGGGCCACGCCCCTTACATTTTTAGAAAATATAGTTATTTTTTGCTTTGAGAGGCGTTTTTCTAAACAAAACAATGTTATTCGCCTAAAATCAGACATTTTGGCCCCCCAAAATTTTTGGGCTGGCTACGCCACTACAGCTTGGCAATAGTTGCACTGAATGAAGTTGTTCATCGCAATAACCGTCGAACGTAAGACGTTGTAATCACTGTTGAGCATCCAAAAGGCCTATATGTCACAGCTGGCTTGGTTTGGTAGCACAGTTTTCGAAATAGACGTCCGTCGCCACGGGGGCTTTAGCGGGCTTAGCCCTCCAAAAAAGCTACAAATCCCCAAAAATTGAAATACGAAACACTATGAATCAGTGGATTTTTTGTCAAATTTCAGAATGTCAGTCCCCCTGCTCAAACGCAGTCTCCAATTGAAGGCCTTCTGTTGATGATTCTGTTGGTAACGAACAAAGGCAAGGAATAACACTATGCACGTGTAATTGGAAGAGGTCCAACACAACAGCTAGACCAAGTGCGCAGGTCATGATGAAGACTGCAAGCAAGCGTTTCTCAACCATAGCCTGTTTCAAACCTGTTTAAAATATTTTTTCAAAATGGGTCCCTGCACCTATAGAGGGCTCCGTGCAAGTGCCCACAGATTTCACGTTTGAAGTCTGCCATATATTCTAAGAGGATTAAACCACAACTGAAACGTGAAGTGAACAATTAAACGTTCTTTGCATCACTGAGATCATATTATCAGATTGATTATATAGCCTGCTATACGCAGCATATATACTATTTTTATTTACAGACGGGGATACTACACGAAATTTTAACATACAGAAATGTTTACATTTGTAAAGTAGGTATGCCGCCATCACATCCCTTAATTTTTCCGTTTGACCCCCTGAAATGAGCAAACTATTAAAATGTCATGCGGTGAGCTTACCGTAGATTTAAAAACCAATAGGGAGGGAAGTTTGACGAAACATGTGGGGTTCGCATATGCCTATGCAAAGAAAGCAAAAAATAGAAAAATTTAACGATGAGAAAGGTGGCGACAAGCAGAAAAAGCAAGAATCATAATCGACAATTAAAACCAAGACACATTTCAGTTTGTGAGTGTTTGATTGTGATTTTGAAGGTGCTTTATTAATTCTTATATCTTTAAATAAGCACGAAACATGAATTTTCATTCAAAATTTTTGTAAGCAAATTTGAGAGGTGGAAAGGGCGGCACTTTTATGGTCGGCCCCGGGCGGCACTTAGCCTCGCTACGCCACTGGCCACGAGCGTAGATGAGTCTCTCGAGGATTTTAAAGGCCCCTCTAGATCGCCGCTGTCTAGCTGCTTCATCCTTTATGGTACCCGTAGCTTTAAAAAAGCACTAACCATAGGAAAATTCGTTCACGAAACAACTGCGGCTTTTGTTTGAATCAACTACATTTCTGTAGATTTTACACAGCACTGGTATATTTTGAAACTTTCAATCAACATTTTTTATATGGAGAAAGAACCTTTTGATTGCTGCATAAACCACGTAATAATGTGGAACCCCATGGTTAGATAAGTACAATGTACACAGCAGTAGCAAGAGAAAAATTTGAAAATGCACATAATAATTTTTTATATATTCAGCAAATCACAGAAGAACTTGATTTTCAAAATGTTAGCCTGTTCATCATGTTTGAAAAAGCTTCTAAATTGAAAAACAACTCGTTATTTTTCAAGAAAGATAATTAAAACTTTGGAAAAGAATGTTTGGTTGAGTGTCTTAAGACGAATACTAATCTAGCAAGAAACTGCCTTGTTGCAGTATCAGTACTTTAGAAAGAGAAATTGCACTGGCTGACATTTGAATACATCCAAATTATTTTTGCTTCGCACAACTCTTACGCATGATTTTTTGTGTTGGGTAAACAAACTCATATAAAATACCTTCGTGGGCTTTAATTTGACAACATTTATATGAATCTGTACCCAGTGGCGGATCCAGGGGGCAGTTTGGGGCAACTTCCCCCCCAAACCTCTGTGGCGCCCCCTTGAATGGCGCTCCTTTGCTATAAATGCGTCCTTTTTTTGGTGCCCATGGAAGTAGAAACAGATTTTAAAATACTCTAAAATAAACAATGTTTTTCGCTTAGTAAAACGTCAGGGTTTACGTGCCGGACTTTACCCAACCTCTTACCGAACAGTGTGAACGATGCTATTGTTTCGTAATAGTTCCACTGTTTCATTATTTCTTTGCCGCGTGAAAACTGCCCAGCCTTCACAAACGCAGTCGCATTCGCAGTTCTCGATTTGCTGCTGTGCTGTATGAACATGGTCTGTTTTTTTACAAGTTTATTCTTTAATGCCTGATCACCGCCCTGAAAGGAAAAGGAAAGGCAGCAGTAAAAATAAGAATGCAGTGTGGAAAACTTATTAATGACTCAAGATTTTACGAGCCTCAAAAATGTAAACGAAAACCCAGTTTCAGGACTATTGCCAGTGCAGTTCGTGAGTCCGCAGTTTGTCTGCATCGTAGTTTTGCAACAAAAGTGAGTGGATGGGTTTCTTGACGGAACTAATCTCCAGATTGACAGGGGCGAAACGAGGTTAGATGGCGCCCGGGGCAAGAAGCAAGTTTGGCGCCCCCATTTTCGAACCTGAGGTCTTCCGGAAGCAAATGTACTGTATTGAAGAAGGTACGTGTGACATGGTTGGGATTTTTTGGCGACCCCGCAGTATTTCAGCGCCCCAGAGTGATTCGGTGCCCGGGTAATTGCGCCCCCTTGCACCGAAGTTACGCCCCTGCTGATTGAACCATAATGCAGCGTGTGAAAAGCTACAGATGTTTACGTTAGCAAACAACTTTCCGCTATGTGACAAAAATGCATTAAACGTGCTCGATTAGCTCAAAGAATTATGACCTACGTAACTATGCCATTGTGCAACTCCTCACTTCATACATGGACAACGAATATGAGTATCGAATTACGGTTAGGGACGCAACGAGGTTAGATGGCGCCCGGGGCAAGAAACAAGTTTGGCGCCCCCATGTTCGAACCTGAGGACTTTCGGAGGCAAATGCACTGCACTGAAGTTCTTGTGATATTGTTAGGACTTTTCGTCGCCCCGCAGTCATTCGGCGCCCGGGGAATTGTTCTCCTTGCCCCCTGTCGTTACGCACCTGATTACTGCGGGGAGCGACGCGCCTCAACAAATCATGGTACACAGCTCTAACCAGAGGCATACAGGAACCTTGGGCTTTAGGCGGGGCAAAATTTTCAATTCGCCTGAATTTTTGAGCCACTTTCAGGAAAAACGAACAGGAGAATTTTGCAGGGCGGTGGTTCTGTTTCAGAATCTTGCCCAAAAATATCGGGAAGTTTTTCCTGCATTTTTTCGATCTTGTTCGAATCTCCCCCCCACTTCGTACACCTATAGTTTTAACGCAGAAACTTTGGCAAAATACTAGCTATCTACAGCTTAGTGGATTGAACAATTGGTTTTACGTGGTCATAACAATTTTTGCTCAACATTTGAATATTTGAAGTCCAAAATTGGTGGAATGACGGCGCCTTTTGCCCCCACCTGGCGACGCGTCAGGCAACAGTTACTGATGGCTGTGTGGTTTTGAACCTTTTGTTGCAACTGCAAACCCGTAGACAACTCACGCTGGCCACGAAAAGACAAATTTGGCATGGTTAGCGAAATCTGCAACCGACAGAAAAATGCATAGCTTAGTAGTTGTTAGATCATTCCGCTTGCATCATATCAATTTGAGCGAAAAAGCAATCTTCTGGTGAAATCTTTAACATTTTTACTGCTGACTGTGGTGTTGTCGAAGGTTCGTGGTTTTAACTTGGTGATAGGCTGATTCTCCTCTGTGCTTTCTGGCCTGGTTTGATAGAAGCAGATCCATCGCCAGATCAACAGCATTGGGGGTGGCTTTGAGCTTCTTCTGGGGCTTCGTAGTAGTATACAATGAATTGAAAAATGACTTCATGGGGAGACTAGAGCTTGATTTTGGAGATATTGATTGTGAAGTTGGGGGGCTCAGCCCGCTTGCTTCCATTTCTGATAAAAAGTGCCACAACTTTTTTTAATAACCTGGTCTAGTGGATTGATGTTTTTTTCTTCACATCAGCAATCCAGTGTCGAAAAATGTGAAACGGTATTTAAAGACTTGATTGAAAATCTACCTTTATAACTGGCGTTAAATGTATTTTCGGTCAATATGCTTTTAGGTCCAGTGTAAATCTATCATGCAATTATAAGACCGTTTTTTTACGATAGTCAGCAAAGCTACCTAAAATGGGAGTAGTGCCCTGGCAAATGCCTTTCATTCACGTGTTGTTTTTGAATTGTCGCTTCAGCAATAAATATGTCTTTCATGTACATGTAAATGCACAAGCTTGGCTTGGAAACATGATCGTCATTAAGCTTTTTATTTGAGTCCTATCGTGGGACATGAGTTGTCACTTCCAAGTCTAAGAAGAACCGTTCTGTTTCTAACCAGGTCGGAATGCGTTTCAGACACTGTTCTTCACTGATTTCGCAATGGATAGCCAAGGCAGTGGCAAACGCTTGCGCGCAGCATGCTTTTATACCTTTTAAATACATTTTGTAGATATACGAGATCTGTGTAGCTTGTGGAAAACGAGGCCCACTGTTTGGGGACCGTTTCAAGCGTTTTCTGAAAATTTTTTTATGATTTAAACCGCTTTCAAACTGTGGTTATTCCCTGAAAAATAGCATAGTTCGACGAAAAAATAGCCACTTTTTGACCTACAAAGATAATCTCTTTTGTGTGACACACAACGATTGTCGCAGACAACCTTTGGTATTTAAGCATGTGAAGACATTTTTGGCGCCCCCCAATTTGATTGCCCCCCCAAAACGTCTGGTCTGGATCCGCCACTGTCTGTACCTATAAGTAAGCTTAAACCTAAAATCGGTTTCACAGAAACATAAAAATCCATTGCAAAAAGAAAAACTCAGATATTTCACGAACCGTCAAACATAAACATTTTCCGCGATAAACGTTTATTAGCAAAAAATACCAAAAATGTCAAGCCAAATTAAAAATAATTTTTCATCCATTCACGAAACAGAACACCAAGTTAGTTAAATGATCAGTTGCTGCAAGACACACATAAACGAATTCATGGAAAAGTTGAGTCTTTGCAAGAAGATCGTCCCATCATGTAGCCTTTCTATTCCTTCAGATCTTAATCCAACCTGAAAATGAAAAAACGTTGTTAAGCCACGTTAAAAAAGTCTTAAAGACACAGTGTGGAGTTCAATCACATTTTCTAAGACCAATGCCACCAAACATCCAAAAAAACACATTACAGTTAAACTTGGTCGCCACACATCAAAAGGTTTCTAACAGCGGGAAGACGGTGCCGTCCCCTCAGTTCGATAAATTCTGCAACTTATTCATACTCCTGTTGAATTAGTTTACAAACAACACAAAAAGTTTTGTTACAACAGCGATTCGTGACCTAATTTTTATGACTGTTAGACACAAACCAAATATAGTTTAAAAGTTCCTTCAATTATAGTGGAACACTCAGTTACCCTACTTTCACGCAATGAGCAAGGTTGAAATTGTTATCTACAGCATCGAAATGTTTTTAGTTTTGAATACCTAAATTATCTCAAAAAAAGGGAAAGCTATATTTATAACAGAGTGTGAAATCATATCATCAACATAAAGAGCCTACTATTTTAGTGAATTATTACCTCTGTGCAACTCTTACCAGTAGTGAAGAAACATTAATAAAACGTTACTGCCAAATCATTTTAACAAAACTATTCTATCTGAAGTAAAATAACATTCATGATGCAAAAAGCAGAATTTTTATTATAATACCAGCTGTTTGACAAAATTCCCACCTTTTCCAAAATATCCGAGATATCTATTTGTAGAATCGGTAGTGGAAGTATCCGTAGTAATAAGGTCTATAATATGGATAGCCGTAAAAGCCACCGTATAGATAGGGGCATGGGCGCTATTAGGTGGGGGACACGGGGGACGCGTCCCCCCACTTTTTCAGACAGTGGGGTTATAATATGCCATGTCCCCCCACAGTTTTCACTTTAGGTTTCGTAATATATTAGTTTCACACCAAGCTGTCCCCGTCACATTTTACAACAAAATTGCGCTCATGGATAGGAGGAGGCCGATGTGGAAACAATTTCCACTACGAAGATAAACGTCAGGCACAGAAGCAGGAATGTTGCGATCTTCAGGCTGTTTACTGGTGATGATCACTCTTCAGCGCTGAACTGTAAAAGTTGCGACTATTCAGCTCGAGTGAGAAAACCGGCGCTTCTCCCAGCTTTTTGGAAGATTTCTCGCTCTGCTTGCAGAAGTGTACCTTGCGAAATTTTTTCCCGCTATGCGAGGATAAATGAAGAAAAGAAGCGTCAAGCCATTCTAATGTCATGGATTAGTGGTACCACAGTGAGCATGTTTTGATAATAAATAGTTTACTTTTGGCAAACAATGACATGCTAACTACGCCTCCTGTATGATAGTGCTAATCCGTTAACCCAATTAGAAGTTTCTACGTTATCAATTCTTACACAGTATAGTGCAGCATGCTTTAGGCCATTTTCCTGCAATGCAGCTACACTCTTTCTAGTGATTGCTTCAGAATTCAGCATGTTCTAAAAAATCAGCAAGATTTCATTCTCGGTGCATTTTGCCAGATTTTCTTGCCCGACTTTATTCTTGCACGTTGCACTGTTTTCTATTTTCGACGACATAATAAACTCAAAAATTTTAAGAAGGTTTCAGTCAATTTTATTTCATGCAAATTTATCCCTTAATATGAAAGCACTGGACGAAGTGGAATTTGCTGTGATTCAAGCTGCTTCTGTTGTCAAACCTTGCGTGTTTATTCCTGCGAGGGGCAAAGCAAAGAAATGAATGATTAGAAAATACATATTCGATCAAATATTGAAAAATATATACAGTATTATAAGTAGGGTTTCGTGCATTTCATTAGATTTGGCTTCGTTAGGAAAGATTTAGTTGCAGCATTGAATAAAACATTTGCTTAATATTTTGCGATGCAACAATGTAGGATGAACATTGAACGTACAATAAAGTTGACTTAAGACAATATCAACAGCTATTATTGGCGAAAATTTACCCAACTGGTGCCGAAACTATAGCTACCTGTGTTTCGATGCTCATCGAAACGCTTTATGTGCTCATCTTGTAATGGATTGGTAACCTGTTCAATCTGTTGTGGAGTGAGCAACGCTAGATTCAAAACTTCTACTCTTCCTGTCTATTCAACATAATTGGGTTTTAAAAATATCACCGAAACCATCGCAACTTGTTTGTAAATATAGTAAAAAATGCTCTCAAGTTTTCTTACTTTGCGTTATCAGATCTATGCCGATTTTATGCGCTTCTCAAAAGGAACGCACTATATGTCAGGTGACACCATGCAGGTAGCGACAGTGGCTCCACCAGTGCCTGTCCCTGCTGCAGTGGTCAGAGGGAACGGTGCCAGCATATTGGCCTGTGTGCAAGTCTGATCTTTTTTTAGTTGTCCTCAGTGTACTGACCAGTGTAACTGCACCCCGATTGCCTTTACCTCAATGCATAGCTATTACCTTCCGAATGTTTGTGCTTTCTGTAAGATTTCTTGTGCAGTGTCACTTCGTACAGTGTTACTTCGCTCATTGTTTAACTATTTTGACTACCGCATAGCCTATGACGATGCTATAGCGTATTGATAGGTTCCACTTCGCTTGAAACTTCTTAGGCATTACCAAATGATAAATTTAACCTTATTACTTAGTTTAAAAAATTGTTAGTCGGTATCACCATCCGACAAAAGCAACTTATCGAGTATTAATGATTTCATTGCCATCGCTAAAGTGTCAATTTTGCACCGAGTAGCCGGTTTATAAATTTGCCATGCTCAACAAATCTACTATTTTGGCTTCCTAATTCAAAACATGCTAAGGCTTATACTTCACTTTTTCTTTCTGCAGTTTCATATGAACAATATAAGCTTGCATAAATACAAGATTTTAATGAACTAAATACAAACGACGTTTTTGTGGTATGAATACGTCCACCTGTATGCACTGATGAAGGGGTTCAACATTCTTTGAACTTTTGGTTAATGTAACCATTGTTCACCTCTTCAGCGTTGTTGTTTTCGCAGGTCATGCAAAAACGTTGGCTAAATGTTTTTGAAGATCTAAGTAATTTTGTATTTGTGTTGAAAATAGAACAGGTTATACAGGGCCGCAACCAGGAACGGGCAAACTGGGCAATTGCCCCACCCCGAAATTTTTGCAAACATGATGCCATTCACGTACTTCACATGAAAAGTTATTTCTTGAGACTGCGTTGCCTCTACGTGAACTTCTTCTCAAGACAACTTTATCGCATACGTGCTGCGTCATATTGGATAAAACTATTAACCAGTCAATGTACCATGCTTCCGAAAACTCCAAACACAGAACCGGAGACAAGCTGTGAGGAGTTAGTTGTGATGTGAAACCAGCCCCTTCGCTACGGGGGGCTTTGGTAGGCTTACCCCCCCAAACAAAGCACCAAGCCCCCCAAATTGAAATATGAAACGTTATAAATCAAAGCAACTTTTGTCAACTTTGAATGTCAAGCCCCCTCTGCACAAACGTAAAGCCCCCCCCCCGCACAAACGCAAAGCCTCCTTATTGACGACTTTCTGGTGACGGTTCTGCGTGAAATCATCCGTTTCATGAATGCGACGTTGTGGTTGTAAATGTGACCTCACAGAGCAGGAATCCATATGCTATACCAATCGGGGATCTAGTGCTAACAAAAAAGCGTGGGAAGTTGGGAACGCTCCCATTAATCTAGCCATTTTAAAACACCTTTAAACTCATTTTAAAACAAAACATGAAAAAGGTGTGGGAAGGCCGTTACCATTCGAGGCTACTGCTACACAGAGTGGTAATTGTAGCTGATTTGCTGCTAAATCTAGCAGGATTTTCGCACTGTTAGCTGTATAATTTTCAATCTAGCACTTAGCTGATTTTCTAGTAGGCACATCCAGCAGCTACCTTCTATCATGTGCAATTTTTGGTCGGTATGAATGTATTTCACTGTGTTATTTGTATAACGTGTCATCTACTCTTCTGTTTTTTTTTTATATTAACTGATGTCTAGGATTGATTGATTTATTGGTTTTACATCTGAAAACTTCAAAAAGGCTATTGCTGAATTGTTACCAAAAAGCTTTTGAGCTCTTTGTGAAATAGTATATTGGATTGGTAATAATCGTGATGGAGCTTACGCTTTTCTGAATTTATCATCATTTCCTCTCTTTTAATTGGTAAGTAGGGT
>Ga0210059_1017632_pt1 | contig 10153 bp, 9 predicted proteins | sample Ectturendosymbi2_FD_188042 | JGI IMG/M metagenome (GOLD analysis project Ga0210059, IMG submission 188042) | Ecteinascidia turbinata endosymbiont from Florida, USA - Sample 2 (SPAdes) (version 2) | ecosystem: Host-associated > Tunicates > Ascidians > Unclassified | place: Key West, Florida...
AAAAGACTCGGATTGTAGCCTAGTTTCCAGTAAAAACTTCAGCGAAATACTACCACCTAACGGTTGGCGCCCAGGGCCAGGCAAAGTGGGCCAAGGTGGCCAAAAAGTCCTCCACTTATGACATCACTCACAAAAAAAACGGACCCCCAAGCAAAATATTTTTTTTCAAGTGCAATCTACTAGACTGGCCGATCCGTTTGAGCCACTGAACAGCTCTCTAGCGCAATCGGCGGAGGAGCTGGGGCGTTGGTAAGGCAACCGAAAACTGCTGTTTTTTTTGCGAAAATCGCCAAAACCAGGTGGCTCTAAAAGTGTTAAGCAAACTACTGTATTTTCTGGACCATAAAGCACAACGGATTATAAGGCGCAGTATCAAAAATTTAATGCTAGCTGTTCTTTTTTCATACATAAGGTGCATTAAATGAGCAAAACTTAGATTAGTCAAACTGTATTCAACTCTTTCCCAATAAATCCCGAGTGCCTGAGTCGCCACTGGGAGTTTAATCTTGTAGTCGGGATCCCTGCAGAGTAATACGATCTGTGGTATGTGCTAGCTACTCTCAGTTGCTGCTCATTGCAATTGTTGTTGGTTTATTACTAAACACGGTGGCATATTTATAAAAAAAACACTAACAATTAAATAAATAGCACCGTTTACCACATAAAATTGGTTCTAGATGAGAAAACACAACCAGAGTCATACATAAGGCGCACTTTTGATTTTTGAGAAAATTAAAGGATTTTAAGTGCCCTTATGGTCTGAAAAATACGGTAAACAAAATGGCATAATGAAATGTCTGTAACCTTTTGTAATTTAACCAAAGCGATCTTTTGTAATTTAAAAAATGTGTTTTGTTCGTCTTCAGTGACAATCTGTGTCGAAAAAGCACCATGCTGCAGATCATTAACACTGGACAGAATACCAGTATACCAAACTGATGAAGCAAAGTGGTTTTGAAACACTTTCAGTGTTGCACAAAATTTGCCTGAGGTTGAAACTTTTCTACAATCTGAAAAGTTAGTTTAATTGTGCTCAGAAAAATTGATAAACATGAAACAAGTTTCAATGAACCTTACCTGTTGTAAACCTATGAAAAGCTTATACATTGCTTAATACCTACAATACAATGCTAATTTTGTGGCCTGGTACAATACTGACAGGACTTTGAAATTTGTTCTCATGCTTCACAGCACTTGACCTGTCCTAAAAATGTATTTCTGACTTATTATTCATTGTTAGATCAACATAAAATTTAAAATTGAATTTAAAAAATCAAGAATCATTACCTTCAGCACCATGTACCCAGACGATTGTGCTTTCTAAAGCAAAGCTACATCTTAACTTATACTGCAACTTATTTTAAGCAATAACATGCAAGAATTGTAGCTGCCAACGAAAGCCAGCAAAAGGGTACTATTCCATGCAAACATGTTAATTAATAAAAGTTGAGCTCACATGATCTGCAGTATATTGAACATTATATTGTGTTTGTAAACTTCCAGATTTTTGAAATAATTATACCATCTTTGTACTTCATAAATTCATACTTGAATTTTTTCTTTTCGTTGCACCAGATTTTGAAAGCTAAATTGCACATATCAGAACACAGCAATTCTGCTACATTTGGTGGCTAGGCTATGTCTAAGCCAGTATGGTGAAATGCATACTTTATGTTTTCTTAATGAATGATCACACGAGTGGTGCTTACAGACAGTACCAAAAAAGTTAAACTAAAATGTGTATTGTTACATAACAGTAACAAAAATGCATCTCTTCCAACTGGCCATTCAACAAAAATAAGATAGGTGTTCTAAAACATCAGAAAGTCTTACAGAAACTGAATTATGCCTCGAACACAAATGGTGAAACTGTGTAGGCTTTAAAATGGTACAATTTTTGGTGAGTTTGTTTCGCCAGAAAAGCAGTTATACAAATGATTTTATCAATGATTTATCTGCTTGTGGGACAGACAAACATGTAAATTATCTGCAATCTTTGTTTATGCAGGCAAAGAAAGTGGTCATTGCAATAGGCTTGCCACTAGCAAAAGTAGTGCAGATTTTTTTATTTGAGATTAAAATATATATCAGGTTTAAAAGATCTTCTTTTAACAGAAGCTGTTGAAGGGATTTTTCGTGCATATTTCATCCAGATGTCAAACCAGACTAACATCGTCAACTCAACAGTACGTTAAAAAAAGAAGTGATGTTTTCCCTTTGAATTTTTTAATACCATCTTTTTAGGACAAGCATCAAATGACTTGTAGATGTTTGTTGCTGAAATGGAGAACTGTACTTCTTAAGAACAATGTCTATAAATAATAAAAATGTAGTTTCATAAGCATGTCACAGTTAATTGGTGGAAAACAATTTAATGTCATTTAATTCAAGATAGTTTTATACATAGATGCAACATATTCAAAGCATCCATCCAACATCGGAAATGATACCCTGAACCACTATTAAAAGCATATTCAATTAGAATAGACCTCAAATAAGTAAACATCTAGAGTAACTTCGGTTTAACAAACAAAATGTGCAGTAACCAACTAAAAATTATCACAGTTTTATCAATTCTACAACACATAGGCTATTTGGAAATGAAATGACAAAGGTGGTTATTATGAAACACTTTAAGCAAGATGTTGAGAAAAACAGCATTAGTTCTATTAGCTTTAAGGTAATGGATTAGACAATTGCTAAATGTTAGTATGAAAGCATACCTAGCTTACTGTAGTATTACTATAGCCTATACCAGGTTTTCAGGGGACAATATACTCACATTTGTAAAATAAACAGTTCGCCATGTCAGGACACCAGAAAAAACAAAATGGTTATCAATCATGTTAGCTTTTCATTATTATAAATAGACTATTCAATAAGGCACTGGCCTACATGTCCATAATAAAGGAAAGTATATGAAGTTTTCACATCACAGCTTGTACTAGTAGGACAGTGAATCAGGCTGAAATCAGTGTCCCTGAAGTTCTGCAAATCAATGGTCATAACACTTTTTTGTCTTACAACCTCGAATTGCAGCAAGGTGCTTCAAAAGAAGAGTACAACAGCAAGTGAAGTGCTGTCTTCAAGCCTGAATACTTGTTTATGTTTAATCTGCACCAAACATGCTACTGTACTTAGTTGGTGAAGTCCTGAAGCAATGGACAACAATTATAAAATTAATAAAATCAGTAACAGTTCGGCTCTACATCTATTTCCAGTGATAAGTGAGAGTAAAAGCTGACTACACAAGAGTTGGAAAGCTGTTCCTTTATACTAGCAACCCTACCCTAACAGCTAGTCTATCACTGAACTTCATAACACGATATGCCTAACTTTGCTGCACTTAGCATATTTCAAATAAAAATTCGTAAACAGTACTTCAATCCTTTTGTAAAACTTCTTTCCTAAGGTTGTTGTGCTGTATACATGTCCTGAAGCGTTATTAAGTGTAGCCACGCTCTGTGAAAATCTGCGACTTGCACGTAGTCAATTCAGGTCACGCTTCAATTTCGAGATAATAAAACAAACAAGGAACTGTGCTTCACTTCACCACGCCTCGTGCAGACCGGCCTTTAGGGTAAAATGACCAATTTTTGGTAAGATTATCATTTTTACATTTTTTTTGCCATAACTTTTGAACCAGAACTGCTAGAAAGCCAATCAAAAGCTCAAAAGACTCGGATTTTAGACTAGTAGTTTCCAACAAAAACTTGAGGGAAATACTTCCATTTAGCGGTTGGGCCCAGGGCCAGGTAACCTGAGCCAAAATGGTCAAAACCCACCCTACTTACAACGTCACCCACACAAAACCTAAAAACTTTTTTCATTGCAAACTCGAAGATGCGATGAGTCTGTTGAGGGTTTGAACAGTTCTCTAAAACAATCGACTGGTGACTTACGGAGTTACAAAGACTTGGCTAACGTGGGTAAATTATACCTTTTTTTAAAAGAAGCCTGGACCGCTCCAAAGGTGTTAAAGGATCTTTTGCTGGTAATGAAATGATTGAAAGTAGTGTTAGTGGTAGGCAAATTATGGCCTAAAAACAACAAATTAAGTAATTAAACCATAGGGAATTAATTAATTATAGATTTTTGGGCCGAACTAGTCAACCACAAACGGCCAATCTAGAAGACCAATCAAGGTCTCTAAAGATCAGGGTTGCCAATTTAGTGGATTTTCCGCCAGATCTAGCAGATTTTGATCCTGTCTAGCTCCAAAATAATTGATCTAGCAGCTAGCTTGAAATCTAGCTAATTTTGAATGGTAACTTGCAAATTTTTAGCTGTTTTTATAGACGGTATTTTAAGACCAATTTGTGCTGTTTTATTCTGATCTCCCTTGCATTGATAGTTAAATTGCCTGATTGTGTATGAATATTTGTGTAATTTTATCGTTTTACATGGATTGAGCACTTAGGAGTCGACACGTGGGATTGACGATTGGACGAGCAGCTAAGTATGATACTGTGGTGGGCCACGGCGTAGTGCCCCTAGCCCAGTGGTTCTCAACCTTTTCGCTGAAGGCAGCCAAATCCAGAGCCAAGAGTTTGTTGGGAGCCGCACTAAAGAAATTTTAGCACATGTGAATTAATACGTTTTGTTTTATAGCAGAACAAAGTCTGTTACACGAAATATTAGAAGAATCATTAAAAGACTGCTGACTGCTGAGGACCGCACAAAGGGTCCTTGGGAGCCGCATGCGGCTCTTAGAACAGTGGTTGAGAACCACTGCCATGGCCCACAGTGTACAGAGTAGAGGTGCCCAAATCATGAGTTGTGGTATGTGTGCAGGATCTTTGGTGGTAGGCAGTGGGTACATAACACTGGACAACAAAATATTTTTTGTCTGTTACGCAAGTAACAAGAGGGCTAAATTGGGGGCCCTGATTTCAAAAATAAAATTAATTTTTCTTCTATCACGTCACGTTTGTGACATAACCACATGTCCCAATTTTCTCTGATTCTATACAGTGCACATAGTCACTATCTACCAGTTTGCACTGAACAGACGACTGCAACAGACAACAAATGTATTTTATTTTGCAATATATCGTGAGAAACGGCTTTAGAAATATTTAATGCATTTGGCTTTTCTTTCATATGACGAGCCCTTGCTCTCATGTTGTAGGTACCAGCAGAAATATCCCATCATATTGGCATCGAAACGGCCCTGGTACCGCCCTTCTGTGACGGACATATCTTGGTGGAATCTCTCTCCTTGTTCATCACTTACTTTGCCAAGATTAGGGGGAAAGAAATCCAAGTGGGAATGCAGAAAATGCATTTTTAAAGATATACGAGCTCCTAGTTGCTCATGTGCTTTCAGCATGCGATCAACAATGTCAGCATCTTGGTCATGATGGTGATTTCCCAAGAAGTTAGCAACAGCTGATTTCAAAGCAATCCAAGCAGCCAGTTCTAACAGATTAAGTTGTGAATCAAATTCCTCATTTAGCATCAGTTTCCTAATTTCAGGACCCACAAAACTCCAGCTTTCAATTTTGCATCACTTTGATCATTTCCAAAGAAATCTTGGAGAAATTTGAAGCCATCGCCATCCCGGTCGATGGCGACCAACCTTTCACAAAATTTTTCATTAAACTAAGCTTGATATGAAGAGGCAGTAAAAAGACATTTGTAGAGCTAACCAAAGGCTGGTGTTGGACATTATGTCTTCCGATTTGGGGGCTTTGTCAAGGAGGCCACTGCTGTCTTGTCGACTGTTCCGTAGACATAGGGTAAACCCTAACTGCAACCTTAGGACGAGAGAAACAACTTTCAGATCACTACAAATTTTCCAGTTATACTTGGGATATTCCAAGAGATCGAGAATAATCTTCACTGTATGATAGGTTCCTTTCTGAGGATACTGTAGCCCACGGGGCTGAATGGTTTGATATTACCATTGTGCAACAACACAGCTTTAAGGCTTGTTTTGCTGGAGTCGATGAACAACCTCCAGTGAACAGGATTATGTTCACATCCAATTCGGTCATCAACCCAGCTATATCTTTGCAATAGCATATATTTTCTGCACTTGCGTAATAATGAGCAAGGTTTTCATTGCGGCTTCGAAAGGACGAAATAGTTGTCCCTAGTTCCAGTATATTCCACCGCTGGAGCCTGGACCCCAAAACTTCTGCTTTCTCTTTGGATAGATACAGATCACGCACCAGGTCATTCAGGCGTTCCTGATTGATGAGGAGTAGCGCAGGCTCATGTTGAAAGGAGGGATCTGATTCAATAAGATCCTCCTCACTTTCAGTACTGGTACTCGCACGTTCATCAACAGACAAGGTATCTTTCTTTTCAGTTGGAGGCTGAGGCATATGGGTCGTGGGCAGTGGTTCCCAACTGGGGCATATGGGTCGTGGGCAGTGGTTCCCAACTGGGGGTACTCGTACCCCCAAGGGGTACGAGATTGAACATCAAGGGGTACGAAGATCCTTGGGTCACAGAGCAGCGTATATATCTCTTATAGAGCAATATATATCTCAAAATGTTTTTGGGGGTACTAAGAATGCTCTGACCTGACAAAGGGTACGAGCAGCAAAAAAGGTTGGGCACCCCTGGTCGTGGGGAAATGGTTTAATGGCTGATTTGCACACGGGTAGGAAATTTTGGACTTCTTTTTTCGAGAAAATCCTCTGTTTGTCATGCAGAAGTAGCAATCAGTAACGTGATCACTCTGATCATGCCACACCATGGTAACAGCAAAAGGCATTTGCTTCCGTTTACCATCCAGCCAAAACAGAAGATTTGTTCTGCAACGGTTGCAGCAAATATGTGGGGCCCATTTTTTATCTTGGTCGCCTAGCTGGCATGCAAAATAGTGCTTGTATGCAAAGCTTATTCTGCTGTTCAGCTTTACACGGTGAGCAAGAGGAGTATACTCGCCACAGACATAACAAAAGTTGTCAGGGTGATAGACACAACCACGTTTGGGGGTTGAAAGCATCATTGTAACAAGTTGTTTTAAATCAGTAATTTCAATGGCTTAAATAGCAAATCTGTGCACAAAATACAACTAAAATTAAACACTTTCTCTAAAATTCCTAACTGCCGCGAATTTCACTTAAACCCGGTAGCTAACAGCACCTTGCTAAGTTAAAACACTACTAACGCAAATACTATTTAAGCATCTTAATATGAAGCATTACATCAAATGTTGCATCACAAAGCGAGTAGTGTGAAGTAAATAGTTTCAATTGTTTATCAGTAATACACCTCATTGTTGCGAATGGGTTTTAAAGTAGATCCGGATTGTAATGGAAGTAAGCGGAATAAAATGCAGATATCTCAATTTCTAGACGTGACAGAAAAAATCTGACTGCAGATTTGGGCTCAGCACACCTGAAGCTGTTTTCCTGCGGCGTAACATTTGTTAAATTATAATTTAATTTCTTATCTCATGTTTTCTCTGGCTCATCACCTTCATTGCAATTTGTTTCAGTATTCGATTCATTCGATCAAAAATTTTCAGCATTGTATTCGTAGTTATATTAAATTTAGCTTGTGATAAAACAATTCCAGCGGAATTTTGCAATTTTTCTGGCTTGCAAGATCCGTTTAGACTTGGCAACTTTGCTAAAGACGCAGATTTTTGCCTAGATTATTAAAAAAACAGAAATTGTCCCTGGAATTTTTTCTCAAGCCCCAATGAGGTCATCCAAAATAACGTTATCTACCCCAGTTTTGTCACCCCCAAAAAAATTACATAAAAACACAGGCTTTACCTTTGAAAGAAACACAAGTGCACATAAAGACATCCATTTCCAAGTGTAACTTCGACTATGCAGAAATTGGCTGTATTCAGTTTTTCTTCCAACATACAAGGTCGTGTCTTAAGTGTTCAGAAAAACTTTTGAAAATATGTGGTATCACTGGTGTTTCTTATTCACCAGTGGTTGTTAGAAACAGGATCTGCTGTTGAACGTTGAACTGTGTGATACAGTGCTTTTGCCAGAATCACTACATTCATTAGTTAGCTGCTGTATGTGTTCTTAATGCAGGTGAAACTTCAAGTAGTAGTTCGTCATCTTCGTCATCCTTATCTTCGAAAAGCGACGATGAACAAGAGCCAATTGAAAAAGAGGAATTGGAGGCTGATGAAGACGATGAAAAATGGCTTAAACAAGATGTGAAAGACTTGCCTTTGCCGCGTTGGAGCTCTGTAAAGCAAATGCGTCACCGACAGTGCAACGATTGGAATCGTTACTGGCCGTACGCGGTGAGCGACTGCTGGTTTATCATCGTGCGCTATTTCGCAGCGCACAAGCCATATGCCCGGGACGAATACTTAATTGTAAGCTCGCCTATCCAATTCTAATATTGAGGAATGTGGGAAACGCAGGTACAGCACAACTACCTGCCCAAACATTTGCCACGTGCAAAAGGATCACGCCACAAAAACGTCACCTCTAGTGCGATAGAAGAAAAAAAGTTGTCCTACTCTCGGACTACGATACACAACAATATGTAGCAAGGCAGTAGAACGATCTAAAACGTACGTGAAGAGCACAGAGTTTTGCAATGGCGGTTTTGGCGAGAAAAAAGTGAAGTATGTTTCAGAAAGTACGCTGGCGCTCTGCTCCAAAAATTATAATACGTTTTTAAACGTATCGTATAGGGAGTGGCGCAACGAGAGGTTTGAGCCAAGGAGGAAAACTTTGCTGAACGGGGCCCACTTGCCACTGTAGGGGGCCACTAGCCAACAGTGAGAAAAAAACTTGACAGATGATGGTGAATCCAGATGTGGATGGCTAAAATGGCTAAAACCTTAAATCATCGGAGAATGCTCCGAAAACGCCAAAAAAACTACTACTACTAAAAAACAAAAGCGCACTAAAACCGAAATATAAGCTAAGTGGGGCCCTGTTTTTACATTTATCTTGTCAGGGGGAGAGATTCACCCCTGTGCGGCCCCAGCCAGTTACGCTACTGAGTATAGGTTACATAGCGCCGAAAGTTTTTCAACAGCTCCGAACGATGTTCTTTCTAAAAAATTTACAGTCTTACTATATTATTTTGATATTTTTTACAATAATTGAAAGCGAAGAATCTGTCGCCAAATCGTCACGCATGATATGGTCCTGTGAAAAAATTCGCATTACCACTAAAAATAAAACCAAGCAGACAAGACACCATTGAAACATAAAGCGTTATTTACTCATAAATCCAACTTTGAAAAAGCAAGTTTAAGTGGTCTGTGTTTTTGTTCACTATATGATTATGGCGTTTATAGTGAAATGATATAAACAATGCATTTTATAGTTTTCAACAATATGTCGCTGCCATGCTCTCACCCCCATTGCGAAACTTTCGCTTCCCCCAGTTTAAGAGCCCAGGCTATAGTTTAGAGAAAATCTAAAGATATTTTGAAGACAAGTCGCAGATTGAAAATATGCTAGCAGGAATTGGCCAACCTACAGAGCGGGGAAACGAGACAGGATGTAAGGCCTTAAAATATAACGATGGCAGTGCTTCATCCCTCTCTCTCTCGGATCACTTAAGTTAGATTTGCATGTCCTCCTAAGGAATATTTCCATCGTATCCATGCAGTATGTGTTAGTAGCCTTACAATACGAAGAAGCGTCCAAGTAACTTCACTCCACAAGTGAAAGAAGCAAGGAATCAATCACAAATTTTTAATAGGAAATCGATTTCACGTAACACTACGCATCGTCAGTCCTATGATCTGCAAGCAATGCTAACAGGTGTGAAACGTAGAAAGGCCAATACAAGTTCAGAGAAAGTAAACAACCTCAAGACTGCAATGAAAAAACTGCGCAGACCCAACCGCGACAAATAAAACAAAACCAAAACGTCTTGCTTAACTTCGTGCAAAGGCTGAAGCCTCAAAACTTACTGCATAAATGACAAAAACTACTAAAACTCAACGCCAGCTAACGATTAACACCAAAGCAAAAGTCGCTTTCTGAAAAAAGTAAATCTTCGCAGAGCGAGACTTCCGAAGTCGGCTTGAAACAACAATCATTATGAATCAGTCAACATGCATTTTGATCGTTGTGGCAACCAAGTCTCTGCGGGCACGATGCAAAAGCTGACGCGAACAAAAACACCTGCACACTGGCCGCGAAAAGCGAAACAAAACGGTCTGTTAAAATGAAGTTCATCAGCGTTCAGCGGC
>Ga0210059_1017633_pt1 | contig 10153 bp, 5 predicted proteins | sample Ectturendosymbi2_FD_188042 | JGI IMG/M metagenome (GOLD analysis project Ga0210059, IMG submission 188042) | Ecteinascidia turbinata endosymbiont from Florida, USA - Sample 2 (SPAdes) (version 2) | ecosystem: Host-associated > Tunicates > Ascidians > Unclassified | place: Key West, Florida...
AAATGTTAGTCTTGAGAATAATATGTTTGGAAACACCCAGCCATATTTTCTATCTATATCAACAAATTAAAAAAAAGTTTTTTCGGCATCCATCCCAAATTAGGCGAGAAATGTGGGGGGAAAAAACGCAAATATCATGAAAATTATTGGTTTTAGGTAAATTTAAACTGCATATTTAGAAAGCCCAACCTAGAAAGCATGGTATAAACACTAATTTCATTAGGATTGGACCAGCAGATCTAGAGTTATACTCATTTTTCTGTTGCTCATCAATGCAAATGCCATCTAGTGGTAAAAATAAAAAAGCAGGGATAAATCAAATACTGCTCAACCAGTTTTTGCAAAATTGGTGTCAATTTTCCTAAAAATTTGTAGTTACAAACATATGTGAAAAGGAACGAAAACCTAAACCATGTGGTTCCAAATTTCAGAAATTTGGGCTGAATTATAATGAAATTAACCTTTTGTATTTCTACCTGCAATCCAGCGTACTAATTTCTGACAACTAAATAGCTTGGGATAAAAGGAGAGAGCACTTATTATGTCACAGTAGTGAATATGATGAATGAATGTGGAGTGCGATGTGTTAATATTAGCTGGACAGAATCAGCCATGTCAGAGCTTACATAAGACATTTTTTGTGTGGTTAAACATATACTTTTGCTAAGGTTAACAACACTGGCTGGAAATAAAAGTAAATTTAAAAAATTTCATTTTGGCAAAATATATGCTGTATACTGCAGTATGGGCAAAAAAATTTTTTTGTAGCCGTTTGCCAACATCCCCATATTTGCGACCAAAGTGTGTGCATGAAATTTTTTTCAAGGTGAATTTACACCCTGAAAGACTTATTTTTGGGTATTTTTGACTTCAAAAATGGATTCCCAGACCTAAAAAAACCCTGGCGCCAATTTTCATGCATTCAGCTGCCCTAGTATTGATGTGGCAACCAATTTTTAAAAAATCGGGGGGAAAATCTCCCTCTAGTGGCCAAAATTTCACATCGCAATAACTTGAAGCGTTAAAGCAATTTCGAAAATTTTTTTAATCTTCATTATTTTTTATGCTCTTTAAGAAAAAGTACAAATAAAAAGGTTTCATGACATATGGTTACATGCAGTTTCAAATTAAAGCATGAAATGACCCCATATGATTCTTGTGCCTACTCAACATTAGTGGTGTACCAAGCAGGGTTGTTGAGTCAGAGTTGCAAGAAGTTGGAGGTTTTGGAAGTCCAGTTGAATCATTTTTCTACATCGCACTCCTAATATAAGAATCCTAACTCGGGCCTATTGAAATGCTAAGATTTCCTTTTTTTTTTTTGAAACTTTCATTGAAACAGAAGTCTTGCTGTGTATCATGATTTCCACTGATTGCTAGTTGCTACAAAATTGTTGACAGCCAAACTTCATTCACATTATGTTAAGGAGTCAGAAATTCTTGCAAAGGTTAGAGCTGGAAAGGTTGGAATTGGAATCAGACATTTACCTCTGAATCTACAACCCTTATGCCAAAAGACGAGATGTGCACAATTTCATGATAGCTCTGGACAAAAAACAACTTAATTGAGAACCAGAAATTTCAGTTGTTTCTGTACATTAGTTGGATTTAAACATTCCTGTTCATCTATGTGTTTGTTCAAAACCTTGTTAACTCACATATAATATGAAGCCCTACCTAACTGTACTATGTTCTTCAGACCTCTGTACACTTTGGTCATTTTCAGTAACTTCAGGACTCCATTATTTGCTTAACACAACACTTTGATGGTTGATGTTTTTGGTCTGTCAGTTTGATACTTACTATAGTTTGTCCATCAACTTTAAACAATGGCAGAAAATTATGGAACTGTCAAGGGGTGCTCAACATGAAACCTGGTTTATAGTTTTTTTGGTGTTCCAATGCTTTGACTTTAATTTGCATAAATTCTTTTTTCAAATGAGGTTGAACAAACAGAGGCAAAGATAGATTACAAAAAGGTTTAACAGTAAACAGTAATCCAGTAGTGTTGGATACATGAAAAACAAACAAAATGAGGTTAGTCAGGATAGCTTTTTTATGCTTTCTGTAAAGCCTCTGTGCAGTATTGTTTTGCTCCCCTTTTCAGCTAATCCCATGTACAAACTAAAGTTTAACAGATATGTCACATATATATATAACAGTGGTTCCCAAACTTTTTCGAACCGTTACCCAAATCAAGGTAGCGATTATGTCTTATTACCCTCAATAAAAACTTTTCGCATTTCCTGTCGAAAATGTCTTTTCCAGTGATCGCTCATAATACAGAACAACATTGTCGTTCTGGTTCCGTGTTACCCCTAGAAAACTGCATATTACCCCTGGGGGCAGTTTATCCCTAGTTTGGGAACCACTGATATATAAGATGAGGAGGGTTGTGAAAAAAATATACATGCTCATGAACAGTGTTTTTAACACCTTGACGGCCGGTCTACGGTATATATCGTACCTGGAAATCAGCCTAAAACCAGCAGTTTTCGGTTGCCTTACCAATGCCATAGCTCCTCTGCCAATTGCACTAGAGCAGGGGTCACCAACATGGTGCCTGCGGGCACCAAGTTGCCCACAAGGATCAATTGGTCGTCCGCAGCCTGTTCTCAAAATAACATAAGGATAATCAAAGTCTTCACATTAACAAATATACTAAAATAATTGAAGGTAAATTGTGTAAAATTTTCATTTCAGAAGTGTGTATCAAACTGGTAGCCCTTCACATTAATTGGTACACAGTAAGTAGCTTGTAGTTTCAAAAAGGTTAGTGACCCCTGCGCTCGAAAGCTGTTCAAACCCTCAAAAGATTCAGCAAGTCTTCTACATTGCACTCAAAAAAAATTTTTTGGTTGGGGGTTATGGATTTTTTGTGAGTGATGTCATAGGTGATATAGTTTTTGGGCATTTTGGCTCATGTTACCTGGCCTAGGGCCCAACTGCTAGGCCAAAGAATTTCGCTGAAGTTTTCATTGGAAACAAGGCTCAAGTTTGAGTCTTTTGAGTCTTTGATTGACTCTCTAGCGTTTCTGGTTCAAAAGTTATGATCTAAAATAAGCAAATTAACTAATTAAATATTTTGTTTACTTTAAATCATCACTTTTGAACCCGAAACCCCAGCAGGTCATCCAAAGTGTCAAAATACTCAGATGGCAGCCTAGTTTCCAATAAAAACTTCAGCAAAATACTACCATCTAACGATTTGAACCCAGGGCCAGGTGAAGTGAGCAAAGGTAGCTTAAAAGTCTACTTGTGACGTCACTCACAAAAAATCAGCACCCCCCAACCAAAAAAAATTTTTTAGAGTGCAGACTAGAAGACTTATCACATCTTTTGAGCTTTTGAACAACTCTCTACAGTTTTCGGCACCAGAGTTATGCTTGCGCAAAGCTATGTGCGATCTGGTTGCTTTGCCATGAAAATCCTCGAAACAGGCCAGACGTGAAAGTGTTAAGGTGTTTTGAGGGGCCGAAACGGTCACTCAAAATGCAGTAGAACCTCTCTGCATAACCACCACCAAAATACACTTAAACCTCACTTCATGACTATCTTGGTATTCAGATAAAATAGTTGCGGTCTATCAAAATGTCCTTACAGTCACCAGGTTCAAACCTTAACACATGTGATCCTGCCATGGTTACAGCGCGGTTTTCCTTCAAGTCCCAATGGCGCCACTTTTTTGCAAAGCTATGCAACACTATAACTCGCCAGGCGGTTAAGCTAGAGAGGTGTTCAAACCCTCTACGGATTCAGGTCGGGACGTCGTTTAGTTTTGATTTTAAAAGATGTTTGTTCATTTTTGGTTTGGGGTTTTCTGTAAAGTCATACTGGGGGCATGTTTTCACCTTTTTTGCCAAGTTTACCTAGCCCTGGGCAACAACCCAATGAGCCATTTTTTGACACAAGGGTTTTGGAAACTAGGCTATCATCTGAGTCTTTAGAGCCCTTGATTGGCTTTCTAGCATATCTGGACAAAAACAAAAAACAAAAATTTGGTGAAAATTCAAGTCCTACAAAAGGTATCCTTGGACATCTTTGCTAAAGGCCATAACTCACCAGCTGATTAAACTAAAGAGCTGTTCAAACCCTCTGAAGACTCAGAAAGTCTTGTTGTTTTAAATAAACATTTTATAGTTTTGGATGTAGAGTTTTTTATGTTTGCGTGATGCAAGTATGCCTATGCATATTTTGTTTACATTTTGATGATGTCATCAGGCCCTGGACGCCAACGCCAAGAGCCATTTTTTGACTCGACTTTTTATTGGAAACTAGGCTATAATACGAGTGTTTAGAGGGTTTGATGGACTTCATAGCATTTCTGGTTCCAAAATTATAGCAAAAATATCACAAATTAATTGGGGAAATCCCTGATAATCCCCTAGGTAATTCCTGAAATATTTGGAACTTTTTGGCCATAACTTTAGAACCAGGAATGATAAAAAGTCGATCAAGGTCTTTAAAGACTCGTGTTACAGCCTAGTTTCCAACAAAACCATCATCCACAAAATGGGTTCATTGGATCATCCGATGAAGTCATCAAAAAAACTGCAAACCCTACCTCAGTCATAAGTCATTGACCAAAAACCCCAAACTCAAAATTTTTTAACTTAATTCTGAACTGCAAGACTTTCCCCAGCTCAATCGGCTGGAGAGTACCTATATCAGCCCATAGCCTTTAGCAAAAATGGTCAAGGCACATTACTGTCTTGAAACTAATGATATCGGATCTTTGCAAAACAAGTTCGAAGTTTTGGATGCGTCTATAAATACAAAGTCGATTTCCTGGTTGATATCCACTCTCACAACTGTATCCTGTACACCAGTGGTCAACAACCTATTTTGCACTACAGACCAGATTAAGGCAGGCCAGATTATTTCCATCGTCAGACCCTCAAGGTGTGGTAGATAAATTCATGAAATACAAAATCATGAATTTTAAATGAATGTAAATTTAATAGAACCATCCATAATGCTAAATCAGTGGGAGCCTTGAGCTTGTTTCTTTGCCATGAGATAGTCTCGTCCCTTTTGGAATGATAGTAAACTGAGACCCACTGTTCATTTCTTATATCCAGCCTGCTTCATGTTATTGTCTTGCTTGCTCTCACTACAAAACAACCTGTTTCACAAAGATATTTTTGTTTTGGACAATAATTTATTTTTTGTGGACTGTTGACAAATGCCTCACATACCATTGGTTGCCAACCTGTACACCTGTACCCCAGGGTTGCCAGATAGAAATAAAAAACTGTCGCCAAACTCACTTCAACAAATAGTCAAACTCAGCAAAAGTTCGCCAAACTTCTGGAAATGGTTGCATTTTTACCAAAGCAATAATGTTTTCACTGGAAATCGGTCGTTTAAGCTGTTCTATCTTTTGCCTTGTATGTTACCAGAATGTGTATAGGTTTTTAACATTTGCAAATATTTCTAAATAATCAGTTTCAACATTTTGCAAACATACTTGATAAGTGTTCAAAACCATGCTTCTACATTCAAAGCTTACACACTTTCATTTGATGTCGTGAATTTTCAAATTATCAGCGAGCTTAAAAATGGTAAATCTACATACGAATATGTAAGCAAATAAATGCAAATATATAGGTCGTACATTTTTGCCAAACCAAAAAATTTGGAGCCAAATTCTTTCAAAAAATTGCCAGAAATTTGCCAAATCGCCAAACCAAAATATTTGTAGTCAAACGCTTCCAAATTTGCCAGATTTCTGGAATCTGGTGATAAATTCACAAACATGGTAGCCATGCTGCATTTCTGACAATTAGGATTGACCACCTATATCAGCCCATAGCAAATTGGGCACTCAGTAAGAAAACTGTAGCATTACGGTTGTGTTTTCTAATTTGTTCTTGTTAGATTTCCCCAGATACCTTAACACCTCTGGCACCATGCTTCATGATATCATGTAATGGTTGGCAATGTACATTATGCCAGACTACATGATATCACATAGAGTAGATAATGCCAAGTGCCAACTTTTCCCATTTATATCTTTGTAAGACCACGTACATAGCTTCTGAACTATTTTGTAACTTTTGTTTACTTAGCATGTTTAGTGTTGTTTTTTTAAAAATGCCAAAACTGTCCAAACCTACTCAAATTAATATGTGTTCAATGTAAAAATGCTTTCTGCCATCTGTTATACTTGATTTAAATTGCACTTTTTCATTTGGTGGTGTACAACATGCCCAAACCTATCAATCTACTTGGCACTGTATTATTTTGGCAAGAATATATACAATAAAAAATAAATGTTTTCTGCAAACTGTTTTAATTGCATTTCAGCTTATTTCGGTAAATGGTGAGAAAAAACACTGAACTTGCTTGGCACCAAACGTGTTTTTGGTGAAAAATTCCTAGCACTGAATGTGTTAATGATAAGCAAAATAGAGTCATACATGCAAAATGTGAGTAAAGATGTACGCTTACTGCTTGCATGGGTGTGGGAATGAGGCAATATTGGTTATGTTGCAGCCTTTTTTACTCAAAAGTTGAGCTTCCATGATGCAAAACTGTAAAACAAGCTTGTTCAATACAGTGAAAAGTTTTTCTTACTGATATTGTTGGTTGCTATGTTTCCAAATCATTCTTTAGTGTTATTTTTCACATGTAGCTAGTAACTTTGATCTTTGTATCAGTGTTGCAGTACTTAGGGCACATTATCCTTTTTCTAAAATGTCTGCTCAACCCTCAAGTAATTTTGAAGAAGATGAATATGAACACTATAACTATGAGCAAGACAAGCTTACAGGTCATGGAGGAAAAGGTAAGCATGTCGATGAAAGCATGTATGTATTGTGTTAGTGGATATGCTGTAAAAAATTCTGAAACAACAGTGGTACATGTAATTGAAGTATATTTCAAGTGTTATGCTGGAAAAGTAAGCAAAGCTTTCATTGAAAAAATGTTAACAACCATAAAGCAAGATGATAATTTTCCGAAATCTCTCGTACGTGTTAAAATTATTACAACAGTTTTTGAGAATGGTGTTTCGTATAGTGTATCACTGGTTGACAGGCCTGTAACCAGGGGGGGATAAAGCCCCCACTGAAAATTGTTTTCCCCCTCTGGAAAAATGTGTTGGACATAGTTTAAAAAATTGGGCTCTTCTCAGAAAACGCTTTACCCCCCTGGTATCCCAAACTGGTTGCAGGCCTGCTGGTTGATATGCATGAGACTAATTTTGATTGATCAGATTAGCGACAATATGTGGTAGGCAGAACCAAAAAGGAGTCTGCACAACACCATGTAAAAGACATCAGTCGGAAAGCTCCTACAGTTATTGCCAATGCAGAAGAAAAACGGAAACGGGAAGCAATGGAAAAGCAAGGAAAATAGTCAGATATTGTAAAAGTATCTTCTCAACCAACAGAAGATTGCATTGGGTGTGGTGGTGTTTGTTACTTGCGATTATTGCTGGAACCTTCAACCATTTCATAACTTGGCTTATGCTGTTATTTGCTAGCTATCTGCGACCGTGCTAAATACGCGTGGCGTTTGGTCTAAATTGTTTCTTCGTACTGTACTTAATTATTGCATCTTGCGCATAATGTAAAGCATAGCAAAGCTCAAAATGAGTGAGCGAGAGATCATCATTCTGCGGCCTTGTTAAGCTTAAGAACTTTTCTTTGTTGAGTACTTACTAGTACAGCGTGAGGCGTTCGACTGCGCATAATTTTAATTATGTGGATATACTTCGTCGTGATTTTGTTTTACGATTATTCGTTTATGTGCTTGTTTACCGAGTCGCACTGTAAGAGCATTCTTGGACGCGAGTGCAATTTGTAAAGGCACATACCGCATTGCTTGCTGTACAACCAACAAACATGTCTATTTTTAACCAAATTCGCCATACATAGAAGCGTCAAAGGGAGTCGATATGCTAGTGCCATCAAACTGCTTATTTCGGCATGTTTTCTTTGTCACAGTCGACGTCAGAATGCAACAGTATCTAAGCATCAGCCGCGAAGTTAACTTATGTTGGTAAAAAAACGTGCATTGACGCTCACCAACAATGTTTGTTGATTGGCAAGTTGACCTGTACACACGCCTATGGGAAGTCTTAATGGAACGCCACGTTGCATATTTTTTTCGATGTATTGTGAATTATGAGGGAGGATCCTTTGAAAGCAAATCACAATGTACGGTACCGTTACCAAGTTTCTCGACAGTAACTTTTGAGGAACGTCTTTCGTCGCATGAGATTCAGTCAACCAGGATGCACGAAACATGCTTCTTATTGCTGAAAATTTTGGCGTTGATAAAACAGCTAAAAAAGTTTGACGGTCTATCATTCGAAAGTTGGATATTAAGGAGAGTGGCAGTATGTTTCATAAGTCGTATATTAACGTTCATTTCCAAAAAGGAACTTGGGGGGAGAAAATCGGAAAGGCAGTCACCAAGTTGTATTCTTGCTCAGATGTTTGGGTCAGCGCAATTTTCACATCTGTTCACGGTGGGTGTTGCACTCCGAAAAGGGTGTGTGCTGCCTCTGTTCTTCATAGTCTGTAGTATAGACTCTATAATTATATAAATCAAACAGTCGCAGCCGAGTCGACAAGGGTGTCGCTGTTGGAAGATGCAGGATCAACCATTTGCATTTTGCGGACATTTTCGTACTGCATGCATCTTTCGCAGGGATGTAGTGCCAACAAAAACGGTGTGGGAACGCATCCAGAAAAGTAGTCATTTCAAAACAGCTTCCAACTCATTTTAAAACAAAACGTGAAAAAGGTGTGGGACGTGGTTTCCCGCCCCACCACACCCCTGATCTTACGAACAGGGTCTTCAAACATGCACTTGATCGGTTTTCTGCGTACGACATAAAAATCAGAACTAAGAAGACCGAGGTTGTATGTCTCTCCAGAAACCCAAGCCAGTGCGCGCCACAAGTGAGCGGCAATGCAGCATGTGGAAAAAGTTTAGGTGGTATTCACGGATGACGAACGACGGAACGAGGAGCTTGATACACGGATTCAGTGGCGGATCCAGAAGGCAGTTTGGGGCAACTGTGCCCCCAAACGTCTGTGTCGCCCTTTCTGGTACGTAACGAAGCTAGGGATGCATATAATTGAATATCGAATCCAAAATCAGAGTTTTTTCGAATATTTGGATTTGAAGTAAATTTGGATTAAAGGAACGTGAAAAATTGCAAAGTCGGCAAAACAAAGAAGCTTGCAGTCACGAGAAATTTTGCAGTGGCACTCTGCGTCCTGAGTAAATATTTAACCAAAAATTCCGCCCCCCAGAAGGTGTCGCCCGGAGTCCCCAGGCCCCCCTTTGCTACGCCACAACCTCCCAGTCAAAAGCTGAAATACCGGAAAGAATTGCTCCTGCATCATTACAAAAAAATCTTATAAGTTCTGTGAAGTTGCAGGACATATGTAGGTAGATTTACAACTGAAGTCACGAACCTGTTACGCAAGATGCTTCGAAGTCGTGTGCACAAGACAACAGAACGCGACTGCAATCAGGATAAATTCGAATAAATTAACTGACTAATTCTTAATGCTTTTATAAACGTTTTGCTGCTAGGACAAGCAACAATCTGCTGACAGTAATATAATCCAGTTCCACCTAACACTGCAATGCACGGAAGATCAATATTCCCATTTCTGCGACTATTTCTTAGTTTCGAACTGAAGCTTTCACCACCACTATTGCGGTCTTACTAAATTTCACGCAGGTTCCGAGCAACCACTGGTGTGTTTTATCACAAACACCCATTACTCGGCCGTCAAAAACAACAACACAGCTTTTCATGCATTTGGGAAATACAGAATGCACCTTATCGTTCAATACAGCGTTCCCCAAACTTTTTGGATGCCGGCCTGGGCCAAATTCGCTATCTTATCAGCGTCTACGGGCCGGAATGTTTTGTGCATTGAAAAAAGCATCCTTTCTGTTCCTGAACATTCCCGTAACTTGACATTGCGAAAAGCTTTGTGTTTATTATTTGCTTTTGGAGGGGCTTCATACCAATTAAGGTTGTCTGCGACCAGTGGCGTACGCAGAAAATTTTCATGGGGGTGGTTTCATTCAGTGGCATAGGGTAGTCATTTGTATTTGTTGTGCGCTGTTTGTGACGTCACAATTTGACGTCATAGTCCTGTTTCCAAACCAACGTTTT
>Ga0210059_1017634_pt1 | contig 10153 bp, 7 predicted proteins | sample Ectturendosymbi2_FD_188042 | JGI IMG/M metagenome (GOLD analysis project Ga0210059, IMG submission 188042) | Ecteinascidia turbinata endosymbiont from Florida, USA - Sample 2 (SPAdes) (version 2) | ecosystem: Host-associated > Tunicates > Ascidians > Unclassified | place: Key West, Florida...
ATACTTTGGATGACCTGCTGGGGTTTCAGGTTCAAAAGTTGTGATGTAAGTTAGTAAAAATATTTGACTAATTAGCTAATTAGTTAATTAATTAATTTGTTTATTTTAGATCATAACTTTTGAACCAGAAACGCTAGAAAGTTGATCAAAGGCTCAAAAGACTCGGAATTGAGTCTAGTTTCCAATGAAAACTTCAGCAAAACATTTTGGCCTAGTGGTTGGGCCCTAGGCCAGGCAACATGAGTCAAAATGACCCTAAAACTACTTCACTTATGACGTCACTCACAAAAAACCCGCACCCCCCAGGCAAAAATTTTTTTTTCGAATACAATCTACTAGACTGGCCGATCCGTTTGAGCCGTTGAACAGCTCTCTTGTGCAATCGGCGGAGGAGCTAGGGCGTTGGCAAGGCAACCGAAAACTGTTTTTTTTGCAAAAATTGCCAAAACCACCCAGACGCCAAAGTGTTAATATACTTAAATTTGTTGCTGGACACGGTACTGTAGTTCAGTTTGTTTCCATTAATATCGTATTTAGAGGTAAAAAAACACAACAATATAGCAGAACACATCAATTGGGTTTTATCAGAGCTGTCAGTTGGAGTGCGCAAAATGCTGAATCGCACTGGTCACATGTGCATGTCACTCTTATAGTAGGACACGTCAGTTTTCATCAATTTTATAAGTGTGGGTTACAGCGCGATTTGATGTTTTGTTTAAGTCGCTTAATGTTGCAAAGACGATAAATATTTTTCTTGCATATTTCCGTTTTTTGAAAAAGCTACAAATCTTTTCAATGCAACTGGGCATCATTGCATGCAGCCCCCCCCCACCAAAATCTCCATAGATATCCTTTTCCCAGCAGATAAAATATTTGGCCTAAAGTTAGCGTAGTCTACTTCAAAAAATGATTTCAATCTATTTTTATTGTTGGTGGGTAGAGGACGTATCCTTTCAATCTCCCCTTGTTGGCCCCTGCATACATACGTGGTTGCTATTTTCGGTGTGATAAACCGTGTACCTGCAACTACACCTGCACACAACGTTTTTTGTTACTCCGCAGTTGGGCATATCTTAACTTCCTTGGTAAATGTGGCTTTCAAGCTTAAATTGGGCTTCAAAAATAAATATCGGGCTCGGGCTTGTGATTTCGGGCTCGGCCGGGCTCAGGCTTCAAAATAAGGCCCTTTTACAACTCCGTGTGGGTATGTAGGCAGGGGCCAACAAGGGGAGATTGAAAACCCACCAACAGTAAAAATAGATTGAAATCATTTTGTAAAGTAGGCTGCGCTAATAGGCCAAACATTTTTGCTGCCGGTAAGAGGATATCAATGGAGATTTTGGTAGGGGTGGGGCTGCATGCATGATGCTCAGTAGAATAAAAAATTTGTAGTTTTTCAAAAACGGAAAATGTGCAAGAAAAATATTTATCTTCTTTGTAACGTTAAGCGACTTGAACAAGACATAAAATCGCGCTGTAACCCACACTTCTTATAAAATGCATGAAAATTATAGTGTTCTACTGTAAGAGTGACACGCACGTACGACCAATGCGATTCAGCATTTTGTGCACTCCAACTGACAACTCTGATAAAACCCAAATGATGTGTTCTACTATTTATATGGCTGTGTTTGTTTACAGCCAAATACCATATTCATGGAATCAGGCTGAACTACAGTACCGTGTCCAGCAACAAACATAAGTATATTAATATGTAAATCATATTATAATATTAATATGTAAATCATCTGCAAGGACAAAACAAAGCGTGATTAGTGTTGCTCTCAAAACACCTCTAGAAATAAGATTGGCAATCTGTATAGGCCTACATAAAACATCACTTCTGCATCGACCCAATGACCATATTGATTTCACGCCAAGCTGCCCCCCCACATTTTACAACAAAATTATGCCCATGAAAGTCAAAGTGAGTCAGTGTTATTTCGCTAATTTTTTAGCTAACTTGACTAGCACATAGTAGTAGCCTATGAATATGATGAAGCTACAATGTTGTGATATGTTCCATTCCACTTGAAACTTCTGAAGTATTGAGAAGTTCATCTACTACTGTATCTAGCTGTCTGAGGACACTACCATTGTTGGGCGTGAGCCTGATTTGACATGTCACATAGATAGTCATATCTACCCCATGTATTATACTCATCATGCTTGTTAGTATTACTGCCTGCCACATACCCTTATTTCATTTTACCCAATGTAAAGTTGACATTGCTTTCCAAATGCTTGTTGTTTTCTACAACTTTTGCATCTCCCTTGAATTGAAAAAGTGCTATTTCACTTCACCATTATGCAAACGTTATCATGCAAATTGTGCTTTGTTTTTTATTTGTTCTACACTTGCAATTGTGGCTGCTGCCCTAACGAAGCTGGTGTGTGCTGATTTGTTCAGTTTAGTCTCTCAACTTCTGAGTCATTTCATGCAAAAAATTTTCACAAACTCGGTACCGCGGACTCTACCTCAAACAAGGCTCTATGAGCCTTTCAGCTTTGCCGCCACCTTGAGGTTGTACGCGTAACACTTTTCCGGGTTTCATGGGAATAAACAATTTTCAATCATTAGCCCTATGGTAATGGTATATGCATACATTTTTGTGACTCAAATCACGAAGTAACATGAACGGCAACGTAGCAAGAAGACGAACAACACAGAGCAGAAATTAATTTAATGTTGATTAAAATATAAACATCAGGAACTCCAAGTTAAACAAATTGATTATTGTGTAAGTTTGTCCAAGTGTGCGTTAGTTGCTAAGAATACTAGATGTAAATGACATTTAAGGTTAGGAGTGAAAAATCACAGTCACTCCATTATTGACACTGGTTGGTCAAAACGTGACATCTGTTGACCAATACAAATATATGGGGATCGTATTGGATTTGGATACTGAGCACTCAGATGACAAAGACATTCAGAGACAACTGCGATATCAATATTATGCAGCAAACAAGCTGCGAGCCTCTTTTTTCCGATGTACAAATACAGTTAAAAATGTACTTTTTCGTTCCTTTTGTACGCCCATGTATGCATCACAATTATGGTGTAATTTCAGGAAGTCATGCGTGCAGAGATTGCGTGTGGCATATAATTTGGATGCAGAGCTAGGCATGCCATATTTTCGTGAGTGAAAACCGGGACACTTCAGAACAACGAGCCTTATCAAACAAATGTGGTTTATATCTTACTTGGAGTATGTAGCTACTTTCGCTAAGTATTGCAGCAGTTTCACCTGAAGTGGTTTCAATTCTATAAGCTTTACTTTCACACCGATATCAGGTAATACGTAGCGAACCACAACGAATATTTTTGCCTTCATTTCCAGGGATGCCGGAACAGCGGTAGGGCAGGGGGAAGTAAAATAGTTAAGGCAAGGTAATCTTTAAAAAACAAAAAATCGTTACCAATAATGCTTGTTTCTGTTCAGCGACAATGTTGACCTCAAAAATAACAACAATTATAGAAAACTATTCTGAAGTTTCTGTGAGTGGGAATTGCGAATAGCTGTAATAAATATGTTTCGAGTCGATCTTGAAAAACCATGAAAATACCTGCGATACGTTTATAAAAAGGAACCTCCACCTCCGTTGCCCACTTACAAAAAGTCTGGGGACAGCGCCTACTCTTTGTCCCCACTCTCCGCCGTCTCTGCTCTTCTGTTCGAAGCATCAGTAATAACCGAAACAAAATTCACTTTATCTAATTCATGGCGTACTTCAGCAGTAAACATTAGGGCTATGGAATTGATAATTACTGATTCACATTTTGTTCTTGCAATGGGAAATTTAGGTTTAAAAAATTTTGAAACTAGCTCAGAGTTGCAATCAAAACTTTCAAAATACTGTCCGTAAATAGTAGCGTGATACGCAAAGGTATGGCTTCTTTCTCTGCTAAGACTACAGACTCATCAGAATGAGAGCTTTGAAAAAGTGTGTCACACGAGATGACATCTCAGCTTCAACAGAAGATTTGTATTTTTTGGTTTCCAAGTGGTTGTCAATATCTGAGCGTCCGCAATGGCTTTTTGAAAAAACTGATAATTCTAATTCAGCACAGCAATTTTAGACATGGTCCAAATCGAAGCCTAAATAAGAAACTGCGAGACAAGAAAAAGTACATAGGCCTGCCAGTATTTTCAGAGTGATTCAATGAAATGAGAAAATGATAAGTGGATTTTGCAGAAAGAAATGAGTTATGGCAGGGGTGGGCAATTACTTTAACTCGGGGGCCACTTTAAGACGGCCGCGTTCAGTGGAGGTCCGTAACTTCTAATGGAAATAGAAGCAAGTCTCAGTTCAAGTTAGCCTCAGCACTGATATTTCTTTAAGTGGGAGGAATTTTCTGATTAAAAGGTTTTTCCCTAATTGCTTCCCCGGGCCACTGAAAACATTGTGTGGGGCCACATGTGGCCCGCGGAACGATAATTGCCCACCGCTGAGTTATAGGCAAATCATTTCTAGCCGTTTGTACGTTCGTTAGGAACTTGTTCTCTCGCTAGCCGAACACTTTTAAACACAGGTGAATAAATTATAAATAACGTCATTGTTAATTATCAGAAAATTCCCAAAAAGCATCGTGAGTCACACAAAACGTCCTCGTGAGCCACATGCGGCCCGTGTGTTTGAAACCCCTGATCCAGGTTTGTAATCATTGGGGCAAAGCCTCGATGAAAAAATTTTTCCCACCTGGAAAAATGTGTCGGACATAGTTTAAAATTATTGGACGTAGGCTAGTTTCGAATATATGGACCTCTCTCAGAAAACTCTTCGCCCCTCCTAGTGTTCCAAGCTGTCCTGATGTAACACAACGAAACAAGAAAAAACAAAACCCCACATCACTCTTCAGCAATTTGGCTAAACAGACCAATCACAGCCTGCTAATATTCGTGTAGGGCTATGCTGGCTGACTGAATGCCTAACCGGGACTTTTTGGTTGTCTGACCGGGACGCCGGGACAAAGCTGTAAAACCGGGACTGTCCCGGCTAAAACGGGACGTATGGTATGCCTGTGCAGAGCTCTATACAACCTGCCCTAGAGAGCGAGTGTTAGCACCCACCAGTTTCAATGTAACATTCCTACCTTTGAGGCTCTGTTGCGAAAAAACACGTACCTGTTTCTCGAAAGATGCAGAAAATCTAACATGTGGTTACATGCTTTGATGCAGTCAGATTGTTTGTATTCGTCCCTACTCTTTGAATACTACAATCGCATTTTATTCTGTGAATGAGTGATCGAACTTTGCAGTGTGTTTTTGATTGGTGGCGTGTCATGTCACAATGCATTCGTATTAGGAGTTGGCGCCCTACTCCGCAGTAGTGTTGTAACAAGTGTTACGTGTTAGCTAACATTAGTGTTAACAGTGTGTCTATAATGCTATTGCTGTCTTCAACGCGGTTGCAAAAAGTGTCTGTAACCCTGTGATTCCGCCAGCTCCAATGCCTTGTAAAACGTTCTGTTCAGTGGCGATTCTAAGGGGGGGCCTGAGTGGGCTATGGCCCCCAGATTTTTGCTTGGCCCCCTGCTTGACCCCCCAAGTTTTTTTCTTAATTTCCCGTTTAAGTTCATTTGGTAGACATATACACTTAGATAACTTTCGGCCAGCAATATTTTAAACGGCAATTTGGAAACCTCTAGCTGATTATGACGTCGCACACCAGTGGTTGCTCGGATCCTGCGTGAAATTTAGCCAGACCGCGGTCGTGGAGTTGAAAAATTAATTTCGAAACAAAGAAACAGTCGCAGAAGTGGGAAGATTGATCTTTCGTGCATTTCAGTATGAAATGCAACTGGATCATTATTACTGTCAGCAGATTATTGCTTGTTCCAGTGGCAAAAGGTTTGTGAAAGCTTAAGAACTGTTTTCAGTTTATTTATCCGAATTTATTTTGGCTGCTGTTTTGCGTTATGCTGCCTTGTGCATACAACTTGGAGACATCTTACTAAGTGGTTCGTGACTACAGTTTTAACACTACCCACATGTCCTGCAGCCTCATGGAATTTTTTACGGATTTTCTGTGATGATTCAGAAGCAATTCTTACGCCTATTTCAGCTCGTTTCCCCGGAGGTCAAATATTTCTCTCAGCAAAACATTTGACAGAATCCGCACGTTATATTTATTTAGCGAAAATTATTTAAAACATGAAATAACTTTGGCAAATAATTTTTCTTCGGAAGGAGTCGAAGCTACGTATATCGACCGAACAAGTTTTTTCATTTATAGCTAGTTACAAAGCTGCGTTTGTTTGTTGCTGGTAGCTGTAACTCTTCCCGTCACCAGCGCTTCATGCGAGAGAGGTTCTTCAAAAATGAAATTAGTGAAAACATTTTCCAGAAATTCCATGACCAGTGAAAGATTGGGTAACATTGATCTCAGGGCCGGATTAACCAGTGGGCTATATAAGCTTAAGCCTAGGGCCTCAAGATCCAAGGGGGCCTCCAACAAACTGTGGTAGGCTACGCATAGAGCACATTGCCGGTTTATGATCATTTCAATAAATATCCATGAAAAATTTATGTCAGAATTATTCATGAAATTCAGTTTTAGTCATCCATTCAGATTTTGTGGTCATAATGCCAGAGCCTTCCAACAAATTTCCATGAATCTCAGTGTGACGGTTGGTCAAGCCGCATGCCGACTATTGTGTCGATATACGCAAAGCACGCTGATTGCGCCTTGCGTTTGCTGAATTGTACGGATTGTTACGAGTGAATCAGGCGAAAGAACATGTGGCTGTTCGTGTTTGAAATGCACCTGATAGGAGGCGTAACTGACGGGGGCAGCAGCAGGGGTGCGTACCGCCCTGGGCAAGCTAATGTAAAAACCGGGCCTTCATGCAGCTTGTATTTTGTTATTTACTATTAGTTTGTTTTTCAGTAAGTTGTTTTTTGCGTTTTTCGGAGTGTTTTCCGGGGATTTCGGGTTTTAGTATAGCCATCCACATCCGAATTCACTATTATTTTTCAACTTTTTTCAGAGTGTAGGGCTGGTCAGTGGGTTCCCTTAAGCTAAATTTCTCCCTCTGGCTATAGCAGATAAGAGCTATATGTTCAGGGCTAACAGCAGTATCCTAAACAAAACATAGTTGCTTCTTCTGAGCAAATACAGTAGTTTTGTCAGCGTTTCTATTAGATAAAGCTCTGTTAGTGTTTTTAGATGTGATTCTTTCCATTTTAATTTTCTTTCAGATAGACATTCAGAAATCAGATTGCTATTGAGTACTTGCGCAAGTTGGTACTGCCCCCATGCTGAGAAAGTCAGAGATATTGGTTATCTTGAACAGCAAGCAAAAGTCACTTTGCTAATTGGAAACCACAGAACTCTTCCCCAAAGAGACAAAAAATAGGAAACAGAACGAAAATTACAAAAGCGCGTTTGGGTCTTATGCCTCAGATTAGTGGCTCTTATATGCCTCAGATTAGTGCACAGTTCTCAGCCCCTCAAATTGAAATATAAAACACTACAAATCAGTGGAGATTTTATCAAATTTTCAAAATGTCAAGTCCCCCTGCGCCTGTGTAATACCCCCCTATCGAAGACTTTCTGGCGACGGTTCTGATTTGAAACACACATAATTTCGCGCGACGGTTTCGTTGCGTTCGATTCTTTGCAGTCAGAAAAAGTAACAAACATGCGAATCGTGAACCTAGCAGTTCAACCAGTTGGGTGCCTTTTACATGACGTGTTGTGTTCGTGTGTGTGGATTTTTGCAGCCGTGGTAAGCGAGACGCAACGTGGTCCTCACGTCGTGCTTTAACTTCTTTATGCCGCCACACATATGTGCAGTGTGGTTTGTTTTTATCAGCACACATAAAAAAAGACAGATGTAAACTTACAAAAATGTAGGCCATGTGTTTTTTCAAATATTTTAACCGTGGCGTGTTTGGTTGCTTCGCCTCTGGAAATTAATAATCCTGTTCCCGCCGGCCAAGCACAATTTCCACAATTCCATGTCATTGAACTTTTTGCGTCGAAGATAGCAACAAGCGCAGCGATCGTGGGGCACTCTAGTAATGATACAGAATTTTTATTGACCGTACTTTAGAGCGTCAATATCGTCATTTTCGGCTTTCGCAAATTGCTTAACGCTTTTCCATTTTTTCCTCGTAAATATGGGAGAGGGGGCCTCACAAGTGGATTAGCCTAGGGCCTCGCATCAGCTAAATCCGGCCCTGATATTTGATCTACTTTCAATAGAAGGGCACTAACTGAAAAACAGGTTTCGATGATTTCGTTGATGAATTTGACAGTCGACGTGATAATCGAAGGATTAAGTTACATTGAGGTGATTATGATATAAAATTCTAAAGTAGACTGTGCAGGGATCTGTGTGGGAATGGTATTGCTTATTGTCTATTTGAAAAGTCAGCTTTTGAGCATCAGTCAGAGGATATGCAGTGTGAATATTTTAAAATGAACGACTTTGTTGGGAAGATTCTGCAAAATACGTTTTACGCCTTCTGTTACATCTTGCTATCAGGTACACGCCCTAAACGCAGATGCAAACCTACCTGCGACGCTGCTATGCTACTTTAGGTGTAACTGATGCCGAAACCTTGCTGCTGTTAACTGCACACTGCATTGAATAGTCCTCACCCTATCCACGCTGCAGATGGGTATTACGCTCGTAATAGTACAGTACGTAGTTGGATAATAACATTGTTATGGTTACAGCACAATCACAAAATCTCCATAAGCTACCACAAAAACGCATAGTCAGTAGTCACCAATCTGTTGGCAGATGGTTTATTTTTTATGTGCTTTACAGTAAGAATATTTTGATGGAACCAGTTGGCAATCAACAGCCTGCTTGTCTCTGTGTCAAGATGGAATTCGTGGTTGCAACAATTTCGCTTTCATGTGAATTGTGTCCATTTTCGTAGAGCTGTTTTCGTTCATGTGGGGTTGACACAACTGTGTACGGGAAATGGTGTTTCGTTTTCCATGTGTATTGCTGTGGAGGTTGCATGGTCAGCACAGAATATTCGACAAAACAGTACACGTGTGTGTTTGCATCTACAGTGGCGTTTAGGTGTCTCTGGTGAATAATAATGATAGTTCATATTTAACGATATTCACAAGCCTGTGTTGGGTTCGATTGGGTTAATCATAGCAACTTAATCTTCAAAGAAACGGGAAATCACCATGCAGAAACATCTATGTTGGCCCCCCTACTTTTTGCCTTGGCCCCGCAGTGGCTCCCCCACTTTTTTCATTCTAGTATCGCCACTGGTTCTGTTATGTCTGTTTTTATCGACCTGCATTATGCAGAGTGTGTGTGTTTATACTATGGACTTCTTCAAATGTAGGAATATTACATTGAACCTGATAGCTACTGTACTAACACTCGCTCTCTAGGGCAAGTTGTATAGAGCTCTGCAACCAAAATTGTATGCCACACGGAATCTCTGCATGCATGACTTCCTGAAATTGCACCATAATTGTGATGCATACATGGGCGTACTAAAGGAACGAAAAAGTACATTTTTAACTGCATTTGCACAACGGGAAAAAGAGGCTCACAGCTTGCTTGCTGCACAATATTGATATCGCAGTTGTCTCTGAATGTCTTTGTCATCTGAGAGCTCAGTATCCAAATCCAATACAATCCCCAGATATTTGTATTGGTCAACAGATTTTACGTATTGACCACCCAATTTCAATACTGGAGTGGCTGTGCTTTTTGCACTCTTAGCCTTGGACGACATACAAACAGTTTTGTTGCAGTTGAAAATAATCCCATGCGATTCTGCATAAGCCTGACACACATCAAGTATTCTTTTCAACCAACGCACACTTGGACAAAACACAAATACCATCAGCAAACATCAAGTGATTTGATAAGACATCACCAATATAACACCCTGCTTTAATGTTATTTAGTTCATTGGATAAATCATCTAAACAGCAAACAAGTATAGACTCAGTACTCCCCCTTCAGTGGCGATTCTAGCGTTCAAAAAGTGGGGGGGCCAAACTGGGGCCAACCAAAATTGTTGGGGGGCAATACTAAAACCTTTGACTATACGTCAGTTTGTTGCTTTTATGGCGCTTTTGTGGTTTTGCACAAAGTTCAACAATGTCTTTTTCCATCTATATCGAGACGAGACGAAAACCTGTCTCAATATGCCTATGATTG
>Ga0210059_1017635_pt1 | contig 10152 bp, 9 predicted proteins | sample Ectturendosymbi2_FD_188042 | JGI IMG/M metagenome (GOLD analysis project Ga0210059, IMG submission 188042) | Ecteinascidia turbinata endosymbiont from Florida, USA - Sample 2 (SPAdes) (version 2) | ecosystem: Host-associated > Tunicates > Ascidians > Unclassified | place: Key West, Florida...
TGTTTGAAGCCACCAAACAGAGCTAATTATCGTACAATAAAGGCTTATTGAAAGGACGCAACAACGCCACTAGGATTATACTTCAACCCACAACGTGCGATCTGAGTCATCGCAAAAATGACGTTTGAACCTTTTCAGCCGCCCTGCTGAAATTGTGTAATAGGGGAGGAATGAAAAGTTCCAAAATGAGCCAAGGGAGGAATGCATCACAAAAGGTTGGGAACCACTGGTCTAATTTCAAAATCTAAGGGGGCCCTTGCCCCCCTTCAGACGCCCATGCGAGAGGCCACGATCGTCAGCGTCCCTCACCTGGGCCGCCTTCAACTCCGGACCAGCGTGGTCGGTCAACTCTTCTGCTTGTATTCGTAGCTGCGGAACAGGTTTATTAGAACACCTACTATAGTATCAGATAATAATTAGTTGCGATTTCGAGTGAAGATAGAAATGAGCAACCTCACAAGTCGGTGTCGCTGATAACGACGATACAATCGCTCCAGGTTACATGCTGGCCTACGTAACAAAGTTTCCGCACCGGCCAGTTTCGGAGTTTCAAACTTTCAATTTCGGCGCAGAATTAAACGAGAACAGGTTTCGTGACATCATCAAGTCACACACGCATCTTTCTACCTGCAGCCGCTTTAACCGGCTTCAATCCACGTATTTTTGGTCATGTGTCAGGTAACTTCCTGCATAACTCTTGATGCTTCACAATTAACGGCACCAAAATTAATAAATCGGCGACGCTGTCAGGTTATTGACGACAACAACTTCAACCGGTTAAGGAGAAAGTTGCGACTGCGTACCTTGTTCGTCACATCTTCTGCAAAACTTTGCTGCATTGTTTGCTCGACGGAGGCGAAGTATTTCGCAATCGAGCTCTTTTCTCTGCAAAACAGACATTCAGCGCTTGAACGCAACGAAGAGGTGGTGGAATGAAAAACCGCCGAAGTTGCAGAAACTGACATGCTCAAAGTCTCCGCAGACTCTGTGTTCACCGCTGTGTTCGGCGTTTAGTGCTTTTACAACTCACGACACGTCACAGGCTTGGATGACTGTTGAAAATATTTCCAATCGGTGGGTACCAAACATAGATCTTTCGGAGGCAACGTTGTTTGCTGAATGCTTGATGGTGAGTGCGCTGTTTCTTTACAGCATCAAAAAATCTAACTGGCCAGATCTTGAACAATAGCAAGCGACCCATTTTTTCACGGATTCATGCACAGAACCCTGCCGCTGTTTACTGGGACAACAAACCCACCCTGCAGCGGCTTTCAAAGCGTCTTTCGCTTCGGTGATGTTGGTCTGCAGCTTCGTTCTTTCGCGTTCCAGGCGATCCACTTGTTTCTGCAGCTGTCGCTTGGTTTGCTCGCATCGCTTTAACTCCATCTTGATTTCTGTTAAGCTCTGCAAAATCGGATAAAGCCAGGAAGTGTATAGGTGGAAAAAATGAGTAGAAACCGCAATTTTAACATCGCGACGCAAAAACGCGTTAACGAGAAAACATGAGCGAGCTCATAGCGAACTAAAAACAAATGTTGTGTAAAGATTATAGCACCACACTTAATGTGAATTGGAGATGAAACGGTTTTGCGCAATTCGCCATTCTTTCGTGTAAGCACCGATTTCAAGTCTTGCAATTTTCCTAGCACAGTAGAGTTGTTGAAATACAGTGACCCCTGAAAAAAGTAAGAGCCCACCAATGCAATTTTATAAGTTCTCTTTGAGCAACGATTAATGTAAATCAAGTTCTACAGGTTTGCCGCTACAGCTTTCAGATTTACCACGCGACCAATTTATTCGGTGGTGACCATCCACTACGATCAAGCTCGCGCAGTCGACTTACGTTGACAGCTTGCGACAAGGTGACCTCCTTTTCCACTCCGTCCGTACATTCGGCTTCCAGCTTTGCACTCAGCTCCTGCGGAGAAGCGCTACAGTCCGTCACTGCTATGGTTCGGTATTCTAAAGAACTGTTTCAGGCAACCACGGTTAAATTCCGACAATTGCAAATATATTGTAACTGGCCACAGTTCGTGTGTGTTTCTTTCTTTACTTGTTTTCAAGTGCCAACATTTCGCCTGTAAGGATTGTCTTCAATGAAGATGAGTTGCAAAACGCGAAACTAGTTTCCCTGTGAAATAAACTGCGATTGATTTACTTTCCGCCATGTTTCTGGCTTGTAACTATGAAAAATAGACATGCTTGCAAGTTTCAATCGTCGCAGAAAGCAGGCAGATTCCTCAGAAGCTTGCCGCAAGGCTAAAGTTCGTTTTGTTGTACTTACCGGGTTGCGGCATCACGTTCAGTGCGGTAGTGGCGGACCCAGGAGGAAAGAGGCAGTTTCGTGCAATTGACCCCCTAGGCCTAAATCGACTACGGCGACCCGAATTGGCTCCACTCTCCTTGGCTTTTCACAGTAAAGTCACATGCGAGTAACAGCAGTGCTGCATATTTTCATTTTCCGTGCAAAATAAAAAAATCCGGGCACACGGTAATGCTGACGTGTTTTGGTCATATTCGGGTTAAGAAGAATAGATCATCCATTGTTTGCGCTTCACTTTCCTTTCTCAAGAACAATAAAATTTGCAAAAACTTTCAAATTTAGTAATATATTTTGAAGCACTCTTTTTTGACTGCTCTCCTCCATAACGCCAGGTCAGGACCCTCCAATGCAGAGCGGTTGCCATGTAAACGTTTGCACAACCCAACAAAAAACTGTACCGAGAAGCAAGCGCATAAATCCGGATCGCAAGAACGTTCTTGGTCGCAAATAGTTTGGTTCGATTTTACGCGATATCAACTTTCTAGCTGTACACGTTTTTCTGCTCATGGGTATCAGAACAAGGGAGGATGTTTCGCAAGAGAACGAATAACTAATGTGTGTTGTGCCATCTTGAGTAATGCCACGAGTCGATATTAAAACGCTCTTAGACACAAGCCGGCCTACAACATGCAGTAGAAACTAACTTTGGTTCAAACACATTTGCGCTGCGCAAACGTTTTGCAATAAGTAGAGGGTCTTACACATTCTCAAACTGTGTGACGTCACATCCGCCCTACGTCATAAAAATTCCCATGAGTACACAGATCGCACGATGAGCCGCCACTTGCAATCGGATTTCGGAAATTGCTTTGCAGACAAAATCATGATGTGGATCATAATAGCCCAAGCGCTAAGCCTGGCTCAGACATCTAGTGGGACAGGAAACTTTTTTGACTTCTTGCTGCAACATTTGACGCTCGTTGGCCGCGGCGCCATCAAGTGCTTCATTAACCTAATACCGCTGTCCAACTGGTCGCCTACACTACAGTTTTCAGCAATCAGCATATGTCGATGACGAAACGGGAACGCGTCAATGCACTGACGTCAGGTGATTCGTGGCTCACCATGCCAACTTTCGAAATAATTTGTGTAATCACTTTTAAGGATCTAAGGTTCAGCCCGAGATGCCTCGAATGCACGCGGAAAAAGCGCTGTAATTTGCGCATGTCCTTGTGGCACGTTCGCATAACGGAGTGCTGTTTCTGGGTGATAGCAACTCCGTGGTTAATCTTTGAATGGCTGATCTTGGTGGAAACAGTGAGAAAATGGCTGAAAACCTTCCGAAACTACAATCTGAATGATCGGAAGCAATCCAAGCTGAGCTCCTAAAAATAACGTTTGGCGAGATATGTTATGTGCAACACTGAGCCATGCAAATTTTCATATACAGTGCATTAATGACAATCAAAAAAGTTGATTAGGTCGGTTTTGCAGTTGGCCTCGGATTGACTTTCACGAGTTTAACATGTCATCCCGTTGTTTCGTGGCCGAGAGAGCGCGTCGCTCAGTGGACAGTAAATACATTCCAGCTCATGCCAGGTGTGACAAACGACACACAACCCCGAAGTGTGAAAGAAGGAAGTGTGGTGACGCCCGAGCAGAGTCGAAAAAGCTTATGATGTGATCAAGTAGCATCAGACCCTGCAGAAGAAACATGGCTTAATTTCTGATGTCATCGAAAATGTTGCCGTGGGCGTTTTATTACTTTGCCTTTCCATTGCATAACTCGAAATTACATTAACCCTGGAAGGGTTGATCGAAGCCTAGAAAAGAAGTGGCGGATGGTAGTTCTACAGTGTTTCCCGAAAACAAGGAAAAGTCCGGAGTTACTTTAAGAAGCACGTGGGCGTCGATGACGGCTAAATTAAGATTTATTTTTGAATGGCGACGGCTATATTTAGATTTATTTCTAAATATGGAGTGGCGTCAAGTAACACCAAGCCTCCGTTTAGTGTCTAGAAGAAACTCGATGCAAAATACACTGATACGAACGAACGCTTATGTCTTGACGTTTACGTGTGCATCAGCCATGGACAACTCACGTGAAGCTGTTCGTTCTGTTCGCGCAGCAACTTCTGAGCTCGCTTCTCGCGATCGAGAGCTGCGTTGAGTTCGGCGCAGACGCCCTCGAAGCGCGATCGCGGTATCAGTTGACGCTCCTTCGCTTTAACTTGCTTCACCTCTTCCCGCTTCTTCTCCAGTTCACCTTCGGCGCGGGAAAAGCAGAAGGTCATTTCATTATTTACTCTTAGCTGCAAGTGCCGATGCGGTTTCAGAAATGCCGAAGCAGACATCACAGCAGCGCCTGTGCGCAATCGGACTCATCATCAGCAAGAAATGACCCTGACGAGTACGCTGTGTCTGCCTGGGGCAGCGGGGTCGATTTCTGACTCGGATTTGTGAAAATTTTGACGAAAGGTTAGATTTTTCTTTTGAGCGCAGAGTTATCGAATGGGCAACGTATCTAATCACATCAAGCAGCATTTGCAGCTTTTAAGACTTAATACTCATTACCTGTCCTAAAACATTCAACAATACTGTGTAATCATTATATCACAAATAAACCATATGTTTCAGATTTTTAGCACCCAAAAATCAGAATTGAACATGCTGCGGCAAAATTACTTTACGTCAGCATTGATTTAAAACTGTTAAAGTCTTTCCAAACATGCGGAGACATTACTTCGGCGCATAATGGAAAAACATAATTTGTGTTTTTTTTAGACGGATATCACAGCATTGCAATGCAGACGTTGCATTGTAATGATTTTCTGACATAACTTGTTGCGGAATGGAAAAATACAGAAAAAGAACAAGAAAATCGACATGCGTTGCTACATCGTTTACTGCGTTGTTATTTGATGTGTTGCAAATAGCAGAAAAAAGGGAAAAGTTTATTTTCGGTTTGAAACATATACAGTAGTTACCGTGTTTTAATACACGTTTTCCTAGATAAAGGTGTCCCTTTTCTGATTAAAATCACCCACGGCTAAAACAAATTTTCTCAAATTTCATGGCGTAGTTCGCGATTCATATTCGGCAAAAACTTCGGAGGCAGTTGCTAGGGGGTCCATAACCGCAATTTTTTGAAGAGAAATTTTTCTTACTTTTGCACTTGCTGAGCTCTTCGATTTGCGAAAGCAATCGACTTTCAGCTTTTCGCAAGTTCCGCTTTTCAACCTCAGCAGCGCGGAGACGCTCAGTAAAACCAAGCAGGTGGTGCTGGAGGGCGGAGAAGGAATGCTGTAATAAAGTTTTGGAACCATTGCTCAAAAGGCATTAAATAAATACAGTAACACCATACGCTTCGATGAAAGCGCACCTGCGCAGCTAATTCTATGTCAGAGTTGCAAAGGAGCCTCGTTTTGAATCCCGAACCCGGCCCGAGCCTGACATGTATTTTTCAAGCCCAATTTAGGCCCGAAAGTCAAATTTACCGAGTGAGTCAAGATATGCTCAACTGCGGGGCATCAAAAAACGCAGTGTACCGGTATAGCTGCAGGTACACGGCTTTAACACACCCAAAACAGCAACCATCTTGACCAATACATTGGGTTAAACAAGCACAAATTTAGCTTGTAAGTCACCAGTAATACCGCGGAATGTAATGTTTCTCAACAAACAAAGAAAATATCACGGAACTACCCACGATGGCGCTACAGGCACAAAAGGAACTATCTATGATAGCGCTATAGCCATAAAAAGCCGGTTTCTATCCTTTTTTTTAAAAAGGCCAAGAATCGCGTAAGTGATTGATCTTTTTGAAGCAACTCCATCGCGTGCTAATTTCCTCACCGCTGTTGCCTTCTCAAAAAGAGTGTGAGACTAATCTGAGCAAAGAACAAAAGAACGCAGCTGTGTTTGCAAAATGTAAATAGAATTAGCTGAAGAAAAATCACAATAACTTCACTCACAGAAGTCACCGCGGTAAGCACATGTAGGTCACGAAAGAAAAAAAACGTTACCTGAATCATAGGTGTAGCAGCCATGCAAATTTTTTGTTTTTTTTGTCCAAATTGCCCTAAACTTGCCCGAAAAGTTGTTCTGCGACTTTTGCCTACAAATTTTCTCCCACGAAGATCATGAATACCTTTCATTGGTGTGGCCTCCAAAAAAAGGTATTCATTTGTTTTTCTGCAAATGTTGGGCGCCATTTTTTGATTTTAAACAAACTTGAGCGACATTTTTGCCCAGATTTTCAGGGATTTTGCCCAGATTTTTGACAAATCAAAACTTTTGGGGGGTGCGCTTGCAGCCCCTGCACCCCCGTCTCCTACACCACTGCACTGAATGTTATAAAACGTTTTGTATGCAGGCCCCAAACATTTTGACAAACTTGCCTGAACGCGGCCCGACCCGAAAACCCCGGCTCTGTTCTATGGTGATAAAAAACACGATTGGAGTGAAGTTTTTGGTTTCGTTGAATATATTTTTGAAGCATATGGTTGCATTCCCCAGAAAGCACATGTACTTTCACTGAGCGTTTTTCTTACTACCAATTTTCACATTGAGGTGAGTACCACATTGTAAACGTGCAGCCAAAACTGTCAGACTAAGACAGGAAACTCTATTTTGAGATAAAACTGAACTGGGTAACGATGTAATTTATTTGCGGGAAGTGCTCCAACGGATCGTGCATTCAATATTGCGAAACTACGAACGGGTTATATGAAGCGATGGTATATGTTTGTGCGTTGATGAAATAGTTTAGCAGCCGAACTTGTCATTCGTTGCAGTTGCGCAAACCATCCGCGAGGATTGCGAAGCAGCAGTGCGACATTATAAAACCTGGTAATGATGATGGCGAGCGTCTGCAAGCAGGTTCATTCGAAGCAGGCCAAGGTGATGCGGTGAAACCTGCATGGCATCATTATGTCTATGAAATTATTGCACTTTCCACAGACGCTTTGTCAGCATTTTCCATCTTTTCTGCAATTGTCTCTAAAAATTCACAATTGAAGAAAAAAAAATGCAACTAAAAATTTGTTGATTAAAATGTTTAAAACGAGTCGTGATTTGGTTTGAGCGAATAATGGTTTGCCTGACAAGTCACGTCAAACATGATTTCAGTTGTTAAGTAAACAGGTAAAGCGAGAAGAATGTCAATGGTGGAAGAATTCAATGCAACATGAAAGCATGGCTTAAATCCTTGCAAGCACATGGGCTCGAACACATTAAGTCGCATCAACACCCACACCAGGAGGTTTCCCCTGCAAACAGTAAAGTGTATGACCAAGTACAGGACTTTACCGTATCATATCACAAAGTAGTTTGCTGTGTTATGTAAGATGGTTATGATGCGATCAGTTTCACGGCAGCTTTCCCTGCGGCAAAATATTTGTCAAGTAATTTATGAGAATGATTCTATCGATAACATCAACTACACCGAGGAATTTACCGAGACAAGGTTTGCTGCTTCTCTGCCATGGTTCAGGTGAAATAAACGCAGGGAATTCCAGACACTTTTTGTTTGTACTTATGTCACGGGGACTGTTTTTTTTTCGCTGAGATGTTTCGGTCATTTGTATCATAGCAATATTGGAAATCACCGTTACACTATTCATAAGTCTATGTTTCTGACCGAATAGACTTGAATTTTTTCGGTCGAAGATTTCGGTCTGTGACCGAAAAAAAAACCAGCCCGGGAAAGAGTTGAATGTAGACAACAGAAACTATTTAAAAGCACGAAGCCCTCCATCCGTGGCGCAGACTTTCTCCAGGACGGACAGGTCAATGAATTTTCATGTCACTGTTGACTGAGTCCACAATATTTCAAACACACTTCATTTCCCTTTTTACCTTCTCCTGGAAAGGATGAAAATGAAGTTTTTTTCAATATTTACCAAACCGGCCTCGGAGCAAACGATGTGTTGACAGTTTGTGGCACAAACAACATGAGATCTTTTTGTAAAGAAATCAACTTTTAACTCAGTGAGTCATGCGCGAGTTACAGTTTAAATGTCTACTCTGGCCAAAATCAAGACTGGGGAGAAACCCGTGAGTGGCAGAGAACATAGCGCTGTTCGTAATGCAGTCGAGGACACGTCTTAAATTTAGGAGCATTTCTGCAAAATCACGCGTTTTTCAGTAAAAAAAAAACAAAAAATCACTGACATCGTACGATATATTTACTCTTCAAAACAAATTGATGGCAAAGTGTAGTTTCATTTAGTTATTTTATTCATCGAGCACTTGGTGCATTTAGATAATATAGTCACAGTTGTTCTTCTTTAGATTATGCCTTCATAGCAGGGAGTGTTGATCGTAATAGCCAGGAAATCGCGTCTGTAGAGCGCTGCACGTGGAGACAAAAGAATTGAGTGAAAAAGAAGCGAAAGGGATAGAGAAAGCAAATGGAAAGTGACGTCACAGCCTGCAAGTGCCAGGTTGCGGTCGCATGGAGCCGAACAGTCGCAGCAGAAGCTGCAAATCAACTGTCACGTGACACTAAGGCGGATTCCACCTTCGCTGAGACTTCCGAGAGAGAAGGTTCGTAAGCTGTAAAGAAATAGTGGCAGCGCTGACACTTGTCAAACGTTTCTTTCCGTCTCTCAGCACATGAGAGCTTTAACGGTATGAAGTATCAGTTGCCGAAAGAACGACGCGAGAAAAAACTCAAAGAATTTCAGAAAATAACGCGCACTCAGCGGGCCGCATCTCAGTTTTCGACAATGGAGGCGCATGAGCGAACTAGAATCAGGACTAATCGTTAAAATTGTGCGTCGGTTGAGAAATGTTCTTCAACGAAAACCTGATCCAACGAAACTATCTAAGCTAAGCTTTTTTTTGCAGTGACACTGATTTGGATGAACTTCTCAGCGTACAAGATTTCCTGTGAGGTGCTTATGAATTTGTACAACGTACATGAAGAACAAAATTGGAAATTAATTCGCCAGCTCTTGACGCGATATGTAATACAAAGCAGGTGAAAACGTGGTAATCAAAAATGTTGTCGAAAGAATCACGGAAGAATTATTGTCTGCTATGCGGTGAAAAAACTAAGAGCGAATGGATTGGGCCATTTTTTTGTAGAAGCATGAGTTAACTGGAAAATGAACAATAGCGATGAGTGAAAGAATGCACGCATGAAAGCTTAACGTTGAGGCAGTTTTATCATTATCTCGGTTTCGATTGAGTGTTGACTGTTGACCATCGGACACCCTGCGCGACTTGCAACAGCGTTCTTGGTAGGAATGAACTTAACCCGATGGTACGGTGCACGAGTGGACATAACGATGATTGATCGGCTGCGCGTCATCATGGCGTCTATAAATCTACGCATAGGACTGAGGCATTGGGGCTACTCTGCACTCGGCCCAAATGACCTTGACCGGATAAAAAGTGCAGCAAGTATAGGAAAATAATTTTCATTCACGCATGGCGTTTCTGTTCTGCGCAAGCCGAATGCAACGAGCACTGACCAAACATTCAGACAAATTGACGCACTTTTTTACGGGAAAAATCACGGAGACTTATTCCAAGCAAAAATGAAGCTAGTCTTGGCAGTTGTTGACAAAAGGCCTATTCACATGGTCGTGCCAGCAAGTGCGGTCGAAGGGAGTTTTGACGTCAAAAGAGCTCAGTGCACTTGAACCAAAACGAGAACGTTGCAGTTGTGTGTTTACATGCGCTTCAGAACGACTGGGTTGGGTGTTCGGTGCTGCTGACTTTAGGCTAGCAGCGCTAGCTTCACGAGCAAACCAATTCTTTTGGTCGTTGTAGAGCTGTAGGTTTTCCAGTTACAAAAGACAAACGGAGATTCAGTCTTCTGCGACAGCACTTAAGAGGCACAGTAGTCATTACTTTTCACAAAACCCAGCAAAAACATT
>Ga0210059_1017636_pt1 | contig 10151 bp, 3 predicted proteins | sample Ectturendosymbi2_FD_188042 | JGI IMG/M metagenome (GOLD analysis project Ga0210059, IMG submission 188042) | Ecteinascidia turbinata endosymbiont from Florida, USA - Sample 2 (SPAdes) (version 2) | ecosystem: Host-associated > Tunicates > Ascidians > Unclassified | place: Key West, Florida...
TCACCACAAACCCCAGTCTGTGGTGAAAAACATCCCTTTTCTATATGGCCAACAGTCGCCAGCGGATCGAGCTAGAGAGCTGTTCAAATCCGCTCTGAATCGGGAAAGACTTGTAGTTTAGACTGAAAAAAACAATTTTCACCATGCGATTTCAGCCTTTCTGGCCATGTTTACAAAACCAAAGGGTGTTTTGACAGGTCTGTCAAAACTATCCATGACGTCAACGTACCATGGGAGTTCGAAAATTGAGCTGAATCACTGGCACGAAACCGTGCAAAATTTAATGCATTCTAGGCTACAGTACGAGCTTTTACAGGGTTTGATGGACTTTGTAGCGTTTCTTGTTGATAAGTTATGGCAAAAATGGTAGAATATTAATCAGGGAAATCCCCACTAATCTCTGCTAATCCCCTGGGATATTCCTGACATATTTGGAATATTTTTGGCATAACGTTTGAACCAGAAATGCTAGAAACTTGATCAAGGCCTCTACAGACACGTATTTTAGCCTAGAATCCAAAAATACTGCGAGCCAAAATAATGGCGCATGGGATCGGATGATGACGTCAAATAATTAACCAAAAATCGTATCCCCTTCATGATCTGATTGGTCCCAAACCCCCCATCGAAATTTAAAAAAAATTTTTTTATTCCGAACTACACGATGCCACGAGTCATTACAGGGTTTGAACAGCTCTCTAGCTCAATCTGCTGCCGACTTATGGTTGGCCAAACATTGCCCTGAAAGGGCAATTTATGTCTTTTCTGAAAAGTTTTGAATTAGGCCAAAAACTGGGTTTTTGACCCATAATTTTGGCTACAGATGTGCTAGCAAGTCATCAAGGGCTCTATAGATGCGGATTTTGACCTAGTTTTCAACAAAACTTTGAGCCAAAAGAATGGATTAATAGGTTGGGGTCGAGGGCCAGCCAAAGATGGCCAAAATTTCCAAAACATGTTCTCTTTGTGACATCACCTTCAGAAAACCTCCCAGCGAAACCGAAAATTGTTTTTTTCGATTTTGAGTAAAAGACTTGCTAAATCCGTAGAGGTTTCGAACAGCTCTCTAGCTCTAGCAGCTGGTGATTTATGGCCAAAAAAGGGCCGGCCAGTTGCGGTCGTTAAAGGGTTAAAGATGTAACGTGCAACTGCTTCACAGCGACAGTTGTCACTAGTGAGTAGCGATTGCATTTTTAATCATATTCATATCACCATAAATGTTGCTTAACATAACGCAATTCATTTCTCATGCAAGCTTTTCAAAAATTAATTGGTGCTAAACTGGGCATCGATTGGACTTTTGCACCTTAAGTTACGGTCAAACTTTTCGTGCTGCGAAAACTTGCAGAAGTGCAACGGGATTTTATTCGTACACAACACTTGCACGTGGTAGCTTCAAGCATTGCAGAACTTCGCGATGATGCTCTTGTTTCGCCTGCGACGGCCGACGCATGCTTCATGGTCAATCTTGTCAGATTGTTTATGAAACTGCACCTGCTAGCTTTGCTGTAAGATAACTGTCTTGACTTGCTTCGTTGTGCTTTCTTGCACAAGTAGTCTGGATGCGTGAGGAATGTAACAGGGTTTTGTCAACACCTGGTATACCGATATATCGGTAAAATCCAAATATCGGTCGATCTCTAATCCTGTTTTGCCAAAACAGCAAAAGAAAGTTTATATTTTTTGTTTTAATTTGCTTGCCTATTAATTGAATTCGCTTGATCAACATCAGTAAATAAGAATAACTTTTTAGTAACTCCTGTATTACATTTTTGTCATTCAGTTGTATGTCTTATCATCTTGTGATCGAACTTAGAGAATCATGTACTATGCTCTAAATAAGAACTAGGCAGGTTTCCTGCTACCCTTTTCATTTAATTTCCTGACCAAAAAAACAGTGAAAAATTATTTTCCATTACTAATAGTTAACTTAAAATCTGCTTGCATTAGTTTTATCACCATAAACATTTTTGACACTGAAATGAAATCCCTTCTAAATCCAGTGCTCTGCCAACTTGATCCTAGCATCGTCATGAGAATGTTTGTTAGTTTCTGAAACGGTTGCTACAGAGTTTGTTGATTTTATTACAGGGCTTGGTTTTCACTTATTCAGACATTCATTTCACCCAATGAGCTTAAATGTGAAGGAAAAATTGTGTTTTTGTAGTGAAGTGGAAATGAAGATATAGTTTATGTGAGCAATTATGATGTGTAATCAAAACAAAATCAGATAATTTTAAATGCTGCAGTGAAAAACATTCAAATATTTATTTAGGCAATTATAAACTTCGTGGGAAAACTGATGCTGCAGGCAGTTGTTGCCAGGGTTATGATTTTCTCACCAGGTTGAGGTAAATTTCAATTTACATATTCTTTTGAGAAAAACTGTATGCCAAGTTCATTTTAGTGTAACTTAATAAATTGTCGGGCTAAATACAAACATGATAAAAATTGTTCTTGTAAGAAATTTTCCAAGGATAAAATAGCCTTGCAGAAAAGATGTTGCTAAGGACAAGAGATACACTAATTAAATACAACTATAGTATATGAGCTAATTAAGAGCATCGATGGTTAACTAAATACAACTATAGTATATGAGCCAATTAAGAGCATCGATGGATTATTATATTTACATAAGCCAACACTGTTGTGTGAGTTGGTTGTATATATTTTGTTAACTTGAATCTGATGCAAAAAGTGTTTGAACATTGAAAAGTGTGCTTGTAATTTAACCATGCTTGTATTAGGACATTTAAACTGATTTGAATTGTGTAGTTATGCAAAACATTTACATATGGTACATGTTTTAGTAGTGGTATATCACAGACCTGTACAAATATTTGTGAATCAGTTTTACAAATTGCTTGCAGAATACTAGGTCAGTCAAACTACATTTATCTTGTAGATTTTGTGCAATGAAGTAGAATAACAGTGGGAAGGAAATACCTTGATTTAGGAAGTGTTGCTGTGAATTATATACATTGTGGTAAAAGAAGGCAGCAAAACAAGCAAAGTATTTTGTCCCTGAAACTATCTTTGCAGTGTGATATAATTGGTATCCCATGGATGACTCAGTGTCAAAATCCTCATTACGTGAGGTGAACTATCCTGATGGTTCACGTGAACTACAAGATCATAGCCCAGGCAAATGGTTTAGCAACTGGGAGGAGCAATGCCTTCTTGAGGTATGTATGCTGGTATGTTAAGAACCTGTTATAACTCTTTTTTGGGAAACTAGCTCTTTATAGAGGCTGGTGTAAATGTTGCAAATGTGATATGGTATAGTAAAAGTTTGGTTTAGGGTGCCATAGTTTGTACATTTGGAATAACAACTAAAATTTCTGGTATTATTTCATTGAAATGTAGGTGCTACAGTGGAATAAAAATCAACCAACATTTCTTTCTTTGTTAAGTTGTAGTTGCATGGAACTAGAGCACTCACTTTGAAGACAATATTTTTATATTATAATTGTATAACTCAATATGAGCCTCCTCCCTTTGCTATTTTCTGTAGTAAATTGTCAACTTCTTGAAAGCTGCTACTTTTGTTCCAGCTGGCTAGTGCTACCCTATTCATGTTGGTTGTTTTTCAAGAAGTTAAGTGGTAATCTTTCAACAATGTGCTTCTTAAAGGAACCACAAGTTTGACACAAAGCTACTTTGATGTACCAACTATTAGCATTGGATGCATGCAGCACTTGAATTTTGTGTACATATGCATAATTGTTTCATGCTGCTATGGTCATGATTGTAGGCATTGTATCTATAGAACAGAAAGCCAAGGACAATGAAGTAACAGCTTATTCCTTTATTGCAAGTTTAACATTCTTGGTTTTAAAAATGCAGTGCTTCATGCTTGCAAGTTTCCATTGATTTGGTATATTGGGGTCACATCATCTGCTGATTTAAAAAGTGTGTTAAAAAAGGAAGCAGTTCTTTAATTTTTATGTAAGTTGAGGTTAAGGCTTATTTCAGTGGTTACCAAGCTTTTTATAATTCAAGCACGCTTTAGAAAGCTAGAAAATATTGAGTTGTATTTTGTATAAACAGTTAACCTGTCTCTGTAACCTGTTGATATTATGAGCAGACATAACCATAACATTTTTAAAGTAAAACAGATAGCAATTGGAAATGTCTTAAAAGCTTGCAATGTTGGACTTGGAGAGATTAGCCCTTCCTCTTATGTAAATAGCCCCTCTTTTTCCATTTCCATATCATCATATGTAGAAAACCCCATTTTGAAAGATTAGAAGTTGCTAACTATATATGAACACTAAGGTGTTTTTGTGAAAAGTTATTCAATGGAAGTTCAAAAGAAATAATTCATTCAAACAAAAATTTTTTGATATAGATGCTAATTTATCATTTACTTTAATTTTAAATTGAGTTTCTATGTTTGAGTTATTCTCAAACCAATCATGCATTTCTTTATTTTTTTAATTTGAGTTTTGTGATGGCAATTGCCCCCTATTTAGTTGGAAACAGTGTATATATTTGACTCTTCCTGATATATTTACATTGATAGTTTGACTCTTACTCTTAGCTTTCACCTAGAACTTTGGTGTGTATTATTGCTGGGTGCGTCAGTATAGTTATTTGCAGCTTATACTGCAGTATCAACAGCTGCAGTAAAAACATTGTACGGTATACAGCTTATATCGCAAATAACTATATTTTGAGTTATATGCTTAGGTTTACGTTATCAAATAGTATCTATATCACAAATAGGGCTAAAGAATGAAGTGTATGTTTTGCTAATTATGGTACCTAGTAGCATCAGCAGTACACTACAATGAGAGCTAGTTATTGGATCATTTCATTATAATTAACACTTTGAGAGGCGGGGTACGATATATTCGTACTTTGATTTCACCTAAAAAACAGCAGTTTTCAGTTACCTTACCAATGCCCTAGCTCTTCCGCGGATTGCACTAAAGAGCTGTTCAAGGCTCACAACGGATCGGCCAATCTAGTAGATTGCACTCGAAAAGAAATTTTTTGGTTGGGGAGTGCGGATTTTTTGTGACTGACATCATAAGTGAAGTAGTTTTAGGGTCATTTTGGCTCATGTTGCCTGGCGTAGGGCCCAACCGCTAGGCCAAAGTGTTTTGCTGAAGTTTTCATTGGAAACTAGGCTCATGTCCGAGTCTTTTGAGCCTTTGATCGACTTTCTAGCATTTCTGGTTCAAAAGTTATGATCTAAAATAAACAAAATTAATTAATTGTTGTAATTAGCTAATTAGTCAAATATTTTTACGAGTTTAGATCATAACTTTTGAACCTGAAACCCCAGCAAGTCATCCAAAGCATCAGAAGACTCGGATTGTAGCCTAGTTTCCAGCAAAAACTTCAGCGAAATACTACCACCTTACGGTTGGCGCCCAGGGTCAGGCAAAGTGGGCCAAGGTGGTCTAAAAGTCCTCCATTTACGACGTCACTCACAGAAAACCCGCACCCCCAAAGCAAAAAATTTTTTTCGAGTGCAGACTAGAAGACTTGCCGCGTCTTTTGACGCTTCAACCAGGTCCGTAACCTGTACAGGAGTGGAGATATTCCCAACCCAAGCCACGTGTGTTTAGGCGTTTTTTTTCCGAAAATCACCAAATCCACCCGGGTGCCAAAGTGTTAACTTGTTAGCATAGAAAGCCTATGCACTGTCTGCAATGAATAAACGTAGGACATAGACCTATATAATTTTGATGTGGCACATCTCAAACTTTTTTCCTGAAAAGGTCACTCTTATACACTAAACTTTGTGCATTCCAAAATGTTTCATTAATTAGTTATTCATGTATGTAGTTTGCTACATTAGTATAAACAAGACACTTCTATAGAGGGGCTGTGTGCAATGGCATATAAATCAAGCATGATAGTAAGAAATACTGTCTTTTTTTAAATCAGAATTCCAATATATATTGGTCTAAATCACCAAAAACAATCAAAACAACAAGGGATAGTATTGTGAAACCTTTGCAGTAGTACTAGTGATGTAAAACATGTGGCTATGGCTGTCTGATAAAAATGAGGTCATGTAAGCACATTGGTTGTAAATTTAAAAATCTTTATGTAAGTACATAAACAAAAATTTTTATTTGCTTTTTAAAGGTTGGAAGTGACACTTCTGAGACAACACTTTCAACTGAGCAAAGTGAAATCGAACAAAAGCTTTGGATGGCATTTCAAAATACTGCCTCTGCAATTGCTCAACTTTATAAAGGTCAGATTTGAGACTCATGAGTGCTGGCGTTACAATTTTTTCTTATTGCTGCACAGTGCACATTCCAAGGTGCATGTGTTGAGCTCCATACCAATTGTTGCGCATATTTCACGGTAGTAAGTTTATTACAACTGAGGGTCTTAAATATACAAGTTTGGCATTGAGCTGTTTGTACCATGGATGAAAATTTAGCATTAATGGTTTTCTGTTCAGTTCATTAATTTTTGTGGTTGTCAATATAGACCCACAATCTTTATACATTACTTGTTTGTGATCTCATCAGTCGATGGAACACAAAGTTTCATCTGCTTTGCGATACCAACTATGAAGCAGTGTCTAAGCATGCTGCTACTTGTGGTGACACAGCTGCTTAAGATTGCACTGTGAAACGTTCAAACTTATAAGAGCCGTGAGGAAAACATACCACTTTAACACAGCACAATACCAGGCAGATAAAGGTCTTCACCTTAACACCACAATTCAGGTGGTAATGGAAACATTTTATTCATTCTCCAAGCAGCATAAACATTTTAGACTTACTGTTGCTCTCATCAGTGGAACACAAAGCTTCACTTGTACTATGGCCTCCAACACCAAGTAGTTAAGAAGCTGCACCCTGCTTGTTGTAACAACACCACTTGACACAAAGGTTTTCTCACTAAAAGAGACCTTGTGTGCCAAGCGGTTTTGAGCAGTGTGGTCTTTTTCATGCAACTAATGAAACAAGTTAAAACTCATTTTAAACAATCAGAAACAGTAAACCAATGAAATGAATTTTATTCAATAGGCCATTTGGCTGTGTTTTGGTGGTTTTGGCAAAAACTGGTCCTTCAGAAACTGCAGTTAGAAGCTTAATGTGTGCTTCTTATCTAACAAAACCAAAAGCAGTCGAAAATTTCATGTAGTACATAAAATTCATATTTTTACAACCAAAAACTATAGAAATTTCAAAAAAATTTTTATCCCTGCTGATTACCTTAAATTTCTTCAAGAAAACCCTATCTAGAGGCTACCAACAGGACCTCATAATTGTAACAATGAAAATTAATCAAAAAAGTTTTTTTCATAAACTTTGCCAACAAGTCCAAAAGGTGTTTTTTTGGTCATAGACTGAATTTTTTTGAAATGACTGAAAACAATTAAGTTAATTCAGTTGTATTGTCTGAAAAGGGTGGCTAGTGAATACTGTTTCGGCAAGTTTTAATTCTGTTATTGAGACAAATGATGGAAATATCTTAGTGAAAAAAATCCCACATCTAAAGACTGTTTTTATGTAGAGGAAAAGACCACTATTGGCACCAAACCACGAGGCCAGGATTTCTCAAACAGTGCCCTCAGCCTCCTTTGGAGGCCATGGAACGGTTCTCTGGGGGGCACGAGCAGAGGCCTTCACTATGTAGCTTTGCTGTGATATTGCATAACCCAAGTGTCACGATGTATTAAGCATTCGCCAGTTAAACTTAGAAGGGGGTCATGGCCCATGGAAGTTTGAGAACCACTGCACTAGGCATTGTGTAAGCGATGTTAAATCTTTCACTTGGTCCTTTGTTTATATGTGCAAACAAAGTGAAATCACGCCGCATGATATCAAAGATATTAACATTGCACTGGAAAGTGCCATATGTATTGTAGTGCATTCAGAAGTAGCACCTTTGTATGGAAGTAAATAAGATGTAGCTTGTGATGTTGCCAAAGGATAATTTTGCACCTTGTTGCACTTTAAATAATTTCAAAAGGCTTTCATCAATCAGAAGATGTCAAGTCTGAAATTTGTACTATAGTGATAATATCTTTAACAGATATGTATATTCTTTGAGTTGACCAAAGATTTAAGCTAGTTTTGTCCATAAGGTAAGCTGCCAGTAATGGAAAGTGTTACATTCTGTGATTTTAGTTTTGAGTCGAAAGTGATATACCTCCTTAAATTATTGAATCTAGCATCACAAGTCCACAGCCTGTGTACCTAAACCTCATAATTTTTACCCCCTTTTTTACAACTTTTTTTCGTGAGTTTGCACTGTTTGATTTAACTGTTGATAAAGTAATTGCCTTGCACATGATGCAGCTTCAGAATTCAACTTTCCCAGAGAAGCCTCTGGACCTCCCACCCATCAGTGACTTTCATATTTTAGTTTGGCAGCTCTAAGCTTGATTGCTTGTAACACTTTTAGGAGAATCTCACATACACAGCCCAGACTTGTACTATAGTTTTTCTTATGTCTTAATCACACTAAAATACTTTTGATGCAAGCTTGATAGGAAAAAAAGTTTCCTTGAAATAGTTTTTTTCCTAGTGTTGAGTAAAGTTTTAAGCTTTGTAGCAGTGCCCATAAGCTGCACATTCATTTTGTTTTTCCTTGAAATCTGTTGGCAAACGTTCATAAATTATGCATCCCTTTGAACAAAATATTACAAACAAGAAAATATTGCAAAAACAGTCTCTACTAGAAACATTTGCAGATGGATTCAACTTATTGCCTTTGTGGAGACTAACTACTTGAATACAGATATCTGCAAGTTTGAACCATCACAAAGTCATGAAAGCAGAGCCCAGTTGGCTGATTCCTTGAAAGCTTTCTGCAAACCTAGAGCTTTTAATTTTTGTTATAAACACAAAACATCTAGGGTTTTGTTGGTGTTATGCCAAAACAGTGATTGTCTTCTTGCATATGCAATTTTCACTTCTTTTCTTAAGCTTCTCACTAGATTGATATTTGACCAACTTACTAAATGTGATGGCAGTAGCTTAACCACTGCTGGTAGACAACACTTGTAGCCAAGTAGAAATTATTTAGGTATTGGCATGGACCAAGTCAGCTAGCCTTCTGAATGTATAGGATTTGCCAATTGTGTTATCAAGACATACTGCTATAAATTTGATTTTTTCTTACCTAAATTTCAACAGGTATGTTTTGCCTGTTGGAACTAATATAGTTGTGTTTCAAACTGATCACTAACTGGGAGTTACTATATGAAACATCTTAAATGGACATCTATAAAGAGTGTTCGTCTAGTCAACCAAAAGTGTGGCTAATATAGAGCTCGATAGCAAGTGTAATTTGGTGTCACACTACAAACTTTAGGAGAATGCTGATAGTTTATATAGCTGGGTGATATGGTGGTGGTAATCCTGGAGGAGCTTAGCTTTAGTTGTTCTGACACTTTAGATGTGAAAAACAGCTTTTTGCAAATCTGACTTCACATATTTTCAAATGTATGTGTGGCCCAGCAATCAGCTTTTTGTGTGTGTCAATATTGCTCATCCATCTAGGTGTACTGTGGCTATATTATGAATGGATCTTTCCATGACCTATTTCACTATAACCTTTTGTTGGTGGTATCATCCTAAACTTTGCCTACTTCTTGATTTTAACTGATAACCAACAAAACAGCAAAGGTAGTTCACTGCGCTATTCTGGTTCATCAACACCAAAGCCCTTTGCATGAACTGCTTACTGACATCCTTGGTATAGAAGACTGTTTTTGCAATATTTGATTGAAGTCCAGTTTCTGTTTTAAATATTGCATGATTCTTTTGTATTTGGTTAATTTTTTATACTTACCTTGTTGCTCCATAACTTGCTGTAGTTCTAAAAGTAATGTAGTGTCGTTGTTGGTTAAATTGCTATCTGTTCATTGTATACGGTGCTGATGTTTTCTATACTATCCAAATCAGTAATTGCCAACTTTTTATCACTTACCACTTGATCCTGCACTGTCACTGCATGCCACCTAGTCCCAGCAAAACCTTGTTCAGTTATCTTGCAACTTTCTCACTATCTTACTACTAAATAAGGGGTAGACAACTTCTCCTTGATAGGGGTGACCAGGTTGTCCCTTTAACAACCACCGGAGCCAATTAATTGGCTCGAGTTTGTTTTGTTATAACTCGCCAGCTGCTGCAGCTAGAGAGGTGTTCAAACCCTCTCCGGAT
>Ga0210059_1017639_pt1 | contig 10148 bp, 7 predicted proteins | sample Ectturendosymbi2_FD_188042 | JGI IMG/M metagenome (GOLD analysis project Ga0210059, IMG submission 188042) | Ecteinascidia turbinata endosymbiont from Florida, USA - Sample 2 (SPAdes) (version 2) | ecosystem: Host-associated > Tunicates > Ascidians > Unclassified | place: Key West, Florida...
CGCATATTATGAAGCGCAGAAATCGAAAACAGACTCATTTTTCGTAGCTGTAGACTTTCGGAAAGCTTTTGATTCAATCAATCACGACTGGTTGATAAGAGTGTTAAAGAAAAAGAATTTTCCGGATGTATTGTTAAAATTTATGAAATCGATACATTCAAAAAGCTTCTCAACTATTAAAATCAACCAAGAATTGACAAAACCGTTTGCCACGCGAAGAGGGGTCCGCCAGGGCGATCCGATGAGCCCCACCCTGTTCATTATCGCACTAGATCCGCTACTCAGAGCAGTACAGGAGAACAAATATATCACGCCTTCACCAAACCCAATCAAACTGCCTCCCAAAATAGTGGCTTATGCAGATGACCTAACTTTGACCATCAGCAAAACAGCTTCCCTTCCCATTGTAAAATCCATCTTAGAAGATTTTCACAAAGCCTCGGGCCTGATATTAAACAAAGAAAAAACTTCAGCCATAGCTACAACCCCAATTTCAAATAAAAATAAGCTATGGGATATAAACTGGCGACCACAATATATCGACCCTCTGAACATAGTAATAGGACCACCAACAGCAGTTACGGAAATTTGGAATCGAAAAATTACAGAGATGAAAGAGAGGATTAAACAATTAAGATTACAACACGCGACCTATGACTTAAAAGCTATCATATCAAAAAGTATTTTAACACCAATCATAACGCATCTAGCAAACACGCACTACCTTCCAAAACCCAAACAAGAACTAGTTAATACAATCATGGCGCAATATGCTGTAGGATTAGTAAACTCAGTCTTAAATATCAAAAAATTATCAAAACCCAAAAAAGAAGGAGGCTATGACTTTGCCGATGTTTCTACTTATGCATGCCTAACGTATGTCAAACATATTACTCCGTATATCCGCGTTAAAATGAACAATGAAAAACTGCCACCTCAACTCCGGCATTTCGAGTACAATATAGGCCTGCAGATTAGCAACATTCTTCAAATACCAAGAACACAAAGCACACCACATGCTGCCCTCCCTTCCCTGTATTATAAACAGTTTTTAAAGATTATAGAAGAGTATAAAATAACAAAAGAAGAATTAATCAAAGGCAAAATAAATGAGATATATAAAAGGTTAAAATCGATTCCCAAAATTCGAAAAGAAATTTCATACAACCCTCTGAAAATAACAACACCAAATCTAAAGTGGATTCACCATCCCATGCTGCCGAACTATTTGAAAACATTTAATTATAAATATTAAATAATCTTCTGCCTCTAGAATCTAAATTCAAACCAAATATAATAGACCTCAAGCCAAATTGCCATCTTTGTTTGACACAGTACGAAACAGATATCCACCTTTTCAGCAAATGCGCAATAATTAAACCATTACTACATCATGTTACAAGGTTATATTTTAATGTTACAGGACAACACACAACGTACGTTTTGACACGGCAAGAATACAATTTCACACCCCCCTATCCCGGACCCCCTACTGCAATAACCTGACACCATACCTCAACTCAGTCCTATCATACACTATTTGGAAAACTAGAAACAAAAACAAATTCCAACCCTCCGCAATCAACCCCCACACTCTAATTATTAGATTCAACAGGTCACTTCACTATAGACAACGATATTATGAAAAGTATGACAAACAACCCTATCTGGACCTCATTAAAAAGATAGTACAAAAACTTCCAAGTGTGTAACGGTAAACCTACACAAAACAATTGTAGTAGATGATGATTCAAGCTAAATTCGCACAAGACCATATGTAAACTTAGCATAAAGTACCACTACGAAGCGGTGCGGTCCTCTATAGAGTTCCATAAATTATTTGTGTTTTCTTTCTTGTATCAAAAGCATCACGCTGGGCCTTGCCTCAGACCTGGCCTGGATACCACCTTTGTGAATAAAATGTTGATCGCAACACGATGTTTCATTAGCTGTTAATTTACAAAGAAATTTTGCAATTATGTGTTATCTGTCTTATTTACATAAATGCTCTATCCCCTATTTGCGGCCTTTGCCCTTTCCCCCTGAAATGGAGGAAAGGTGCGCTGGAGTGGGTAGGCGGACAAAACAAATAATATTATTGTAACGTCACCAGACCTTCCCGACCACAAAACTATACTCGGATTTAAGAAGACTGCAAATGAAACCGCCATAGCGAGATTAGAGTCGTGATGACAGTTGTCCTTTGTTTAGAGCCTGCTTCGCATCGCCAGCAGTTTCCAGAATGCTTATTTCCGAATTCGACACTTGCTTTAGTAATCCGTTTAATAGCTTTTATCAGAAAAGCATGTTTCTACCCTAAACCTTGAAATTTATATCAAAGTTACGTAACCTTTTCTTGCCAATTGCCAAGCCATCTACAAATCGGCAGAAACTGAACCCTGCTCATGTAACGATGGGAAAGAAAGACCAGAGTGATTTTTCAAAAATTCCATTCACTTAGGAAATGTTAGAGACCCACTCTTTTGTGACTTTTCCTAACTTTAGGAGACAAATCGAATGGCGTTTGAGATTTATTTCAAAATGTCCCTGAAAGCCAATAAAAGAAGATTCGGATCTTCTAAGACTCGAAGGATGCTTGAAGTGTACTCGGCTATTTCGACATACAGTTTCCACATATGTTTTTCTGCTGGGGTCTCACTTGATCGATGTTTAGATGAAGTGTTACCCGCTTCTAGTCAGTACAAGATAGACATATTTTTGCAGTTTCCGACCCCTAGTTGCAATTTAGACAACCAGGGTCTAAAGACAGTCTGGGGTAAACCAATTGTATTTAAAATTATATAAAATGTGTGCTTCGCTGCGCACAAATGATTTGTTTGTAAAAATGGGTAAGCGTTGCAGAAAAGTTAAAATAAATTTGATCGGGAATCAAGGAGGTCACGTGTCCAAAAAAACGTAATCTGATTATTCCACTTCACATAAGAAAATATACTATTTTGTTTCATCTGGCTTGACTTTTCTTATGTGAAGCGAAATAATAACAACAGCGAAGGTGTGGACGGTAATGAGCAATGTAGTTCAAATGTAAAAGAAGCACCTAATCCAAAGTAGACCAAATTTAATTCAATTGCCGAAGTTCGAAAATGGGATGGCCCATATATGAGAAACGGGTTCTTTTTGCCAAATTCTGAATGTAGCAGATATATTCCAGAAATGCAAGAACAACCAGTCATTAAATTTCTTGCTTTTTAATTTCTGTGATAACTGTTTATTTGTTGAAGTTTCTAGTAACGAAAAAATTGATTTGTTTACAAGAAATTCGTGTTTTTTTAATTTTTGTTAATGGGGTTCCACGACAACGCGAAAGTATATCAGGGATTCCACGATGATAAAAAGGTTGAAGAGTACTGATCTAAATACAATAATACGAAGCATCTAAGTGCAAGGTTTCACGCACGGCTGAAGACAAGCCAAAAATGCGTATAAAATCGTGAGCCGGCAACTATCCGTTTCTAGCGATGCGAGTGATAGGCTATTATAAACTCAGTACATGAAGACAGTCACACCAAATGATTACTCCTTAACAGAACCGGAAATTGGTGGTGTTTTGAGAGGAAATCGGACCACATTATTGAGGCGGATTGTTACTGCATTCTGCATTGTAAAAAATTATTCCAATTATGGAAAGTTCAAAATACTTGTAGAATCGGTGCTGAGGGGACATGATGAAATTGACTTCGAAGTTAAATTTCTGAAAAGATTTAACAAAACTAGAAACGGCTTTGAGTTTCCAGACAGGGAAGACATTGCCTCTGACAGAAGATCGGAAATTGTTAATGCGCTATCAGCGTCAGACTTAGACAACTAGATAATTCTAGTTTGCTAATTCGATGAATTAGAGCGAAATTACGGCAATTCTAATCTAATTTGCAAAAGCTTCAATGGTCTAATTTTAGTTCTAATCTAATTTCCGGTTTTGCCAAAAATGCAAATTTGTCCAACGGAATTTTTAAGAGATGAAACGAGAATGAACCCTCGTGCAAGGAAAGCGCAATAAAATGGTCACAAGTGTCATGCCGCTATCCCATCACTTGTGCAGCGAAGACAGTATAAACTCAGTCAATTTCTTTCCTCATTCGTAGCTGCCATATAAATCAAATGGCCTTATCTGTTGTTATTTATTACGTCACATTGCCTATCTATTCACACGCAGAATTCACAGCAGAGGTGAGCATTGGACTGGACTTGCATTGGACTGGATCCGGACTATGACGACTTTTGTTGTTCTGGATTGGATCCGGACTGTAAAATGCTTCATAAATTTAGGATCAGGACCGGATTTGGACTGACTTAATCAAAAAATTACGTAAATTTTGTCATTAAAAAGTTGTATTTTGTGAATTGTTTGGACTTTATTTGGATTCGATTTTTAATTTAAAAAAAATTTTTGGACTGTGGTTGGTCTTGGACTAATTTTTAAAAATTAAGGACTGGATATGGATCGCAAAATATGACAGTTCACTCATATTTGATTCACAGCAGTCATCGCCAGTCTTGGTGCACGAATCTTTCCCATGCTCATGCTTATCAGTAAGGCAACCAAAATTCAATAAATTCAAATTTTTTCTGGCTTCATTAAAGTTTAAGAAACGTCCACAAACCAATTTTCACGCTCATACCATGAACGACTCCCGAGTTGTCAGGTCAAAAAAATTCAAAATTTATTGGTAGGTCAACCTTAACTTGCAGCACAGTTTTCTTCTCTTCATCGACATTTTATTGTAACTACAACCAAGGCTGCGGAGTCGGAGTTGCAAAGAGTCGAAGGTTTTTGGGTGGATTCGGAGTCGGATTTCTGACAACACTGGGGGTCGGAGTCGGATTTTTTTGTCCGATTCCGGATGTCCACTTGGATCATTTTTTACATCACACTCTTAAAATGGGAATTCCTGTTGAAATGGTACAATTTTTTGAAACTTTTGTTGAAATTGAGGTTTAGTGCTGTGCACCACGATTTCCATTGATTTTAACAGCCAAATTTCATTCCCTTTATGTTTAAGGAGTTGGAGTTGGGAGTCGGAAATTTTGGAAAGGTCGGAGTCGGATATTTTACCTCCGACTCCGCAACCCTGCACAACAACAGATATTGTCATACTACCAGGGGCGTAACGAGGGGTGAGCTGGGGCGCATAGGCGTAGCCAAGGGGGACAGAGGAGCGATGGCCCCCCAAAATGTTTAGAAAACATAGTCATTTTGTGCTTTGAGAGGCGTTTTTCCAAACAAAAAAGCGTTATTCGCCTAAAATCAAGCATTTTGGCCCCCCTCAAAATTTTTTGACCTCCCCCAAACTTTGGGTTGGCTACGCCACTGGGGAGGGCGTAATTCCCCGGGCGCCGAATCACTACGAGGACGCCGAATCTCTGGTGGGGGCGCCGAAAAGTCCCAACAATGTCACAAGTACTTTCTTCAATACAGCAAACTTGCTTTCGAAAGACCACAGGTTTGAACATGCAGGCGCCAAACTTGCTTCTTGCCCTGGACGCCATCTAACCTCGTTGCGCCCCTGCATACTATCGCAAGTTTAGTTGCAATTCGGTAATAATAGTGGGTGTTGTTGCGACTTCTGGCGTAATAAAGTTGATTTCTCCACGACTAGATGATTGAATGTAGCATACGTGTAGGAGCAGGCAAATTTATGAGGGTGCGAAAAATTTTTGCCCAAATTTCCCCAAATTGCCCAAAACAATTTTGGGCTACTTTTTTGCGATTTTCATGCGATTTTGGTCGCCATTTTTTCAAATCAAAGCACGTTGGGCGCATAGGCGTAGCTAGGGGGGGCCAAAGAGGCCATGGTCCCCCCAAAATTTTAGACAATATTGTCATTTTGTGCTTTGAGATGCGTTTTTCCAAACAAAATAGTGTCATTCGCCTAAAATCAAACATTATGGCCCCCCAAATTTTTTGGCTCCCCCCAAATTTCCGGGCTGGCTACGCCACTGGTTGGGCGCCATTTTTATCAAATCAAAGCAAGTTGGGCCCCATTTTTGCTCGTATTTTTATGGAGTTTGACTAGATTTTCAGCGATTTTTCGAAGGTTTTCACAAATTTTGCCCAGACTTCTACTGATTTTTCCCGTTTTTGGCAGGGATTTTTCCCAGATTTTCACCAAATCAGAACATTTGGGGTGCGCTTGCAGCCCCTGCACCCCCGCCTCCTACACCACTGTTATGCAGACCATGCGTGGCAAAACAAGAAATGCGGTCTCTTGCTTAGATAAATTCTCAATCCTTATGCATGGAGTATTTCAGCTTTGTGATATTCTCAGGTTTGACTCTACTGTAGTTATCAATGTACTACTGTACTACTAAAAATTAATGTAGGCTACTACTAATCAATATATCATCCTAAAGTTAGATAACCAACTTTTTTTCAGTTTCGAAGTATGGTGCATGAATATGCTTCTGAGTTAACCGCAACACCTAAAGCTGAATTATTTTGCAGTTGCAAACGCAGGAAATTTATAGGTCAAATAAAGTCAATTTTTTTAAATTACAAAGTCAAAATTCTAAGTTTTGAGGTCAAAAATTGGCTGCCCTATTTATCAGAATGAATTTGGATTTGGGCATGGATTGAAGTTGGATAAAACTTGCTTAATGATTAGAGTAAATGTAACTCTAATTCTAATTTTAGTTCAATTTCTGGTTTTCGCGAATCCACTAATTTTAATTCTAATCAAATTTGTGACAGATGAATTAGCTCTGATTTTAATTCTAATCTAATTTAGAACAGCTACAAAAATTCTAGTTGTCCAAGTCTGATCAGAGCCATAAGCTGTAGCAGCCCACAAAGCGCCTTTCTGATGTTTTGAGATTTGATGCCGATTTATATCAGTATAGAATTTTCAGATGCTAAAGACTGAGAAATGGTTGCAATTTATGGCAACCAACCCAGGGTGACAATCGAATTCGTATCTCTGTAGTTACATCGTAGCCCGCGTCAATTCGTTTCTTTCGTTGCAAATCGTTACATTGTATAAATTGTGTTGCAACGAGAAATCTTACAGTGTGTTGAAATCTCTTTTTGGAAGAATACGCTGTATTGCACCTAAATACGACAGGATTTTCTGAGGTGTTTCGAAGGCCCCATGGCAGTGGTTCATTGATCCCACACATGTGGGACCAATGAACCAAAAAATATTTTTGTTCACACATCACATTTTCAGCCACTTCTTGAAATTAAATCCTACTGATTTTTTGTATGTGGTTAGAGGGAGAGATGTTTATTATTCATGCTAAATTTTGAAGATTGGTAGCTTAACTTTGCAACTTATGACCTGAAACGTAAAAAATGGCTCATTGGTTCCATACCTCCCCCTACTAACAGTGGAAAAATAAAATAAAATTTTTTTGCAGGAATGTCAAAACCAGTAGTTTTGAAAGTGAGTCACAGAAAAATAAATGTCAGTTGTTCCCGGTTTCAAATTTATTGCGATCGTGAAATGAGCATTAATAAAGAACATGCGAAACACCTTTGCTTATCCCTAGCTCTTCGCATATTGTAACTCGGTGGGCAAGTGCAACTAAGGCAAATTTATATCTATTGAATGGAGGCAACCTCGGTTAAGAAGATGTTATTTTACTGATCAAAATAACAGATATTCTCTTATAGCTCATACTCACTCATTGTTTTTAGTCATGTTTCTGCTTGTTGCACTAAGAAATGTGGGAGTAATTTTTAGTTTTCCCATTATCTTTGTGGTTTGTTTTACATTTTCGGATTGATTTAATGACAAGCTTTTTTAAGTTTTAATGTTAAGTGTAGGTGACATTTGTTGCTTTTTCATCCAGTGCTAATAAAAATTGCCGGTAGCGCTTTTTCTCATACCAACATGTCGGTACATTTTTCGTTGAAACGTTTTTCACTGGGTTACGTAATAAGTCTCTATATCGATCTGTGTAAAGATGCAGCAGGTTATTTGACATTTTTGAGCATTCATGCAAGACACAGCCTTATAACAATCTAAGGTAAAGTGCCCGCTTTCATTGGTATAAAAAAGCAACTCCAAACTGTTTTCGTTTTGAAACGTGTACCCTCCCATGAAGTTGATCGTCAAAAACTTATTTGTCTAATAGGTTGCGGTTGATGCTGCATATTTGTCTTGCATTTCTGATTGGCTTCAAAGCGCAGATTGTTTACTTACTTCAACCAATAGTTGATATTTTTTACCGTTCCTTTTCAGAAGTTGGGAGGGGTAAAAAAACCTAATGATATTGCTGATAATTCTGAAGTGCCCAGGGACGCCGAAACAGCGGTAGGGCAGGATGGGGGGCAATAAGAGTTGAGGGCAGGGCCGGATTAAAGGGGAGGCAACGGGGGCAATTGCTCCGGGCCCCCCGCTGAAAAGGGGCCCCCATGATGAAATTTAAAATAAATAAAATACTCGTTTGAGACATTTCCGTGATTCAGCAGCGACACAAGAACAACCAGGGGTTCATTGCCAAAAAAGAGGTGTGGGAACATCGCAAGGTAATGATCGATGTGACACGTTCCGCATTTCATCAAAAAACGTACCCCACAATATATATCTGGGTCACAAATAGGAAGTATGTGTAGGCACTATGAAGACAGAGCGTTAAAATACATGGGCAACCAATTTGTGTTCATAGGGAGGGTCGTGACCACTTTTGTGTGTTGATCCCATACAGGAAGCCTGTGTGGACCCCGTAAAGGCAGCCACTTGAAAAATATAGACAATCCACCTGAATCAGTAGTGCTGCCCGGCCCGCCAACACCCTGTGCATGGGTCCCATATTGGGAGCCTAGTTGCCCATGCGGGAACGTGATTGGAACAACTTGGTCTTGCTGTTGGGACCCTCTTCCATTCCCAATGTCAAGCTATACAGACGAACCATGGATTCATTCAAGTCAACAAACAAGTTTAGAAATTCAAAAAGCTCGAAAAAGAGTAAGACGTTTATCCGAAACAACACTAGGGTGTTATTAGGTAGAGCACTTTACCCTGTTTACACTTAAAATGTCCAGCTTTCTGGCTATCGCCGTGTGGATTAGGATGTCAAAAAATCAGCCTTCCATCTCAATTTGCTTATAAAACGTTCTGCGTTGATGCAGAAACGCTTTATAAATGCTACATTTGTTGTATAGCAATATTTTTTAAAGCCTAATCTAAGCTTATGGCCTCATCCTTTTTGACATTTGGGTATTCAACAATGATAAAAAAATACAAAGTTTAACTTTATTGTTGTGTTTCATCAAGTGTATATTTATCAATCACTGCAATCAATATCTGTAACAAAATGCACCCACCGCATTTTGAAGCAATGACATCAAACTCATTTCTGTTCTGCTTCATTGCTCGTTCAAGGTGTGAGCCAGTTAAATTGCAGGACGTACGTTTCAAGTCCATAGTTGTTGCGCACATTCTCGATCATGACAAAGAAAAGCAATGTGAAAATGCTAAGACAGCCGACGTCCTCTTCTCGGCAGAAAGTCCGGTGCCAACAGAAGGCTGTGATGAAAAAATAGAGAACAAATTGTTTGCGAAGTGTATTTTCCAGGAAACGTGCAAATTGAGCATACAGCTTGTTTGCTGAAAGCCTGAACGTTTTGAAGCGCAACCGAAGCTTTCACGTTCCATAGTTCACAATGTTGTAATTTTCGTCATGGTTGTGCGGCTCGTTTATTTTTGGAAAACCTAAGGTACGCCTAACTGAATGTTCGCTTCAGCTCCTTTAACAATAACTCAATATTCTCACTGTCGCACAAGAAAGGCAGCTAGTAGATGCAATTCGCAAGTCGATTTACGCTTCGGTGTTCTTGGAGCAAATAATGATATCGTAGCAAAATTAAACAGCAAACCAAAAGCATAAAATGGAAAAGAAAAAGGGTTTAGAAATGATTTTGTAAAGCTTTCTATATCAGTTCTTGGACGTAACTACTTTTAGGTAAAAAGAGATTGCTTGTTTCTATGAAGCCAGGTTTGAAAGAACATAGTATCAGTGTCAGCTCATCACCGAATAAGCGCAGCCCTTCCTATAGATACATTTTCGAATTAAAATCATCAATTTTGAGAACAATCGCTGCAAGGGTTGATATTTGCTAATTTGTTTTCGAAATTTTGTGTTGTGAAGGTGATTGGTATTTTCTTCAAAGCAAGTTTTTGCGGCTT
>Ga0210059_1017640_pt1 | contig 10147 bp, 6 predicted proteins | sample Ectturendosymbi2_FD_188042 | JGI IMG/M metagenome (GOLD analysis project Ga0210059, IMG submission 188042) | Ecteinascidia turbinata endosymbiont from Florida, USA - Sample 2 (SPAdes) (version 2) | ecosystem: Host-associated > Tunicates > Ascidians > Unclassified | place: Key West, Florida...
AATGGAAACGTTTTCGAAACTGAATCTGTACACTCTGGTATGATTTTGTTGCAAAATAGGTCTCCAGGGAGAATATCTTCTGCTGATTTGTCCAAGACATTTTTGGGGCAACTATAGCTGCAAACGATCATCCATAGATTCACCTATCACGTCCTGCAACAGAAAAGACATTCGTTAAAAAATGGGTTTTGTATCGAACAAAATATGGGTACGCATCTTTTTGGGTCGTATACCGAAGTAGCAGTGAAAAGCAGTCATGATATTTACTTTGGTTCTGCACTGTCAAGAACTTTTCGTTCCACATTGTGGATTGTCAAGAGTGAGTTCGGAAAATCACAAACACCTTTCACTTGTCTCTCGTTACCCTTATTGCCAATCATCGAAAAGGTACAAAAATATGAAACGTCATAATTACGAGTTCCAGGCAAGATAAATAACTACATAATTAATTGCAAACGGTCACTACAAGCCTCAATTACAAAAAATAATTACATAATCCACTCATGCAGTTAAGATAAGTCACGCAAATGTTTATCAATTATGATGAAACATTCATTTACAGATGGCAGGTTTTTCCAAACAACGGAAATAAATCTTAAAGCGACGAACATTACTTTATCCTCCCTGGCATGTCGGGACCAATAATTGAGCTGGAACATCGCTTCGATAACATTTCATATTGAACATAACTTAAATTTGATATTTCTGGAAATCAATGTAATGCAAGGGTCAAGGTGATTCATTGAAGAAACGGGGGCACTTCGAAAAAAATTCATTTGCCACAGTGTTAAACACCCTTGTCATAAAAAACTTCAATTGATTTTTTTAATTTGATTGCATTTTGAATAAACCATGACGCCCCACTGAAAACCTAACTTAAAAGCTTAGGAAAAATACATTTTCCGTAATATGAATTTAAAAACATTTGTACAACATACAAAAGTGTTGCAGGCGCCAGTCATTTCACTTTGACCAGAGCATCCATCTCCAGCAATATTATCGTTGATACAGACTCGCGACCGCCGATAAGTTCCTCCGCTGCAAGTTGCAGAGCACTGAGACCAGCTTTCCCAGTCTGACCAGTAGGAGCAGATCTGTTGCAAAAAACATGAAATTTGTCACATGTTATAAAGCGATTTGGATCAAATTCATGACGACATTGACAATAATTCTTTTGTATTGCAAAGAAACGGAAGGCAACATCAGAAAAATATCCTGACAATGCAAGACTTTTTGTTCGCATAGCGCAGAAATGTTTTTGCTGCAATGCCGGTTACAGTTGAAACATGTTTATAGTGGTGGCATCAGGCTCCCTATTATGTACATCTGTACGTGGCAACACTTATTCCCACGTACCGATCCATAACACGGTGCCTCTTCGCGCATAAATCCTTTGCACTCCTTTGAAGGAAAACCGTTTTTCAAGCAGATCCTGGCACGTGAGTAAACCCCCACACCACAGGTCGACGAGCATTGGCTCCAGGAGCCCCAACTCAACCACGACGCACAATCCTGAAATAACAAAAACATCTCTTTGACATCTACATTCGGTCATAAGCAATATTCCTCATGGCGTTGTGTTCGGTGTGGTTATTACGCATGTAGGTCAATTACGAAGACATGAAACTACGGTCAATATTTCTGAGTTTTGTGACTGCAGCGAGTGCCCAGCAAGTTAGAAATATCATGCGTGGTTTGTACAAACTGCAAGTTGGGTTTCTCACCGTTCCAACACACGGAGCGTAATCCTTCAGAAGACCTGGACAGCCGATGTCGCCTGGGTAAGCATTGATGCATGTTCTGTTGCGAGACCGCTGCCCAGAGCCACATGGGTTGCTGCAGTCAGTGAATTCACTCCAAGCTGACCAAAAGGGACAGGCCTGTAAAAAAACGGGGATGCAGTCGTCTTTGCAAATTGTAGGTGACTTTGCACTGGGTAGGAATTTTGAAATCTTGATGAAAACATTGCCACCTTAATTCAGAAATGGATGAAGCTTTACTAACGAAACAAAACAAAATTCTCTTTTTCTACACCCGCAACAAACGTCTTTCATGTGTCGAAATCACCTGGACAGGTAGGATATCATACCACGTCATGTATTTTAAAAATGTGTTAGATAGCCACAGGAATATTATTAGAAACCTTTAGAACGTACCTGTACGTTGCATGGAATGGTGGCTGTGCCAATACCTTCACATTCGTTATCGCCTCCGATCGCATTAAAGCACAAACGAGATCTCCTGCGCATACCAGAACCGCAGGTTGTTGTGCAAGTACTCCACAAGGACCAGGAAGACCAAAAAGTACATGCCTGTTGATACAATGTTCAGTTTGGGACATAGTTATTTATCTTGATTGTATAGAATTACTGAAAATCCCGCGAAATGTACTACATGTACTTTTAAAGATGTTCTTTATGGCTGCTCAACATCTGCCCTGGCTGCTCAACACCTGCCCCGATATCTGCTCAACACCTGCCTCGATATCTAGGCGGGCTAGCAGTGGACAAAAGAAGAACTCGCTCAAACGAAAGAAGAAGTTATTCTTATTCCAGTTGTTATGTTCAAAGCTGAAAAAGAAGTAATTTAAAGTACATTTTGATCAAGTAATTTCATTTTATAACTTTCAACTTGATGCATAGAGTTATTTATTAGAAATGCTTAATGCAACTTATATTGATTCCCATGTTCTCTCATGAGACAAGTCGGAATGCACTTTAGGAATATCAAATCGTAGTTCTTCAACGTCAAATTATTGGTTTGCAATGACGAAAAGCATTTAACACGTGGTTGTTCTGCATGGCTTAACGTAACCATATTTTCAAGCAAATATGTCACCAAAACAACGCAATATCTCCCATCGCAATACAACAATTTGTCAATAATGTCGGGAATTGGTTGCTTTGTCCTTCATGGTTTCGGTGCATATGAGACGAAATAGCAGCAAACTTTCTATTATGTGACAGTATTTTAATGAAAACCCTTTATAACTTTGGACAAGAAAGCTTCTCTCGCAGACATTGAAACACATGTTAATAAAATATCAGTTGATCAGAATCACTGAAATGCATTTGAGGTAAAGTCACCCTGAATGAGCAAGCCTCCACTTCCACAATGTGACCGATGCATCCTCGCTGACCGATGATCCCATTGTTGCAGACACGTGATTTCGTCCTCACCCCCCCATCACAGGTCTGGCTGCAATCCTCCCAGCTGTTCCATTCCGACCATGACGGGCATGGCTAGAAACAAAATAATAGAAAAATGCGCTTTTTAATCAAGCAAACATGTCTACCGGAATCGATTAACAAGAGTGTTTTTCGTGTGTCAAGCTTCTTCATAACACATTTTGAGCTGTTTGAGAGTCAGCCAAAAACGTAATATGAGATCAAGTTCTGCTTCATAACGAAAACATCTTTTTAAATAACATTACGTCACTTAACCTAAGATTCCTGCATCAGACTGAACAGAATCAACTACGGCTGTTAAATCCAAACATTCCGGGAAGACTAGAAAACTCTGGGTGTTCACTCAGCGGGAATACTTTGAGCTTTTCGGGGGCAGTCTCAATTTTGAAACTATGTTTTGTCAATAAACTCCACTCACACAGAAATGCAAAAGTTCACGATTTCCGTGCAATCACACAAAGATTCAATTTTCTGTGCGCATTATTATTATCATCATCACCCGTAAGCTGCACGCCTCGTCTCGTTCCATTGGCCCAACGCAACCAGGTTGATCATGGAACCCATTCTGACATGTCCGATTCGACCGTCGTACACCCCCACCGCAAGTTGCACTGCAAGCACTCCACTGGTTCCACGGTGTAAAACTCGGGCATTCCTTCAAGAGAAAACGTAAAAACAGGAAATAGCTTCACTTCATTTATTAAACTGGATTTGCTTACATCGTCAACTACAGAATGCAGAAGTAAAATCAGAGCATTAGGAGCGAAAGCGTCAATCCTCAATCAGCATTATGACGAAATCAAACCCTCAATCAGCATTATGGTGAAACGAGGAAGATATGTAAGTACTTGGAACATAACAAGTTCATGCGGTCTGGTTTGATGTTGTATCGCATTTTTATGGTCCATCTAATTCAGTTGCAACAACTACACAGTCAAAGCTTCACCATACGATAGCCGGGAAGGTTAGTTGATAGCTCCGTAGTCATAACCAGATGCACGACGTGAAGGTTTGCAAGACACGATCTTACTTTGCTATTGCAAGTTTCCACTTGCACATCTGCGCTCTTTCCTTCTCCTTCACATCCGGCGTCGTCATCGCCAGATCGATAGAGGCACGTGCGAGATCTTGACCTCTGACCTCTTCCGCAAGTCACAGAACACCCTATCCACGGTTGCCATGGTGACCACATCGGACAACGCTACAGAATCAGTAACAGCGAAAGATGTTGAAACAAACTTTTGGCTGACAAGTGAAAACCAAGGGTTGTGTTCCGGCAAAGTGATAAAAGTTGGCAACTAGCGATGCGGAACGAGAATACAAAGTTCACTTTGGAAAAATAGCTTATATTTTTGCAACCCGTCGCGCAACGATTGCCAAGCGAATCGCAGTAAGCCACACCCAATTGCTATGAACCAACTTACGTGTCCATTGCACGTTGTTGTTTCTTCAAGTGGACCCAGTCCGGAACAGTTAGCACCAGCAGGTTGACAGACCCTGGTTCGCCGTCTGGTGCCGCCACCACACGAAACCGAACACTGAGTGTACACCGTCCATGATGAGAGGTTCGGGCAATCCTGATAAAAAAAAACAAGTTGAAAGCTGCAGTTCATGCCAGGGCTGTGGAGACGGAGCACAAGCAATTTTGGATGCCTGGAACAGGAGGATCCGAAGCCCAAAACTTTCAGATGGTGGAGCCGAGCCGGAGCCTGAAATTTGGGTCCCGGATCCACAGCCTCAGTTTGCGGGGCAAAGAAGTTGCACAAATAATATAATGTTTTTCCGTTTTCAATGGACCAAATGATTCTGCAGCCGGAGCTGGAGCCAAAAATTTTTAATTCCTGGAGCTGGAGGCGCAGCCGGATCTTGCAATTTACTTCCGGTTTCTTAGATCTGGTTCATGCGACGCAATCCGAAGTGATCAGATGCCCACGAAACAACTGGAAGTGCGTGAAACATTTTAAAGGAAGCTCTTGTTATTAATATCTGCGCAAACATTTTCAAATTAATTTTCGGGAAAAGGCAGGATGTTTGTGATGATCAGAAACGAAGTTAGATCTCAACTTAAAGCACCTGAACAACGCAGAATTTCCTCTCTTCGTTGCGACCATAGCAAGCACCACCCTCGTCACTGCTGCAAGTTCTTGTTCGACTGGATATTCCACGACCACAAGAGGCGCTGCACGCCGACCACGGGTTCCAGTCATTCCAGGTTGCACAAGCCTGTGCAGAACAAGGTTTCATATTTCTCACTAAATATGTGAGTTTTATCTGATCTAAACAAGCTTAGCCTGGTTAGATTCTTTTACGTAGCGTTTGGTAATGCCGTACAACTTGAGTTGCTGCAAGTGGAGTGCCAGCTTTTGAAGAACGTATATTGCCTGCGCATAAGATATAGTTTTATTTTGCCTGGCTTCGAAGATATAAATGAATTAGACTACAAATAAAAGCTTTGCAAAACGTATGTTTCACGGTCACAATAAAAGCTGCGATACTGTATTCTACAATGTGTGATTTCAAACGTGCTAAACGCCCCGCCTTCGAAAACAGTCGCAACTAAAACAAAAGCATTTGCGCAAATCTAATCATTTTTCCAATCCAACTATCATTTTCAACGTTTCACCGTCAAATTGCATTGAGCAATTTCGAGTCCATTTCCTTGGCAAACTTGGACATTGGTGATACGGTTCACGCAAATCCTGTTTCTTCTTTTAACAGCCGTTCCACAAGTTGCGCCGCAACCGCTCCACGGTCCCCATGGCGACCATTCTGGACATGCCTGAGTAACGAAGAACAGTGAGTGAGAAATTGCGTGTGCTCAAGACAAAATATGGCATGTTGTTTATCGATTTAACTCATTTCTTCGAAACTGAAATCTCGCTGATAAACACCCGCCATTCGAATAATAATGAAAAACCGGATGACATCAATCTTTACCAATTCACCAAGAAAAACTTGCGACGGGTCACTTGAAATTAATCAAAACTTGGCAAATTTTCAAGAACATGTACATCTGTTTAATTGAGCAAGCACGCAAATGAAGAACAGTGAGTGAGATATTGCGTTTGCTCAGGACAAGATATAGCTTGTAAATCGAGTAAATCGAGTTAACTCATTCCTTAAAAACTGACGTCTCTCTGCGAAACACACGTGTTTCAGATACTGCTGTAATGAAAAACTGGATGACATCAAACGCAACAAATTTGCCGAGAGAAATTGCGACAGATCTCTATAAATTAATCAAAACTTGTAAATTAATACCAAAGAAAAGGTTACCATGATTGTCAACCTAATTACCATTTGATTCACTTCTTTGGAAGTTTTGGTTATTTTGTTTTTCCTCAAAATCTTTTCAATTGCTTCCTTTGTCAAGGTAACACTGTCCTTGACACACACTTTCTATATGTACTTCAAAATTAATTGGTTTTGCCAATTAAGCTTATACTTTTTCCTTCCCCCATGAAAATGTACATGCATCTCGTAAATTGACATTTAGTGTGAGAGAATGTCATTATAAAAAATAATTTCGAAGCAATGCAGCCTCAAGCCAGGTCAATTTCACACCTCAAAATGATTTCCCAAGATTTTTCCTCTTCTCTCCCCTCACAGCTGTAGCGTAGCCAGCCAAAGCTTTGGAGGGGCCAAAAAATTTGGGGGGGCAAAATTCTTGATTTTAGGCTTGCAACAGTACTTTGTATGAGACACCGCCTCTTAAAGCACAAATTGAATGTATATTCTAAAAATCTGGGGGTCCATGGCCTCTTTGGCCCCCCTGGCTACGCCTATGCCTCACAGCAAATGGACATATGGACTTTCACCTTCATCTGTCATACTGGACATTCTAAATAGCAATGGGATGATTTCTGCATTTTGCTCCACAAACACTTTGTATAAAACAGGACGCGAATTTTTTTAACAAAAGTTGTTCATTTCCGCCGAGATCCAAGCTAATAGAATCTTATCTGATTGGCATGAATGGCGCAGACCAGGTCTACCGCTTGTACGTTAATACTGTGCAGACACAGCCGCTAGCATTCAGGCAACATCAAAATTCTTCAAAAACTGTTGCAGTTCCATTTAAGGCGGCAAACGCTTGCTGCAAATGAGCACCACGTGGAGACCTGCCTCGTCGCAAATTTTTCTGGTTGCTTGCTTTTTAACCCAAGCATGCATTTGAAATAAAACTTTCCAAACAAGAGGCGAAAGCGAAAACGTCGATATATTTCAAAACTTACTTGTCCATTGCAGAACATGTTTTCCTCTGCCGCACCGATGCACTTCCCGTTCCCGGCATCAGCAGCAGGACATGTTCGAGTTCGCGTCATAGTTCCCCCTCCACACGCCACTGTGCACACTGACCATGGCAGCCAGTTGGTCCAGCTAGGACAGTCCTGATAACATGCGATCGAAATTGTGATATTTCGAAAGATTGCCGTTTAATTGATTACGATAATTTTGCGCGACAAACAAAAGCATTGTATAGAAAACAGAAGAAAGCGTGAGGGTAGTCGCAAAATACCCACCTGTGTATTGCAGGCTTCTGTCCTTTCCTTAGGTCCGGTACACTCTGACACGCCTTCTATGGAGTTGAGACATATGCGTCTGTACGATCGACTTCCGCCGCCACAGGTTCTACTGCAGAGAGTCCAGCTCGTCCATTGCGACCAAGTCGCACAGTCCTGCAAAGGTTTTATTTAGCAAAATACATTCAAAAGAAAGCAAAAAGACAAGACTTCAGGTATACGATTCGTTTATTCAACGGACAGTTGTTCTCATTTTCCTGTAAAAGTTTGTGAAGTTAACAACGGTGTTTGGAAACAGGACGCGCTTGCAAAAAAACGTTGCTCATTAAAAACTCACCGTTTCCCATATTCCGCCAGACGCACCTACTTTGCTTGAGTTCGATACTTAAGCTTTGAGCACAAAATAGCGCAGTATAACAGCTCATACAACTCACAACTAACTCACCGATGCTTGACACAACTCCTCTTGGTTCGCAGCTCCAAAGCAGTCGCTTGCCTGATCAGTGTCGCTGCCGAACACGTAGCACACCCGAGTACGTCTCCTCACACCGGCTCCACAGTTAGCGCTGCACACTGACCAGGTTTGCCAAACCGCCCAAGCGTTGCAAGGCTGGAAATGAATGCAATCACCCCTTGAATTCTGCATATATCCTGTCAACGCATGCTGCATTTTCCCCGGATTTACTAGTGTAGCACAATGCACTACAAGCATTTTCCCTGCTGATGATTACAGTACTGGGAAATTACAAAAGTTCCTAACATTTTGCTACGTGGGTCAACCCAGATGTTGTGCAGCAACAGATCTGTGACTTTTTGTTAAGTGTTGTTTTCTACACCGATCTGGTCCGTGTTTATTGGTACCTTTGCTTTAAACAACAAAACATAATTTCAGCCCATCATAAAATTATGCAATAAAACAGCCGAAATGCAAAGTCTTCGATAAATGACGGGTTACGGGGATTTGGGCTGCGCTGTTCTAGCTCAGCCAAAGCTATTGAAAAATAAAATCCGGGAGAGAAATATTTTTGTGTTTTAAAAGCGGGTGTGAACTTGATCGTGTTTGTTGTAATCTCAACTCACCTGTGTGTTGCAAGGGTCGACCCGGGTCGATGGCCCCGCGCAACCGAACTCGCCGACCGCACCCCCGGAGCAGGCCCTTCTGATAATATAAGTTCCACCTCCGCATGTTTTGGAGCATTCTTCAATGTTGGGTAAGTCTGCCCACGGTGTCCATGACGGGCAAATAGGCTGCAATCAACGAGAACAATGCTGATATAGAAATGGATAAAACTTAACACAAGCCTAGCAGCTTGATAGTCAGCACCGCTTGCCAGGCTGTTTATGGCGTGATTGTTTCGCTCAGCAATGCAGAACTCTTTGCGCGTAGTGCATCCAGGTTTTGGACCATCCCCTGAGATAATGCAAAAATCTATTGCAGCACGAAGTTCGTTTACGATCTACGGAAGATTTTTTGTTCGATATGTAGCGTTTGAACTGTTATGGATGTTCTGCGTATCTGCGGTAACGTAATAATCATCATAAAACATATTAAATATCAGATTTTCACATAGTGAGATAAAAACAAATATAACTTTTAAGCATCTTTCGCAGTGATTTTATTGTTAAACAGTCAAAACAGAACATCTTCTACAAATGACTGAAAAAGTGCAATCAGAATGATTCGGATAATTTTTTGAACAACTTACAATCGTTTGATAATTTATTCAGTGTTAAGTTATTTTCTCCATCAAAGTTCGTCTGCAAACACTGTGAACCAGTTTGAAGGAAAATGACTTCAAAAGCAAAATAGAAATTTCGCGAAGATAGCGCACTTTCGGTTGAGCTCACATTTCCTTTTCGGCAATATTCGTTCATGAAAGATAAACCACTCACCCTGATATTGCACGACTCAGTCTCGGACGCGCTGCCTTCGCATTCAGCGGAACTGTCGTCGATCGCCCCTGTGATGCAAATCCTGGTCCTTGTGCGGCTCCCTGGTCCGCAAGAGGCGCTGCAGGTATCCCAGCGTCGCCATGGTGACCAGAAAGGGCAAATCTAGATAAAAATTTGCTGTTTGAGCGTCCTCGCTTTTTGAGTGAACAAAACACGTGGGAAATATTCAGCAGGTGAAAGTAAGCTTGGTCTGCATCCACGAGCGTCGATGCATTTGCAAAACTACCGAAGCATTTTCCCTGTAGCTATCGTCACCATACTTGTTTTCAGAAAGGGTCAGGTATCTGCGAGAACTGGCCATCGTGGGCCAGACACTCTATTTGTTCAATATAATGCGGCCATTCAAACCGAAAGTCTGGTTTTCTGAATGTCCAGTTATCTGGACAAAGTCCGGATAGACAGTCGTTTAGTATATCATTTTTAAACTCATTTGTGCCACCGTGCGGTGGGATGGCAAGAACAAAACTCACGGGGAGCATTTTG
>Ga0210059_1017641_pt1 | contig 10147 bp, 8 predicted proteins | sample Ectturendosymbi2_FD_188042 | JGI IMG/M metagenome (GOLD analysis project Ga0210059, IMG submission 188042) | Ecteinascidia turbinata endosymbiont from Florida, USA - Sample 2 (SPAdes) (version 2) | ecosystem: Host-associated > Tunicates > Ascidians > Unclassified | place: Key West, Florida...
CTTTGTTCGTTTTCGCTGAGTAGAGGTGCAGGGTGTCAAGATGATAGATTTTTTTGATTAACAGGAGTTGTAGAAGCGGGCAGCACGGACGTGCAGATTGCTTGGCTCCTTTGAGTGCGCGTCTTTAAGTGCCTTGCTCAAGCGCACAGCAGCGATAACGCAGGCAGGTTTGAATCAGACCATACGATCCGGAACCGGCGCTTTTAAAACATTGCGTTGCGTCATCGAAGTCGCGCACATATTTGCATCAGTAAAAGCAATTATCGTAAATTTCTTGTCTGGGAGAACACAACACGCAAGGAACTTCAACCCCTTGAGTTAACAAGCAAGGTAACTTACAACGGCACCTCTAGGGGATTGCATGGAGAACGTTATTGCCGAATTGACATTATAAGCGAATTGAAATGCATATAAAAGATGGCATCGCGACCAAACTAAATGTAACGTTATGGGCAAATTGACGTTACAGAGGAAGCCGTTATGAACGAATTCAACTGTATAGAGCAGATTTACATAAGGTTTCAGGCCCCATTCGGATTAAACTAAAAAGTTAGTTTCAGGACAAAATCTCTGTTTTAAGGGCAAATTGTTTTTTTCAGGGCAATTTTTTTCCGTCCCCCCAGTAAAATGCCTTCCCGTACGCCTATGCTCACAAAGATGTGGCTTCACTAACAGATGAGGGAAAGAAGCGTGTTTTTAAGCAGCGCTTTGAACAACTAAGAAAGTGCCAAGCGTTCTTGAGACAATCTCTCACAAAGAAGCAACGACTTGAGTTATTTTCATACAAGGCAGCTTATATTGTTGCTGGAGAAAAGCGACCATACGTGGAGGGTAAGGTCGTAATAAAGCCTGTGCTTGAGAGTTTCGTTGAGATATTTGAAGGTGAGAAGAAGTTTATAGGTTACGATACAATATAGCAATGCAAAAGCAAAACACTGCTTATGTGTACTCGCAACTAGGACGCCGAATAAAACCCTGAAGTTATCTAGTCGAGGCGCCTTAAAAATTTGTTAAAACAAAGACAATGCATAAATACATTTTAAGCATCGCAAAAACAACAACTGTGCAAAGCACAATTCACAAAAAGAAAAACGCAAGCAAACGAAATTGCGTTTCAGAAGACAGTCAGAGATGCCATTTCTGGAGTTGCTCTTAGTAACAATACGATTACTTGCAGAATCGAAAGTATGGGGAAGGATTTGATAGAACAGATTTACGAAGATTTTCGTTCTTCACCTTACATAGCATTGGCCATCGACGAGTCCACTGATATTACGTCAGAAGCACAGTTGTTAGTGTATGGAAAATTTGCATGTGGATGTCGCATAGTAGAGGAGCTTCTTTGTTGTTTGACGGTGCATTCGACAACAACAGGGCACGATATTTTCAGCGCTGTGGATAATTTTTTCACATAGAATCAGTTTGATTGGGGTCGTGTCGTAGAGTGTTGCATCGACGGCGCTTCATCTATGATGGGAAGAAATATTGGATTTTGAGGTATCCTTCAAAAAAAGTTTCCTCACATCCACATCAAATACTGCATCATTCACCGGGAAGCTTTGGCTTCCAAAGAGCTTTCGTCTGTGTTCAATGAAGTGATGCAGGTAGTAATCAAAGTGGTTAATTTTGTGAAGTCCAGCGATTTGAACTGCCGACTCTTCAAGGATCTTTGCTTCAGTAAAAATGCAGAGCACAGCACTTTATTGCTTTACACGGCTGTGAGGTGGCTTTCACGCGGTAGTACACTGAAGAGAGTTTTTATCCTCAGGAATGAAGTAAAAGATTTCCTGCACAACCGGAAAAATGAAAATGCAACTTTTTTTCTGATGATCTGTTCATTACTCGCCTTGCCCTCTTGACTGACGTTTTTGAGAAACTGAATGAGCTGAATATTTCACTGCAAGTCGAGGAAAATGGGTGTTTGAACTGCAAACTTCCATTCGTGCTTTTGTTAACAAGCTGGCTATTATCGTCACGCGAGCAAAAACTGGTGATTTTGGTTTGTTTCCACATTACAAGGAATTTCTTGCAACAACGGATACTGAGATGTCATTTCCAAGTGTAAAGCAAGACCTCGTTCCATACTTGACGAATTTGCAAGCAAATTTCAAAGAACGCTTCCCTGAACTGGAAGAGGTGTCGTATCGACATGTTCAGTTTCCATTTCGAGTTGATGCTCAGGCCTGTGGTGGCGTTATAGGTGAAAGAGTTGCAGGCAGATGAAAACCAAAAATTCAGTTTGAGGATTCCGATTTAGCTAGTTTTTGGTTAAATACACCAAAGAAGTATGCATGTTTGAAAAATGAAGCTACAAAAGCTCTTGTTCAGTTTGGGTCCACGTATGTGTGTGAAGCAACATTTTGATGCATGGCGTACATCAAGTCAAAGTATAGAAACCGACTCACTGACGCTCATTTGCAAGACAACCTGATTATTGCAATTACCACATATGAGCCACGCTTCAGAAAGCTTGCTTTGTGAGCCATCCACGCACCTTTTTTGCCAGACTGACTTGGGTGCAGACTGGATTTATCATTTCGTTACACTTCTTTGAAATTATTTCGGTACTTGTGTGTTTCATTTTCGGGTCTGGTCTGAAGTTTTAACTTTTAAGTGAGATTCATTCACACCTGCGTATTTTGTAGCCTAGATATGCTTGGAAAGAGAAGATATCAATATGAAATAGCAGACTGAATGGCAGTGAATAAAAAAATATTTCGTAATGGACCTGCCTCACGAGACTTTCTTCCATAAAGTCATCAACCATAGCGTTGAATTTCGTTGTGCACTTTACAGATAAAAGATTTTACAGTGAATAAACGGAATAGTAGGTCTTTGTAAAATTCCTTCTTGTTTTAAGATATAGCCTACGTTATGCAAACGATAGATAAGAAAATCGATTGTGTAGGGACGCGTAAAACGTTCAGATATTGGAAAAAGGGTCGCAAGAAAAAAAACTTGGCAACCTCTGGTCTAGCAAGTTTTGCAAGAAATGATGTTTAGTAATTGTCAATATCAAGTTTTTGTTTGATTTTTTAGCACCCGAAAATCTGGTCAATACACGTTAAGCTGTAAAGCTGTGCGAATTAATTCTCCCAAGTGTTCATTTTTAGGGTTGCACGATGGATTCCGTTTCAGTTCAGTTGTGACTAGCTGTGCGTTAAGCGTTGTTTTATCCACTTAGAAGTGCTGCTAGACCAGAGGCGGGCAACCTTTTTAGCTTTGCGCGCCGAAATCGGCTAAATCAATGACAAAATTCTTCCGCGTGCCAACCAAAATTTGTGGTGAGGGGTCTGAATTTTGGACCCCTGTGGCAGCGTGCCCCCTCCCCAATTGGGTGTACGGAGAGCGGCTGATACGGCTCTGTTTGTAGCCATATGGCATGAAAAGCACAAGGGTTAAATTAAATAACGGATTGTTAACAAACGAAATTGAAGAAACGGACACTTTGAAGGGGGAGGATCTCGTTTCCGAGGCCTCGCTCACGTGCCGGATAGAAGTGCTCGCGTGCCAAGTTCGGCACGCTTGCCAGGGGTTGCCCACCCCTGTGCTAGACTGAATTATTCGTCTCCAAGTACGGTGGTAGCATTGGAAAATGTTCACTTGCCCACCACATGGCAAGAGTCTGAGCTAATGTGTCGCAACAATGGGTTGTTACATCATAATGTAATAACTGCTGCAGGCCGACTGTCCTAAACGCAGTGTTGGCAAACAGCTTCAGTACATCCACGTGTTTTGCGATTTTTGAGCTGATTGAGTTCACGTGCTTTGGCTCAATTCTCAGTTACCCACACAAAGAATTTCTCTACCCGCGTCCGCCCCGCACGCAAATCAGTGCTGGTTCCCGCACCAGCCCCGCAAATGTGGGTACCCGCAACCCGCGCGGGTTAACCCGCCCAGCGCAGGACTCTACTAAGCACGCAAATAGTACCGTTTTCGCGACATTTGTGCAATTGGCGTGATGCACGAGTAAATAAATCCATGCCAAAAGAACGTTTATTAGGAAAAGTTACAAGAAAAATTCAAATATATTTGCATTGAACAAAACCGAAAATATTTATATTCAGTAGTGATTACGCTACTAAACCTGGAAGAAATCAAACTTGCAGAGAACTCATTAATTATACTCAAGCAACATCGGAATATAGAGTTTGTGTTCTTGTATCTCTTTTGAAACACGACAATTTTTCAAACGAATATTTTAGTTAAAACAAATGTCATCACGGGGGCCCCCTTGTAGTGGAGGGCCCGGGGCAATTGCCCTCGTTGCCCCCCCTTAATCCGGCCCCACCCCCCTGGATCTGCCACTGTATATCAACTACACGCTGGAATGATATACACTACGTTGTTTCTACTCTAGGAGACGAAATTCTCGCAAAAAGTTTTGACAACGGCGTGAGAGATTGTTTCAAAAAATGTTTGCCCCGATACGAAAACAGCACATTGATTTTCAAAAACTCGTCCGAAAATTTTTTTGTAAAGTTACATTGGCAAACGCGACATGCTTTCAATGAGATCTTGAAAACCATGTGAAAGCACGACAAACGAATGAAAATGTAATTACACATAAGCAAACGCTAGCTACAACACTCAGCACTCCTGTGGTTTTAGTGCTAATGAGCGAATGTTGCATCTTTGTTTTTGCCGTAATTTTTCCGGTTCTGTTTCACTGATTTTCTACTGCACCACCTGATGCCTGGATACTTGCAAGGAAAACTTGTTTCAGCAGCAATACCTAAAAAGCCCTTCCGAATGAACGACCCTGACGGCAGCTCTTACGAAACGTTTGAGACGGCTTTTTTCCTAAGAGCTGCCGTCACGCCTTTGATCCTATGCTTTCTTTCGAGCCAGTTCTACATGAACACTAAATGATCATATGCCTAAACACTGAAAAGGAGCGAGTGGTAAAGACACACTGATGATTGGATTTGCGTGTTGCTTTATAATCCAGGATTGAAATGTTGAAAGCCCATACTTATTTTCACATCTGTCAAAGTGATTCTGGTCCATTTTGCAAACGCTGAATAACGTGAGGCTTATCCTTTTTACCAATCGGACGTGTTGGAAAAAATACTTGCAAAACTTGTAAGCCGGATTTTACGCAAACGTTTGACTTGCTTTTACAAACGTCGATTTTCTGTTATGCTGCCAGAACATTTGCAAGATTGGAAGTAATTTGCATATCTTGGATCTACGAGTAAGTTCACGTCACGTTACACGGAACAGTTTCACAGTAACGAATCAGATTTGTTGAATTGCGTTCCCGGTAAATTTGACGGTGTGTATTGTAGAACTTGGTAGGCCTATACTCGGAAACTGCAAACCTGTATCACACCAACGTAATCACGATGTTAGATCTCAAATACTAGGCGTTCACAAAGTGAAAATTGGTCATTGCCACAAGCTTTTTTTGCTTTCAATGAATAACTTGAATGTGGTAATGGTATTATCACGTGCTATTTTTTTCCGAGGTCAAAGCCATATTTTGTTCAGTAACCCTAACAAAAACTTGCAATAGGTTATGCACACAGCCAAATACGCTGAAGTCGAACCCGACTAAAACAATGTCATATTTAGTTTTAGCCTGTTTACATGGCACGCAATAATTGTGGCTTTTTCGATTGTGGTCGGCCTACCGATTGTGGCTAAATTTGGCCACAGTCAGCAGTGCGTTTACATGGCGCTTCTGATTATCAGGACTAGAGCACTACGCACAACGAAGTAAAGGTGCTAAAAATCTTCGTTGGATTTCTGCACCACATAGGCCTAGTAGGAACACATCACGGCAGCATTCTGCGGTTCTGGAAAAATAGATTCGGGATTTTTGTTCCCGACACAACATTTTTAAAGCAGTAAAGATGCGTGATGCCTGAATAACTGCTGAAATATCAACATTTTAAAGTGTGAGTGTTGACTGCCACCAGCACACAACTCAATATGCACCCGCATGCACGAACGTGAAATTTGAAGTTTTTCATGTGATTTGCGTAAGAACATCCCATTGCACGTTGATGCCTTTAAAGCAGTTCATGTATATTTTTCACATGCATAGACCAGGCCTGTAACCAGCTTGGGACACCAGGAGGGACGCAGAGTTCTTTGAGAGTGACCAAAATTTTTTAAAACTATGTCCAACACATTTTTCCAGGGGGCAAAAAAATTTGTAGGGGGTTGCCCCCTGCGCCTCCCTGGTTACAAACCTGGCATAGACATGGTATAACTTCTGCACTGGAACCATCTTTAGCAGTTTACATGCTATGTTGTTAAGTTGATGGTAGGCAGGCCCACAACCTGGGGGGCAAATAGGCAAATGGGAATTGGCCCTCCCGAAATTTTCAAAATCTTTAAAAACAACAAAAATCCTAAACCTGGCATAAACACGGTATAACTTCTGCACTGGAACCAGCTTTTGTAGTTAACATGCAATGTTGCTGATGGTAGGCAGGCCCACAACATGGGGGGGAAAACAGCCAAACGGGCAATTGGCCCTCCTGAAATTTTCAAAATCATGTTTGGTTGTTGGGTGCAACAACAAATTACATTTTGTGCCCAAAAGATAGCAGCTGGTTGCAGCCAGTCGCGCCGCTGTGGGGAGTTTTTGGTGGGCTTGTGCCTTCCCAAAAAAGCTACAAGCCCCCCAGATTGAAATATTAAATAGTAAATACTATAAATCATGAAGATTTTTCATTTTCACAATGTCAAGCTCCTCTACACAAACGTAATGCCCCCCTATTGAAGACCATCTGAAGACAGTTCTGGATGCAGCCCTGTTGTTGGGTGATTTCAACCCAACAGTATTTTCTTGTGCACATAAGCCAAGAATCCTGTATGTAATTAAAAACAAGAAAATCCTAAAAAAGTTTCAGCAGTTGCAACAGTAGTCTACAGCTGATTTTGTTGTACATATGTACAGTGCAACTAATTGTAGCTTTAACACAAAGGTTTTAACCTGCTCCTAGTCATACAGTACAATATAAAGTACTAATGCACAGTAACTTCATGACAAAAACACTTTAATAGGCTGGTTGCAATGACCTTGGCAAACAGTGAATTGGCAACCGTATTCCAAAAAATAAAAAACTTTCATCTTGATGCTGCGTACAAGTGTCAGAAAGAAACCCAATGAATTTCAAGTTAACACAGTTATCCAAATAGCCTAGCAACATTTGAAAACTTGTTTTTGATTGGATTTGATGTTACAATGTGCTAAATCTTTGTTCTGTGTTTCACGTCATAGGCCCACAATGAAGTATTTTTTATTGGCAACACAGATCGGCATATATAATACATGCAGTCTCACAAGCTTTCAGCTGATAATATTATAATTCCCCATTTAGTCACGAATCCATTCAATTGATACCAGTTAGACAGTGAAAAAAAAAATGTTTAATTTGTTGTAAGGTACCATGACTTTTGCAGCATAAAAAATGTTTATTTTTCACCATCATTGACATGTCCAAAAAATAACAACATACATACAGATCATTGAGAGACAGCATACACCAAAACAATGAAGGTTGTTCGCCAAGACATTTGCAACACTGCACATAATTTTGCTGTGGGAGAGTTTATCTGCAAATTTTAAAACATAGTTCATTGAGATAATCAGCAATACAACATAACACTAACAAAACAAGTAATGACCTCTTAAGAAGTAATAACCAATAAAAATTGTTTTACAGTAGATGAACGTTAAGTCAGTAACTTTTTCTAACAAAATTTGAAAATTCTCTTCATGTTTACTACTAACAAAGTTATTTTTATAGCCTGTTACAAAACTAACATTGGTGGAACAATTTAATTTTTGCATCATACTCACAGTCCATATCCTAAGCACACTCGAACAACACAGTGACACAAAAATGGTTAGTCATAGTGCAGAGCAAGTGTTAATTGGCAAGCACAGACAACACAGGGAGATGCCAAACACTGAAACAACACAGCAGCTGTAAATGCATTCACTCATCAAATAGTAATCCAGCAGTGCAAAGAAAACTGAAGACATTTTAACATCAAGTTGTGAAGTAAATGGCTAAAATTGTCAGATGAGGATGCTCGCAAAAGCATGCAAATTGTTTTGATCAAGGTTTCAAATGTTTTTGCATGTCATATTTTGGTAAAAACAAAAATCATCAGGCAGCATGAAACGCATGGAAGGTTTAGACAATGCTGAAGAAAACAGACACCAATACAGTGCACCATCAACTATTGCAATTGATCACCATCATACAGGAGGGTTAAAAAATGGAGGAAACATGGAGATTTGTTGTACCTTTGAAGTGACTGAATAAAAGAATTTGATGTAGGTTCACATTGGCAAACGAATCCATACTTACAGTTCATCAAAGGTCCTGACATAATGGTTAACCTGGTGTGGGCAAACAATTTTGGGTGTGTAATGAATAATTTAGCATTATTTAAGCAATTCATATGTGCTTCATACTATCTGTGCGTATTTGCTCCACAATTGGCAAGCATACATTGGCATGAAGTACTGTTTTTACTGCAGTTCAGCACTGAGCAAAGGTGCGTATTAGTTTATTTGCTACACAGTTCTGGAATTTCACTTGCCTGTGGATGTCATTGTGATCCTTCAGTTAGACATTTGATAATCCACACATTTGACTTGGTCTGAAAATTGTACACATACACCATTGAGGAATATATTCAGATGAAGCAGGTTGTTCATACTTTTTCAGGCAAAAAGATACACCAAAAGTTTTATTGCAATTAAAAGTGATGTGTTCAGCAGCATAATCATCACAAATATTCTGAAGATGTTGAAGTCCACTAAGGCTAATGCTAGGGCCAAGCATTTCTGGGTTGAAAACAATTGATGACTGAGGTAATGAAACAACTGATGACTGAGGTAAGAAATTCATAATCATGCTTGACAACATATGTTCTAAAAATGCTTTTCTGCTTCACTGATTATTTTGAACATCAATCAAAATTTTTCTTTGACCAAAAACACTAAGGGGAAACAGATTCGTCTTGTACCAAGATGTATGTACTTTCAACAGCATGGTACCTTTAAATGCTTTCTGCAATAAATATTCAGCAGATAAACAAATAAAAGTCAACGTGCAAATTGAAAGCCAGCAATAAGGTACCAATCAATGCAAAGTTCCAATATACCTACAATACATTTTCTTTAACTACACAAGTCTATTTTTGTATGTTTTAATTATGAAACTTCCAAACTTTTCAAATTATATAACCATCTTTCACCTTTATACATTCATACTTAAAGTGGCAAACAATTTTGTACTGCTTCTGAAAGCTAAATTTGAAATATTACAATGTAATAGCCCTAACAGATTCATACTATAGGCAAGGCTTTAGGCTGCATCCTAAACAATTTCATGAAATGCATACAGTTTTTGTATTGTTAATTATTGTAATTAGTGTTATCCAAAAAATTGGTTCAATGATTTCATGCATGTTTGCAACACAAGTAAACCTCAAAAGCCAGTAGAAATAAACGTAATATTTTTCTGGCGATACTGATGGCTAAACCAATGTTGGTTTAGCTTAGCATATCTGAAACACTCAATAAATATGGATTTCAAAAGGCCTTAAGATCAAGTCTACAGCAGCCTTGATTCAATCCAGCTGATAACAATGTTATATATGGTGACTTTGAGCAAGAAGCAACATTACTCTCAAAGGTGAGGATATAATTACCAGTTTCCATCATTGTTTACAAGATGAAGCAAGAGATGTATTTAGACAAAATTGACATCACCAACAGGCCATGAAAAATGTGGGAATGTCAATCCTGGGAAACCTGACCTGCTTGCAGGAAATGTTTTGCAGCAACACTACAACTTTTCACTCCTTGTCCTTCGTCTGCATTTAACCACAATAGATTGCAAGGCATCAGGGCTCTCACAAAATCAACTCCAAAAATTCCAAGAACAGTACTAAAAAATCCCTAAATCTGTGGTGGTGCAGCATAACATCGGAGCACATTGATAAGCATTAAATATAGAAGCTAACATTTTTTTATTTATGGCCTTTGGAGTTTCAAACATGATTTGCACAAGAAAGTGAAATCATTAATTTTACACATTTTCAAACTTTTCTAAAAATTCCTAAAAAATCATTAAAAAGGGTAAAAAGTTCCAATCTAGGAACAACATCC
>Ga0210059_1017642_pt1 | contig 10147 bp, 8 predicted proteins | sample Ectturendosymbi2_FD_188042 | JGI IMG/M metagenome (GOLD analysis project Ga0210059, IMG submission 188042) | Ecteinascidia turbinata endosymbiont from Florida, USA - Sample 2 (SPAdes) (version 2) | ecosystem: Host-associated > Tunicates > Ascidians > Unclassified | place: Key West, Florida...
TGGGCTTTTGACTGGGTCTAAAGCGTTTACTGGACCGGAGAAATTCCTGCGCAAAGCCACATGCAATCCAGCTGTTTTTGCATGAATGGCTGGAATCAACCTGGGTGCAAAAGTGTTAATCATAATTATGAAAAAATGGAACTGTTGCTGTTGAGGATAAGCAAAGCAACAGGAACCTTTTTTCTCGTTAGTAACCTGTCATTGGTAGTTTGGTGCAGTGGGATTGTTGCTAACTTGCAGACACCAACGTTCTTAGCAAGACTTGACTTCATGCATGAATATTTTTTTTTAAATTGATTTTTGTCATGGAGCACATAGTTTTTACATTAGCTACTTGCACATATTAGCAAGAGGTTTTTGAGGAAGTTATAGCCAAGGAAAGTGGGTTGCAGGGTTGTTGTAAAAAAAAACATTTTTTTTAAAAAAGGCCACTTAAAAAAACAATAAAACCCACCAAAAACCCACTTTTTACTTTTCCTTTAAAAATACTGAGAAAGTAAAAAATAAGCAGGACTACTGAGAAGTAAAAAATCAGCAAGACACTTGTATCGTTAGCTGTAATTTTTTTTTATCAAACAACGAACAGCAACGAAATTTAAAGGACTTGAAAAAAAGAAGAAAGTAAATTTTAATGGTTATGTTCTTCAGCTCTGCACAATCGGTATATTTTAACCAATTTTTCTGCCTTCTCTGCATCTAAACTTTTTCTGATTTTGGACCATACCAAATCATATATTGAAAAATACACTCTATAGATGCTGAACTAGCAGGGCATACACATAACCTTGACATGAAACTGCAGAGTTGGTGTGGGAGTGGCTTTTCTCTTTTTGCTGTGCGCATGCTTGCAAGGCCTTACCACTTAGGCGTGAACTGACCAACATCACATTGCGAAAACAAAGAGGGGTACATTTCTTTACCTTCAATTTTGAATGCCATAGTAGGTATAACAAGTTATTATTGTGTAATTCTGAAAAGAGTGATATTGCATGATGGAATAAAAACAATTCAGAATGGGGTTTTTCTGTTGTCTTTAAAAAAAAACAAAAAAAACAGGTGGGTTGGTTTTTTTTGAAAAAAAACAAGTTTTTCTCAACCCTGGTGGGTTGTGATATATTTTTGGCTGAAATCCTTACATTCTTTGGGGAATGTGACGGTTTCAAAGGCAATGTTTAAAGTTCACATGGCAGTGAACATAAAGATATGACCCACATAGGTTTTCAACAGATATGCAATAACTGCATTGATCCAGGAACACTCACTCTGTATATTGCGTACAGGCAAAAATGATATGTTGTGTTTATTGCAATATATTACGGATTGTCAAATGTGCTCTGAAAAATTTTCAGTTAAGAAAGTTTGATAAAACACTATTTTTATTAGGTAATTGCAACATCTAATAGTAGCTACTTCCAATAAAAGTTACTGCAGAGTAGTTACTTGCAACATTCAACTTATTGAAAGCTACTGTACAGGATGCCAATTAGACTCACATAATGTGGTTTTTGTTGTCACTCATTGGCTCCTTTCTGCTTTGATATTGGTGGTTGCTGGATTTGTTTATGTTTGTGCAGATCCCTGCTGGGCATCAGTAAACCGTGGAGTTTTTATTTGCAATGAGTGTGCTGGAATACACAGAAATCTTGGGAGACATGTTTCACAGGTAAAATGTTTTGTTGTCACATCAGGTTTCAATGTGCTTGTGCATATTCACAACATAAATGATATTGTTGTCATTGTAGGTTTAATACAACCATTGGAGTTATTCTGTAGAATAGATGAGTTCAGCATGTATTGCTGCAGAACATTGTACCTTCACACCACTGTCAGAGTTTTATTTAACAGTTTGGTAGCTTTATCAAACATTTCATTGGCTTTGAATTCTTAATTATTGTTGTACTTGAGTTGCTGTTCAAAACATCTTTCTTGATCATTTGTAGGTTTTTTAATGAGTTTTTTTCTTGATCGCAGTCTAATTTTCATAAATAATGCTTCTATGTTTCTTGCACACCAAATTTATGAGTGGTAGTTTATTGGCTTGCCTAGTGATCATTCCTAATGTAAATATATTCAAGATGGCCTCTTGCTACATGGATAAGTTAGAGCACACGCCATAGGCCAGGGGTGGGCAACCCCTGGCACGCGTGCCGAACTTGGCACGCGAGCACTTCTATCCGGCACATGAGCAAGGCCTCGGAAACGAGATCCTCCCCCCTTCAAATGAAAAAGTTAATAACTTACAAGTCGCAATATTATCTGATGAAACTCCGTGTCCGTTTCTTCATTTTTGTTTGTTAACAATCCGTTATTTAATTTATCCCTTAGGCTATGTGCTTTTGATGCCATATGGCTACAAACAGAGCCATATCAGCCACACTCCATACCCCCCAATTGGTGTGGGGCCCACGCTGCCACAGGGGCCCAAAACTCAGACCCCTCACCAAAAATATTAGTTGGCACGTGGAAGAATTTTGTCGTTGATTTAGCCGATTTCGGCACACAAACCGAAAAAGGTTGCCCGCCCCTGCCATAGGCTATGATGTAATAGTGCTAATGAGCAAAGAATCATTCTCTTCTTTGTTACTTTGTCTAACCAATGTTGCTTCACATTAATTTTGTGACACTGTATTCCTGGAAGAAGTGAAAGCATTGGTGGTTAAATCCTCACATGGCATTTATTCATAAAAAGTAAACATCCATCCAATTTTGTTTTGTCCATCAAGTACATAATTTAGATATCACTCAAGTGCTTATCCATGAAGTTGGACTAACGTACTGCTGATTCAACATTGAGATTCTTAATGTGAAATTTTGAAAAAAAACATTTACGCTCTGGTAGAATTATTTTTTGAGTAATAAATTTCCCAGGGTTTCATTGTGTGTCAAATGATATTATGCTGTTGATTGTGAAACTTTGTTCATAGTAGTGCTTTGAGTTGGCAATATATAAATACAAGCTTGAATTGGTCCTTTCATGTTAGTACATTAAGGTCAGCATCCTTGCCTGAAGGCCAACTGCGATTGGATAAGGTCAGTGAAATGCTTTTTCTTTCCTCAGGTCAAGCATGTCCAGAAAAGCCCGTGGCACCAGAGTCAGTTGAACATGGTGCACCAACTTGCCCACCTCGGGTCCAACTCGATTTGGGAACATTCCTTGCTGGACCCTGCCCAGGTGCGCAGTGGCAAAAGAAAACCAAACCCATCTGACTCAGCCCAGTAAGTTGTAATTTTTTCTTCGAAAATACGAAAGCTCCCCTGTTTCGGTTCTGCCCCCCTCCCTTGTTTCGCATTGATCTTGCCTCCCGTTTTGCCTTGAGGCAACGCAAGAACTAGAGCTGCGCATTAGTACCACTATGAAACAGCCGGTTAGTGTGGCTTTAATAAGTTTGCTAAACACCACTGCTTTTCCCAAAGATTGGGGGCGAAACCTAACCTTGACGCTTGCCAGTAACTGAAAGCTTCGTGTGCACTTGGTTGCTGTTTTAATTTGGAACTGAATTTAGTCTTTTGTAGTCGGCGTCGCAAACGCTGTGTATAGGTAAAAGTCGCTCGCATGCAGTGATATTTGAAATGTTGTTTAGTCTTTGAATAAACTTATGTCTATATCTTGCCGTGCAAGCGGCTTGGTGATATATTGTCTATCACGCAAGTGGCTTGTATGATTTTGCCACCAGACCATATGTGGAACAACTGACGTTAAAGCTCTGATTGGTGCACAACCCTTTATGTGGAAGAGTGATGCCGAGAAATTTGGCAATTTTGGATGGGTTACCAAAAACTCTTTCAGTTGTATATTTGTTTAGTTTTTTTTACTTCGGTTTCCCTCTGCGGACAGAGATCAAGTTGCTCAAGCTCGTAACTCTCAGTGCTTCTAGTGCGTATCGAAAAAACGAGTTTTTGCTCAATCACCACGTGGCTCCATGTAAAGCACGATTGTGAAGACCAGTCACTTATTTCACTTCCTCCACGACTTAACAAGTTAAAAATCCCTCTTACGCCGACAGCTTGGCACGTGCGTGTCGGTGTCGGTGGCCTGCTAACAAGCTCTGTTAAATGTTTCCGGCTGCGTTTGTAAGCCAAGTGCGCATTTTTGCTTTCGCGCGCAGCTCCGTCAAAGCTGAATTCATCCGCGCCAAGTACGAGCAGCTGGCCTTCGTTCATCGCCCTCCGCGTCGCGATGACGACGACCTAGGCAAGCAACTTCACTCGAGCGTCCGGACTGCCAACCTGGACACCAGCCTCAGACTCCTCTCTCTCGGCGCTCACGCCAACTACTTTCACCACGTAAGTGGAAATGAACGTTGCGAAAAGTCTGTGATACAACCTTGTGGCGCTGTCCGCGTTAGAGCCCGAAATCTTAACTGTTCTTTTCACAGCGGCCTTTATCGAAAAGCGACTATTTCAAGACATATTTAAGTGTTTTTGCTGTGATTGCTTAAGGTTCAGGCTTTTGTTTTTAATTTTATTTGCAGTTAAATGTGACACTTTCTTAATCCCACTTAAACCAGTTTCCCCACTACCTCAAGAATGCGTATCGCTCGACCCCCATCTAATTAACCTATTTCTGGCCGGGTATTCGGTGCTATGAAGTTGGCCGGCATGTGTGCAAAATGACGAGCTGATTGCTTTTTTGCGAAGTATTTGATTTAGTTTTGTTCACAGCGACACGGGAACTTGGTTAAATACGACACGGCTGCCGGGGACCACTCGGACCTGTTTGGTGCTGTTAATACATCATTCCGTATAGTTAGTAAGAAATAGATCAGCGTTTTTGCCGTCTTCCGCGTGCAACCGTTATGATAATTGATATAATTGTACGGGAGCGGCTTGGTTCTACGGCCTTTTTCACTGTTTAAGGTGCCGCACAACGTTTTACCAGAGAACGTGATGTCACCGAAAAGGTCGACCCGGTCCGCGTGCCATCGACCCGGTCCCGTGTTATCGTGGCTTTTGTAAAGAAGCATTTGTGCAGTTAGCTCAGGGGTCTCCAAACTACGGCCCGCGGGCTAAATGAGGCCCGCGAAGCCATTTTATCCGGCGGCAAAGAGTTTTTGTCAGTATTGAAAAAATCATATATTTACAAAACATTTGTTGATGTGATAGCATGTAACATGTCACGAAACAATCACGCTACGCAAGATGTCCGGGCCCTGAACTGTTGTGCAATAGCTTATGTGGACCTCTGGCAAAAAAGTTTGGAGACCCCTGTTAGTTTACCGCTGGTTGGGCGATCGGTGTTTTACTATGCGCGCTCGTTCGAACGATTTCTTCACAATGCGGGGCAAACATTTTTAAGATCGGTATCGCACGCGAGGAATTGGCAGAACAGCTGAAAACCAAGGATCGGCAATGTTTTTTGCTGAGCAGTTGGTTGAAAAACTTCATTTTCGCTCAAACGTTCTGGGAGCAACGCTGAGCGTATCGCGCTGGCACTGTGGCGTTATGGCGCTTTGTCAGTGCGCCGCTGTCTACGTTGGAGAGGAAGCCTTTAAGTTGTTCGTCAGGAAATTGGCTTTTTGATGTCCACGTCCATGAACGTTTCTGCGCCGCTTGAAAAGTTATTCGCTGCTTATGTGTCTGCCAGCACAGTATTGCCGGGTGGAGATTGACACCATTGTTCCTGGCGGTGCTGTTCTTGGCCAGTGGTCCGCCCACCGGGTCTCTGTCATATTTGCACCGTTTTGGTTTGATACGCTTCGAGAACTGCGTGCCGTTTTTTTTGTTCGCTGAGACATTTCGGTCATTTGTCCCGTAATAGTATTAAAACCCGCCATAATAATATTCACTAGCCCACCGTTGCGGACATTATGGCCGAATTGACATAATTTTTTTCAGTCATCTAAAAAAGACTTCGTTCTTTGACCGAAAGAAAAACAGCCTGCGTGTATATATTTTTATGGCGCTTAACCTTGATGCGATACTGGACCTGCGTGGTCAGGTAACTTTGGTCCCTACGAGGCTAACACACAATCCTAAATTTTTTTCAAGCCCTTCGTTTTTTTAAACAACCTGCAACGTGTTTTGAACAGTGGCGGGGGAAACCTTCGCAGACATTTTGCGAATTTGTTTTCATTCAAACGAATTGCTGATTTTTAAACATTCTGTCGTCTGTGGTGTCCTTGGCTGATATCTTACTATTCGATTTGTAGAATCATCAATAAATTTGTTATTGTGTTAAGTTTGTTAGCGCAGCTGCGGATTAAGTTAAAAGTACTGGCCTGTTTGCAGAACGGGTCAATAGTCTGGCTGCTGTATGGAGAACGGTTATTTTATTTGAATATTTACAGTTCCCAGTTGGCAGTGAAATGTGATAAAATTGTTTGCCTATTTCAAAACTCTCGCATGAACTTCAAAACCTCTGGCTCGGTCACCTACCTTGTTTGACTTTCACCGTCCGGTTCATAGCAACAAAGAAAAGCCCCGGATGTTCCAGTGTTCGTCATCGCACAAATTCACTCATAACCCAAGCTCGTCAGAAACAACAATACAACTCTGAACCAGGGACAGTTTTCAGTGCGATTTCTTCTTGCTTCCGACTACAAATCAACGCATTCAGTTATTAATTCTTGATCGAGGTGGTCAGGTTAATGATGTACCTGCAAACCCCGCCCCCCGTAACACGTTCGCACCGGTGTTTTCACCTCCAGCGCTTTCGTCGCGCTCGCCAACGTGTTAATTACGGCGCTTTCTTCGTGTTCATCGAGGCGATCGTTGACTTGCCGTTCCTGGATGTTGTGTCGTGTTTGTTATTTACCTAACAACTCGCTGTCGCGGGTGAACTTGATACCAGGCCATAAGGTGCAGCTTGTGGTTAATGGTTATGTTATGTCCGCATCGCCGTCAGAGTGGAACTGGCGCATTAAGTTGTTTCTGACAAGATGGACGCGTTTCGACGTGTTTATAGGCTGCGTGTGTCGAGACCAACAGGCTTCAACAGTTGTCGCATTTTTTAACCGAACATTTCTCGCATGTTTAACTCTTCTGGAATGCTGGGAGGAAATGTGCGTGGAGAGGTTCTGTGCGATTTCTGCGTTTTGATATGGAGTCGTCATTGTCGTTGATGCATTAGACCAATGGTGCACAACGTACGGCCGCATGCGGCCTTCGATAATGAAATTTGCGGCCGTCCACATGTAATTTAAAATATAAGATTTGGCGGTCGTGCTGGCCTATATTGAAGCAAAACAAACGTAAGGCAAGAAAACCAGTTGACACGATGCTTAACGATCTGGAAATGTTTGACATTTTATTATACTTTTAGGCACACGTAAATGACATACACTGGATAAAACCTATTCTTTAATTAAACGTTTCTCATAAATATAACTCGAACTCATTGGCTGCCGAACTTAATATAAATAAAAGTAATGCGGCCGGCAATAAGAAAACGTTGTACACCCCTGCATTAGACGCTGCAGGATAGTTTCGGCGATCTTTATTTCACGAAACTCACGTCGCCTTAGCGCGTGTATATTCAAACTCTCTTCACCAAATACGGTTCGCTGCGGTCGAGCACGGTTACCAATCTCGTCCGCCGCTGCCTGTGTCATATTTCGCAGCCGAATACGATTGACTCAGCGTGCTTCTTCACAGCCGTCGGTCTGTGCGCGATGGCGGTGATTTTTAGTCACACGTCTGTGTTTAATCAGAACGATATTTCTTCTGCGTGTCCTTGGCGACCATGGGAGAAAGTGCTGTCGCCGCGAGTGCGAATATCGTTCTCGCGTTAAGTAGTCAGAGGGAATTAACTGTGCTCTGCGTTGGTAGCGCACCTGGGTGAGCGGAGTACCAACGAGTTAAAATGATCGCCTTACAAGCCAAGCTGCCTTTGCATGCTGCTATTTCGCCGGAAAATAGAATGATGCGTTGTTGCCTGTGTAACAGTGGCGATGAAGAAAAGCGCGAAATCGAGTCCGTAGCTCGTGCAGCGGACTCGCTCTTGACTGTCAAGAGGTGTAGCTCAGGACTGTGGCGAGTGATGTTGGAAGGTGAACAAAACAACCTTCGCGGGACAGTGACATGGCCGTCGAGCACATTCGCCAGCAATTTCCTTTAAGATGTTTTTGTGGGCCTCCAGCGGTTTTGCTTTGCAGCTGCGATTGTTAGTTTTTGTGACGACATAGCTGTTTATTTCATCGGGTCGCGAACTCTGCACGGACCACGGACTGTTCCGTTCAATATTATTCTCGAGCTGCGCGGCTTCGTTAAGGAAACCAGTAAATTAAACTGACAGCGCAATTCACTACCATCGTGACTACGCATTATTCGCTCCCGTTGCTGAAGATGCACTCACGCAGCGCTTACCTACATAGGCTTTTCCTTACCTATTAAACACGAGGCCGTCGCCCAATGCCATGAAGCCCGCATGTATTTTGCGTTTGCATCGGTTTTGGTCTCATTTCAGACGCATCGTTTCCGGTCATTCGCTTAAAAGGGCGAGAACATCTTTGATCTCTTCTCGTTTGTTGCTGGCTGCGCCATGCAACGCAAGCTATTCGGGCGCCTCGCACCCAGGCAGGCTCGGCATCGCGAATGCACCCTCTGATTTTTGCGCTGCAAGTTCGTTTCGACTGGGAAAGGCAACGCTTTCTCACTACATTTTATAGAAAGCGCACAAAAGGGACACGATGAAATATATCAAGTTTTTATTGTGCTACACCAGCAAGTACCAGGGTTCCATGACCAAGTTGTAACTGGTCGGACTCTCATTTTCGTATCGCTCTGAACCTGGGCTTTGTTCCTTGAAACAGTGAGTTCGATATCACGACGAAAAAGTGCGTCTCGCGTTAAAAAGCCCGCTGCAATGCAACGACGTAGCGAAGTCTCGTCGTCAACTTATGCTACAGCCACAATTGGCCACAACTGGCCGCAATCGTGTCCACATTTTACTAAAATGGAACAAAGCTGATACATACGAAGCTTCAACAGAAAGTTGTGTTGGTTGTGAAATGTTGAGTAGTTCGGAGTTCAGGTGAAATTTGCCGTGTGGTTTTGCTCACGACATAATCCACTCACGACACAGCGCAGCTCCGTCGGGCCTCGCGAACAATTACGAAATTCTCGTCCTTAACAGCGCAACAAGGTGTGTTTGGAATCAGTAAATCACGTCATTGTCTCCCGCTTGTCTCATATATTTCCGTATGCCGGGCGTTTTTTATGTTTGGTGGCACTATTTGTCATCCGTCTGCTTTGCTATTCATTTCTGACGTTTGCTTTGTGGATCGCATGCGTTCGTTCGCCAGCGATAACAGAGACGCTTTTAGCTTGGTGAACATACGCATCCGTTTTGTGTCGCAGGAAAAAGGCAACACTCCGTTGCATGTGGCGGCGAAAGCCGGGCAAGCTTTGCAAGTCGAGCTCCTGGTAACGTACGGCGCGGACCCGGCGGGACAGGATGCCAACAAGCAAACCCCAGAAGACCTGGCCCGGGCCGAAGGTCACCACGAATTGGCCGATCGGCTCGTGGAATTGCAATATGAATTGTCAGACAGGCTGTCGTACTTTGTCTGGAAGGTCACTCCGGGTGAGCCGTTAACTAAATTCGGATAATTTCTGAAATATTTTGTGCAATTGTGCTGTGTGTCCGTGACCTTTTCAATTTGCTATTACTAATAAAGTGTTTTCGCATGTAAATTAACGACTCCAAAACTTAAAAATATAAGTTGACAAATCTGGTCATAGTGGCAATTCACCACGATGGCGAAAACAACTAAATCTGCCTGCAAAGTGTTTTACTAGGAAAAAACGATTTCGTGTTAATTACGTGTTAGTGGCAGGAAGATTCCTCGTAAGCTCGACATCAAAGCCTTTTATGTTTTGACGCGTGGCATTGACGTTAATGGTTTATGTTACAACGCGCCCGTCTTTTCATCTCCAGCTGAAACTATCATTTGGTCTGTTACATCAGATTTCTGTGACACTGTTTAGAATCTACAAATTTTTAATTTTTTTCGATAACTTTCGTGTCACATATGTTTTTTCAAGAAGATTTTCTTCCTTGTATTTTCCGTTAGCTTGGCTGTTTTTTTGTTGTTTTTTTGCTGAAAAGTTAAATTAAAACTGACATCCGACGTTACGTCGCGCAGATCACAAGTCAAAGATGCATTACGCGATCCGCAAAACCCGGGACAACGGGGTCGGAGCCGAT
>Ga0210059_1017643_pt1 | contig 10146 bp, 8 predicted proteins | sample Ectturendosymbi2_FD_188042 | JGI IMG/M metagenome (GOLD analysis project Ga0210059, IMG submission 188042) | Ecteinascidia turbinata endosymbiont from Florida, USA - Sample 2 (SPAdes) (version 2) | ecosystem: Host-associated > Tunicates > Ascidians > Unclassified | place: Key West, Florida...
CTCTGCGCAACAATCGCTCGTCACTCTGCGCAACAATCGCTCGTCACTCTGCGCAACAATCGCTCGTCACCCTGCGTAACAATCGCTCGTCACCCTGCGTAACAATCGCTCGTCACCCTGCGTAACAATCGCTCGTCACTCTGCGTAACATTCGCTCGTCACCCTGCGTAACAATCGCTCGTCACCCTGCGTAACAATCGCTCGTCATTCTACGCAATAATCGCTGTCACTATACACAACGATCGCTCGTCATTCTATGTAACAATCGTTCGTCACTCTGCGTAACAATCGCTCGTCATTACGCAACAATCGCTCGTCATTCTACGCAACAACCGCTGTCACTCTGCGTAACAATCACTCATTATTCCACGTGATAATCGCTCGTCATTCTACGTAACAATCGCTCGTCACTCTACGTAACATTCGCTCGTCACGCCACGTAACAATCGTTCGTTACCCTACGTAACAACCCTCGTCACTCTACTTCGTAACAATCGCTCGTCACTCTACGTAACATTCGCTCGTCACGCCACGTAACAATCGTTCGTTACCCTATGTAACAACCCTCGTCACTCTACTACCTAACAATGGCTCGTCACTCTACTACGTAACAATCGCTCGTCACTCTACTACGTAACAATGGCTCGTCACTCTACTACGTAACAATCGCTCGTCACTCTGCTACGTAACAATCGCTCGTCACTCTACTACGGAAAAATCGCTCGTCACTCTAGTACGTAACAATCGCTCGTCACTCTACTACGTAACAATCGCTCGTCACTCTGCGTAACAATCGTTTGCGCTGACAACCGCGTAAGGACCTTGCAAACGATATCGATCCGTACACAGCGCATGCCGATTAAATTCACCAGTTTGTGAACACACAAAGCACCAACGCAGACCCATTCCAAACATATCCGAAAGAACTTTGTGATCAAAACCCAGCAAACAAGGAAGTAGACAAAGCACAAATAACACCTAGAGACAGTAAATAAACTTCATAAACGCAAACTACAGAAAATTAGTTTTGATCGGTAACTTTTTGCCAAAAATAGAACACGGTGACATGGCAACGTGAAGGCCTCATCTTATCACAGGCGCTTCAACGCAAATGCCTCGTACACGACGCGTTCTGATATGACAAGCAAGGATGGCCGTTCGCAGAACCCATGTTTTCCAAAACAGAGGCGTTTATCAGATTTGCCTCTTTACTCTCAAGCATAAGATTTTACGATTAGAAGCATTTTCTGCAAAGCAAACAAGACAAGCACAGAAAACCGCCGCACCTCGCAATGTATCCGCCACCAACTTGGGCTTGCTCGCGTGGGTCTTGTATTCTTGTGGGCTGGTTGCTCACGACTTTACCGTCCTCATTCGATTGCCACGCTTTTTTGTAGCTGTCGTCTTTTTCGAAGTTTTTCGCTCTGATTTGGACAAATGTACATTTTTTGCTGCTGCTGGTTCGATTTTTATCACATGTCGCGGCCGCAATGTTAGGATCGCCGACGACTGTAGACAATGCAGCGGATTGTGATTTAACAATTACAATGGATTGTTGATTTAACAAACGTAACTTGGTTGTTGTGTGAACACACTTGGGCGATCGCTCAAAGCGCCACAGCACGTCCAGCGCCGGCGATCAAACGGAAGAAAGTCCACACGGTGTGGAGGAATTTCCAGATAATCGCCGTGTCAGCAAAGCGCCAGGATACAGTTTCAGCTTCTGGCAAGCACACTTCATAAATAATAGATAGTTCATGCGACGCCAATCCGAGAAGCGCGCAAGCAGTTGACTGGGGGGGAATGAATCAGAGAAAACAAAACTGAAAAGGTTCCCGTGAATTATGAATAATATGCTTACGATGAAAAAGTTAAAGAGTTACTGTTTAAGCAATACTAGAGCTAAACGTAGTCTAGTCTGCAGTGAAATTAATAAAAAGCATCAAGATTTTGATGCCACGTATTTTGAAACGTTGATATCCAACGATTAGCGGCCACTCCGGCACTTCACATATATCCAGTGCTTGCACCTCATTACAGATTGATGAAGCCAAACAGCAAACATGTAATGCATTACCGACTGCAAAGCAAGTTCAAGATCGACTTTAAACATGTGAAAACGCTAGCATCCCAGCTGATTAGGACTCTGGATAACTCAAATCCAACCACTACCTCATTAAGATTTAGTCATGCTTACTTATTCCACGGACAGACACATAACCCGCAACATTTTTCAAGTCCTTCTAAATTTTTTTCGGCTTGCTTCATGTCTTTGTTGATTTGATCCATACCTTCCTCTACTCTGTCCAGTTGTTCTGAAAGAATCATTACACCAGAACGTGTCTTGGTAAAGGTAGGTGGGTGGAATGACGAAAGCACGTCCAAAACACAATACGCTAAAACGTAGGATTGCCCTAAATCAAAAAGAACCCCTTAACGAAGTCATGGAGAAAACGCCAACTCCTGCAGCTGTATTTCGTGCATGTTACAATTACCCGAGTACAGCATACAAATTACACACAAGCCTCTTTCCTTTGCTATGGCAGTAAAATGTTGAAGAATTAAGCGCTTTTTACGTGTTTGTTAGTTTTTCTGACTTATTCAAATCATCGCGAAAAGCTTTAGTGCTTTCCCAACCAACCAGCTGCTAAGGCGACCCTGAAGAGTTTCAAAAAATCCCAGTAAAATAAACGAAGCACCAATAACCGTCATAAAAAATCTCATGAGAATGCTGCCAGTCGGGCACTCAACCGACAAATACGGCACAAGCTTCGCTGGCGTGACAAAAACGTTGCCAACCAAACGAAAGGTTGAGCACTACTGCTGTCAAAAATATAAATATAACGCGAAGGATTTACCATATACCAGGTGTTTGATGGCAAAGCAAAATTTAAGCGTCACAGCAGGGAAAAGCCATTTATGAGAAGAGTGGCATCAACTCTCCAATAGTAGGAGACAGACAGATCTGAACTCCGGGTTTTTTTTGCTGAGACATTTCAGTCAGTTTTTCTACTGAGACATTTTTGTCATTTGTCTCAGAGCTGTATTAAAATTCGCCGTAACAGTGTTCATTAGCCTATATTTTCAGAGATTCTAACCCAGTTGACTTAACTTTTTTCGGTCATTTCAACAAAATTTTTGTCTATATGACTGAAAAAAAACAGACTGAACTGACTTGTTGAAAAAACTGTCGTTGGCAGATTTTATGTGAAATGTGTTGGTTGATTTTGTTCCATTTAAAGTGTAGACCACCAGAAGCAGCGTGCATGGAGCACTTTCATTCATTTAAAGTTTCTTTTCAGAAGAACTGCCATCTGCTCCTTCACAGAATCACACCAAAACATCTTACTCGAACACATTGGGCTTTTCCATAAGGCTCTGTAGCCATAAATCCCCAAAATTACTTGAGGATATCTGTTTGTTCAGAGCAGAATCTACAAAGCATACATTCTCACAGTATTGGAGTCACTGCTCACCTCCTTGCTCATCAAGCATCACAAGAGTTCTGATTCCAGCATCTTGTGTCTACAAAAGATTCAATCAGTTATAACATGTCAAGTGGCACCGGCACAAATGCCAAGTGCAAACTTATGCCACCAGGACCAAAAGACGATAGGAAATTATTGAAACAAATGCTATTCATGCGATGAAAAACACATGTTTTGAAAATAATACTATTTCATTGGCCATGCATGAACAAGGTATGTTGATAAATTTGTATAATTTCGCACAATGTAAACCTCGGTAGTTAATTACTTATATGTGGATATATATATATCTGGGTTTTTTTCAAGGTAAATGTTAGGTACTTGATATTGACTTGCAGGGACCCGATTTCTCTGATTCAAGGGACAGATTTTTTTCTGATTCTAGGGACCCGATGATAATTTTCTCTGATTCTAGGGACTCGAATCGGGTCCTTAAAACACCTTAAAAAAACTGTATATATAGATCAAAATGATAAATGTATTCTGCTGAAATTCCATTCCAATCATTCATTCCATTTAGGGAGTTCAGAATGTTTAAATAAACATGAACATGTGAAGTATTACATTGGTAATATTAGTGAAAAATCGACAAAGCATACTTTCCAAAGTGAGACTTGATATTAATCACTTTCATACCCACTTTTCCTCTGGAGAGGGACATGGTGGCAGCAACCCTACGACTTAAATTACATCATGGGTTTCAGCAATCACAGATGAGATGGAATATTAGAAGTTATAAAGCAATTTTTGTGAACCATTTTAAAATCAACAAACAAGTTTTTGCTTAGTTCATCTAGTTTTCAGTTCTTTTTAACCAGGGTTGCAGAGTTGGAGTCGTAAGGAGTCAGAGGTTTTTCAGTGGAGTCACAATCCCAACAACACTGAGAGTCAGAGTCGGATTTTTTTGTCCGACTCCGGATATCCAATTGGATCATTTTTTAAATCACACTCTTAAATGGGAAATTCCTGTTGAAATGGTAGTTTCTTTTGAAGCTTTTGTTGAAACAGATTTCTTGCTATGCACCACAATTTCCGTTGATTGTAATAGCCAAATTTCATTCCCTTTATGTTAAGGGGTCGGAAATTTTAGAAAGGCCGGAGTCGGAGTTGGGAGTCGCAAATTTTAGAAAGGCAGAGTCGGGAGTTGGAAATTTTGGAAAGGTTGGAGTCAGATATTTTACCTCCGACTCCGCAACCCTGTTTTTAACCCTAGGCTGCTTGCTTCATATTTTCCAGTCATCCTTGACAAAGCTGATCAGAACCTGATTACTTATTTTCTAAGAACAAGAGTTTGGTTAAAAATCAAAAATATATAGTGGCTCATGTGCAATTTTGAAGTACAAATATATCGTACACTGGTGCTGAAGGTGTTAAAGAAATCAAAAATGTTTTCCAGATGAAGTAAAACCAAATATTTCAGTTCACATGGCATTTTATTCTTTTATTACATTAGCACAGTTGTGCCATATCAACTTTGGAACTTTTGTCATGTGGCACAACAAATTTTTGTCTTAGAAACAGGTTGGCCACAGGTGCAACATCTACACTCTGAAACCAACATAACTACTATGTATTTTTTTTTGGTAACTACAGTATACGTCAATTTCACGCCCAAGAAAAAACTCAAAACATGTAAAACACTTGAGAAATGGCCATTTTCTTAGCAATGGCACAGCAAAAGATCTTGCAATCACCTAATCTAACTGCACCAGTTTTTACTAACTTGTAATGGTTGCATAACAAAGCCTTAGCCAGGAACAGACTTTAGATCAGAAATGGTTCCAAGCAATAAGAACTACCATTAAGGTGGTCCCAGTCAGTGAGCAAACATTTTGATGGCAAAAAAAACAAAATTTAAGGACTCTGTAACAACTTACGATGCCTTTTGCAATATAAGAAAACCAATATACTAAGAAACAAACAGCGTTGTCAAAAATAGCATTATCACATATGACAATGAGAAGTTTGATGCAATTTGAAAAACTTTCCTAGCAAAAAAGATTTCTTAAATACTAAAACCTTGCAAAAACTCTAAAAACACTGCATTTGGTTTCTCCCAGAGGTACAGTATAGTCAAACACATATTTTGAACTCCAAGTACAAAAATACATGCTAAGTATAATTGTTTGAACTGTTTGCCCATTCCGAGACACTTCCAAGCCAAACCTGTGACCAAAATTTGGATGCATGGCAAAGTTTGCACTGCACATAGTTGGGAGAAGTTATTTTAAACATGTTTACTATACTAACAACTAAACCTTTTCAGCACAAAAATTGATTTGAGCAATGAGTACATCTAAGGAATGTTTTTGCATCAACAGTGTTTATGGAGAAAAATAGAATTTACAAAAAGTGCATACTTTGGAGCATCATATGCACATCGAATGACAATTAGAGAAATGTCACAACGTCTGTAGTGTCAGCACAATTACAAACTAACATACACACTAAACTACCCAAGTAACTGACAACTGCATATTTTTGTTATAAAAATGGTTTAAAAAATAATTAATCTTCATTCAACCACAGCAAAACATCATAACTGCTTGAGTATTACCTCTTCTGTAAGTGCAACCATCCGCCTTGTACTTTCCAAAGACTGCAAAAATGAAAGCAATGAGTCAAAGAGCTGTTTTACCATTATGAAATGATAAAAACATAACATATGTGCAACCAAAGCAATACCAAACCTAAGCTGGTAAAGTTGAAGTTGTTCACATAAAAGACAACCGTCTTTGATACAAGCACTGACTGATAGTAGACAAATGTTTTAATAGCATCATTATTATAGAGTTAAAGGTATAATATGATCAGAAATTTAAATAATAAACATGCATCCCATTAACTACTAACCTCATCTGTGATCTGATTGACGCGCAGCTGCATTGTAGCCAATTCATTCCTGGTATCTTCATCAGACATTGTACAGTGTTTTATACTAATCAAACAACAACAGAACAGTTACAACAGAAAGATGGCCTTAATTTTTGTCACTGAAACATATCACAAACAATACTTTGTCTCACATGTCAAAGCAACAATTGGTCATATTTTTCATTCACTGCAACGGCAAAAAAATAAGAACTGTAAGATTACAGTTTGCCATAGCAACACCATCACTTTCATCACAATTACTTGAGCCACTGACTGCATGTACTTTTATACAATTTTGCAACTACACAGTCAATTAAGCAAACCTTTATGTCCTGAAATAAAATTTTTCACAGTTATGAACATGAACATCAACAATGAAAAAATTAGCAAACTTACTAAGCACAAATTTGTTAACCTGACTTCTAAAAATATTAAAAATAAAAATGCAGACAGTAACAAATATATTCTTACATACCAACAGTTTGAAAGACCTAGTTACTTCTTTTATTCAATGAACCAATGGGCAAACCATGGCTTGAGAAAGTTAAAACAAGGACCCTTACAGAGATACAGTTCACCAAAGGCTGTGTAAGTGTGTTGTAAATTGTAAAGTGACTTAGTATTGCTTTCACTGCTCTGTCTGTTCTACACTGATTTTCTATCCAAAAACACCTGCTTCCGTCATCAGTTTGAACTGGTTGGCTTCTGTTGGTTTCTGATTTATAATACTGTTCATCTCAACCTGAATGCTGCTGAGAAGCATGGATGCTCCTGCAACGAAAGTTGATGTCAAAAACATCAATGGCAAACTTGACAAGATGCCGAAAACTCTTGTCAAGAACAGCAGCACCCTTGTCCAGCTGATAGAAGAGATGAGGGAGATTCGAAATAGCCAGCAGTTCTTGTTCGACCAGTACGAGGAGATGAAGAAACATCTTCACTCTACAGATGAGGTAAAGACACTGCGCATTGAGAACCAGGACCTCAAAGATCATGTCCGCAAGCTTGAGGCTGAGTCTGGCCAAATGCAAGAGGATATTAACAACCTTGAGCAGTATGGCCGCCATGAATGCCTTCAGTTTTAAGGACTGTGCTGTGAGGAAAGTGAAAAAACTGATCAACTGGTACTAGGTGTTTCCAAGCTTTTGCAGGTAGACCTATCTGCCAAAGATATCAGTGTCTCACACAGACTGTCTCCAGCCTCGGAGAGTAACCGGCAACCTACCATCATTGCACGGTTTTGCTCAAGAAGAATCAGAGATGCAGTCTTCAACAACCGACATCGATTGTGTGCTCATAACAAGGACCATCCCAAGGCATGCATTTTTATCAACGAAAGTCTCACCAAAATTAACCGTCGTCGCTTCAACCAGTGCTTACGTTTCAAAAAGGAGAATAACCTCAAGTTCTTATGGACAAAGAATGGAATAAAATACTTACGGAAGGATGAAGGAAACCCAGCTTTCGCAATCAAAAATGAAACAGATTTGGTGAGACATGGTATTGTTGCTTCTTAGATTTTATATATAATATTTTTTTATATAACTAATTAAACCATCTATTGATATGGATAATTGCCCAGATTATGGTAAAATAATTGATCAAGAAACAAAAGCTATCTATTGTAGTATCTGTAAGAGTTGGCTACATAAACTATGTTCCAATGTAACTGATGAGCAATATACTGAAGTAACTTCAAGCCCAGAACCATTTTATTGCCACATCTGTATATCTGAGAATTTGCCTACGAACTTAGTGAGCTTAGGAAATGAATGTGTTAGTGAAGAGTCACTTTCAGAAATTGTCGCTGATTGTTTGGAGATTAACAGCAATTATCATGATCTTAACTCTTTTTTAAATTCAATTATGTCAAATAAAAAGCCAGATGACATTTGCATCTTCCATACAAACATTAGAAGTTTGAGGGAAAATATTGATAAACTATCTAACATGCTGTCAACCATGCAGAAACCACCACATATAGTAGCAGTAAGCGAAACAAAAATTAACAAAAATGATGGTTGTCATTTCCAACTACTATAACTGGCTATAACTTTTTACATTCAGACTCTGAAAAAAATCAGGTGGAGTAGGAATTTACATTGATAGCAGTATATCATATCAAATTAAAACTGATATACCTAATGTACTTAATGATTCCGAATGTCTCTGGATTGAAATTAATCTTCACAAGAAACCTTGCATATAATTGGGGTAATATATCGGCACCCAGGATATGACATTAGTGCATTTACTGAAAATATATGTGAAATTCTTCACAATATCAGTGACAAAAAGCTACCATTCATCATATGTGGGGACATAAACATCAACTTGATGCAACAGAATACAATACCTCAAGTATGAAACTATGTTAATGCATACAAGAGTTACAACTGTTTAGAACTTATAACTAAATCTACTAGAATAACCCCAAGTAGCTCTACCTTAATTGATCATATTTATACTACCTTGCCATTAGATAAAGTAACCCCTGGGATATTAATCAATGACCTTTCTGACCATCTTCCTATCTTTTTCTTAATCAAACCAGCTCATGTTGAAAAACTAAATACAAAACCCTAGTTTAATGTGAATGACCTCCCACAAGCATCAAACTTAACTCCTACACTGTTTGCTGATGACACATGGTTGACAATATCCTGTGCCAATTCCGCCAACCTACAATATGCAGTGAATAGTGAACTGCAAAAAGTTGATGAATGGATGAGATATAATAAGTTGTCTATAAATTACTCAAAAATCACATATATGCTTATCAATAGCAACTCAAGGCAATCTTGTAATTTTGAAGTAAAAATTAATGACTCTGAAATAAAACACACAACTTGCACCAAGTATCTTGGGGTGTATATCGACCAATATCTTTCTTGGACAGAACACATACATAACCTTGAACTGAAACTATCCCGAAGTGTTGCAATGTTTTAAAGGATAAGATACTACCTAAGTAATAATGCATTGAGATCAGTTTACTACAATTTAACTTAAAGTCATCTCCAATATGCAATTGGTGTCTGGGGTGGAGCTGGAAAAACAGCTTTGAAGCGACTGAATGTTTTACATAACAAAGTATTAAGAGCAATGACCTATAGCTCTTATAAGTCAAGAGTCCCACCATTGTATAAAAAGTTAAACTTACTTAAAATTGACGATATATACATTCTTGAAATAGGCAAGTTCATGCATAGGTTGCACTGGGGTAGAATTCCTGTCAATTTCGATCAATTGTTTACTCCCGTAAGTCAGGCCCACTCCCATGCAACACGTGCTGCCACACGAGGTGGATACATTTGGCAAATGGCTTCGACAGTCAAAGCCAAAAGATCTGTGAAACATCTTGGCCCAAAAATCTGGGACTCCATTGATCCTTCCTTGTATGATATTTCGCTACCTGCCTTCAAGGGGCAGTTAAATGACAAACTGGTTAATGAATATAGTGGTTGATTATCCCATACGATCAAAGAAATGATGCCAAGGTTAGGGCTGTACAACTTGGATTTACGATAATGTACCATTGATTTGGTCAGAAAAGTATATACTGTAAGTGCAACATCAGTTTTAGATTCTAGTGTGTTTTGTGTGCATGAATTGACTGTTTATTGCTGTATCATTTTTTGTTGTTGTTGTTGTTGTTATTTTTTATTTTGCTGCCGCAGTCTCTTTGTTTCTTTTACAGGGACGATCCACCGAGGTTTTTCTCCATAATATGCAGCAGGCTGGCGCCATGGAGGATTTCTTCACCATCATGAAATGCTTCTGG
>Ga0210059_1017644_pt1 | contig 10146 bp, 5 predicted proteins | sample Ectturendosymbi2_FD_188042 | JGI IMG/M metagenome (GOLD analysis project Ga0210059, IMG submission 188042) | Ecteinascidia turbinata endosymbiont from Florida, USA - Sample 2 (SPAdes) (version 2) | ecosystem: Host-associated > Tunicates > Ascidians > Unclassified | place: Key West, Florida...
TTTTGACTTCTGGTTTTAGCAACTACTTGAACCTTTGGTCCTTCGTAGCAAATAAATATTTAACTCTCTAACTCTAGTTCGTATTAATTTACCTGGGTTAATTCTTTTCACCGATCTACTATTTTTTAACGTGTTCGACGTTTGTTCTGGCGTTACATAGTTTTCTATTGCTTGGAACAGATTATAATGCCCTAAAAACGTATACATAGTTTATGCAAATACATACACACAAATATAAATTTCACAAGCTCATTTTCAGACAACACTACAATCGCTTTGCAATAATATTTTCATCGATCGTATTAGACGCTTGCATTGTTCTTTGTTTGCAAATATATGTATGCACGGTTTTAACAATTTCTCTCGCTTGGTCACTGCGCTTCACTCCAAATCAGAGAGTATATCTTTTATCAATTTTAACTCTGATGGTTTCATCAGAACTTGTCGTTGAACTGATTCGTCTCTTTTCATTCTCTAATGTTGTACTTTCGTCGTTATCGGTGTTGGGGAACTTAGTGCCTCCAACAGTACTCCCTCTTTCACTTGTAGCTGTCACTTGTCTGATATACTTCAGGACTTCCACTCTTTCATCACGCTTTTCAATAATTTGTGCAATTTTTCTCGCATGTCTGCCACTGAGTATTTCTTCTCGAATTTGAGCGTGCACTTGATCATATTCTTCTGTGGTCTTAAGATCCAGTTCGTACTTTTCTTTTAGTGGACCTTCACATAATCTTAACGCGGTTTTGTGCAAAAAAAACCCATGATATTCCTTCTTCGTCTAGTAGTTGTAGTTCATTAGGTAGTCCCGGTTGATTTACTTTTCGTAAGTGTTGTGAAGGCATGCCATTATCTCATAATTTATCCAGCTTTCTCTCATTCTTCATAATACGGTGGATTCTTTTCCAAGTTCGAGTTTCTTGTGCTTACCATTTTTTTATTTTTCCTGTCTTTATTGCAGCGGTTCGTATCGAGAAAAATCGTCGGTTATGTGTACAGTTTTAACAACTGCAGCATAATCTACCACAATCCTGGTATTTTTGTTGTTTGCCTTTGTATTCCTGAATCGTTTCTATACAGAGGGACGTTCATCACTGTTTCGTTAGTGACGCCTCAGTTTCTCTTTTTGTTAACTTGACGGTATGTTATCCTGATCAATTCAATGGAACACGAACTCTTGTTCTCGATTCCTTCTTAAGTTGATATAGGAATTTCCCGTTCGCTTCTCTGTTCTGATTGTGCCACGTCCTCATGACATGTTATGTTGCATGAGAGTTTCAGCCTTGTACGTTCTTTGCTTCCACATTTGATGTTTCAGTTTATGGTTTGGCATGTAACTGCAACGTCTTCTCTGCTTTCATAACTCCCTCATCCATAGCAATTGAGTCAGATGCATTTAGATTGTTCGCCTTCTTTTTGGTCATGCTTAACTCTTTTAAATTTCGTGTTTTGTTTTTCCAGGCTGACTGCAACTTCGACTCTATCTCTTATTCAAGCGTTTTTGGTGCAAGGTTCATTCTGGTTAGTTGCGTGGCTTAACATGACCTCAGTGGCTGTTAACGCTGCTATTATGACTTCATACTTTTTGTGAGCTCGTTGAGAGTTTTATTCTTTGAGATCGTGCGTTTGTAACTATGGCACTTGATCACGTTTTTTTGTAGGATTGTTTCCACAACGGAATTGACCTGTTTAAAACTTTGTACTGTTGCGGTTAACCCTAATGCTTTCCTTGGGTTTGGGATTTTGTCCATTTGTATGCAGCCTCATGCACCTCTTTCTGATAGTAGCATTATTATAGTTTCCATCTTTATGTGCATTGTTGTCCTTATGGCCGCAACTGATTTGCTTATCAATCTTGCTACGTCCTTTCTGATGCATTTCGCAAGGTTCATCTCTTCTTTTATAACTCTTGCAACGTTATTAACTGTTTTTACTTTTTAGGCATTCGTTGTGTTACACTTTTCGAATTGTTCAACTTCTCACAGATTGTTTATGGTAACATTTATTCATTAGCTCTTTCGCTGATTTTCTTTCATTTAATTTTTGTTTTGCTGCAATTCTTATATCGGTTTTCTATCCTTGTGCATAGTAATGCTCGTTTCTTCAACAAACTCTGTTGGTATATCGTATCTTAAACATTTCGAGTAGGATTTTTTTGCATTAAATGGGCCATCTGTTATCTTGCTACCTTCCGGTGAGGTTCTTAATGTTCCCCTCCTCAACCCGATCAGCAGAACGAGCCTCAAGCACCACCAAGGAGTCCGCTCCGCCCAGTCAGTGCGACCCGGCGAGTGGTGAATTCGCCAAGTTCGCACGACTGTTTCTCCAGTCAAGGGCAAGGTGTTCACCTCATTAGGCCTGACCTAAGGTGTTCTTTCGCGTTTTTAGCTCTGTCGTGTGTTTTATTTTATATTAAGCACATTAGTTGTAGACTTGTGATCACTTCTTTGACGCCTTTCTTATCTTTTCCTAAATTTTTAGGTCATTGCGAAAGGGCCTTATTGATTTTCATTGCTCATTGTCCTATATTAGCAAGGACTTTGTCAATTACAAACATCTTTCATGGCTACTGTACATGATTCGAAAATGTCATGTGGAAATTCTCCCGGTGTCTCGCTTTAGGTTCTATCTTCTTACTCGTTTCTTGCGAGATTTACGCAAAACTATTGTGCATTAGTGACAATTTTTCGATAAAGCGCGGCAAATATGATGAACTATTCGAAATATCACTGCGCAGCCATTCCTCCAACGTCAATGGTGTCCCTCGAAGTTCAGGTACGTGTGCGATAGTCCGCCGTTCCTCGCGGTAGCGGGCAGTGTCGAGGTTACTATGAGCCTGGCCATTGGCTCGTTTCGCCACAGACTGACTGTGCCTTCACCCTCTTACACTACAGGCTATCTCTTCAAGGGCCTCCATTGTCGCTGAAAAACCAGAATACATCAACACACACGCTTGCGATTGTACTACGTTTCACAGTGTCACAAAAATTTTAGCACCTTACCCGTCAGTGAGATCTTCCTCATTTGCAGCTAGTCTCATAGCTCTCTTGTGGCATCCTCGAACTCGTCTCCAACTGCAGAGTCATCTACTTTGAGTACGCGTGTCTTCCCGATTTCGTACCGTTTCTTTTCCTCAGAGTTCGCCATACGGGAGAAATGACTACTTTCTGTTGGGGACCCCTACTAGTGCATTGTCTATATCACGATTTGCTCTTCACTTCTTATCTTTTTCTTCTCTCATCGTCATCTCATCATCTTAGCATGCTATTTGGATCTCCATTTATACTCGTGCCCACGGTGGCTTTCTACATGAGTTCTCTTCTCCGTTTTGCGTCCCCGGGATTTGCAGTCTCCCCGCACTTTTCTGTCTTTGTGCGTCCCCGGGATTTGCAGTCTCCCCGCGCTGTTCTCTCTTCGTGCGTCCCAGGGATTTGCAGTCTCTGTCGGTGTGTTTTATTGGTTCCTTTAGGATCAGTTATCTATCGCCTAAAGCCAATCGGTAGGGTGACCCTTACCTCGTTCACCCATCTCTGCGTTATACTCTTTATTGTGGGCCGCTTCTCGTCTGCGCCAATCCCTGCATGGTTGTTGTTGATGGCATCTGCCTCCTCGATGCCCTCTCTCCACAATTGTAACACATGTTTCTACTTTTTCAGTGATCGTATCGAGCTAGATAATTCCTTCCTTCTTGCACTGTCTCGCGCTGACGTAAGATTCATTGATCGTTTAAATGTGACTCCATTATTCCATGGTCCTGCCTTTTTAGGTTGATCTGCCCCGTGAATCTCAGCTCTCTCTTCGCGGCGTTTTTACTATGTTTGTGCGCGCTACGCTGTCCTCTACTTCTTCCCAGGTCAGCTGTTACTTAGTCAGTGCTTGGGTTAATGTTTCAGCTGCGCTTGCTCCTCTGGTTACGTGATTCGTCATGAGGAATTTTGTAACTGTTCTTTTTTGTGCCTTACAGCTTGGTTGATAGAGATCTTCTGTTGACTTCCATAACTCCGAGAGTGTTTTTTCCGGGTCTCTCTGCTTCTTGACGATTTGTTTTCGCCGTCGTCTTATTTTTTCTGTTGCTTGAGGCGTATCTTTCGCCTTGCCTTCAGTTGGGTAGAACTTTATCGTGTTCTTCACTCATGGTGTTTCTTAAAATACTTCTTGCACTTCTCGTTGCCCACTTGAACTCTTCTTTCGCTGCGGGTCTTGCTACCAGCGTGTCTAAATCTGCGACGGTCGTTTGTACCTTTTTGTCCTTTTTCCTTTTTGCTTCTTACGATCTTGGTCAGCATGGTCTACTCAGAAACGTTAGTGCGAAGTTGAGTTCGCTGTCTTCGTCCACTATGTGTTTTACTTTATCGCTTTATTAGACCTACCTTGCCCTGTACAGCGATTCAGAACATAACATGTTTAAAATATATCATTTCGGCATGATGTTTTGCTCTTCGCTACTCCCTCCTTCAGAGGATTTGCCTATCTTAATTTTGGTTGGCACGGCGTGCTGATATGCAACCTAATTTGGCGCTCCTTAGTCGTTTCTACCTCTTTACTCTTGTCCTCTGTCTCCAAAACCTTGGCATCTGAAGTTCTATTATTAACAGGATATCATTGGGCAGTCTCTTGTAAAATACCCGTATTGGTTGCATCACGCTTGTAGATCAGTTATTGGCCGTAAGGCGGGCTTTTGCCCTGCGGGTACTTCTGCGGTTCTGCTATGTGCATCTGCCGCTGGTTTGACCTCTCGTACTTGGGTAACCTCAGTGACTCTTACTACGCCTACTTTAAGTGCTGTCTCCTTCCTTTATTCTTGTACACATGCTTATTTTGACTCGTTCCTTGCGGGCGAGCAATCGTCTCTCAGGTACTGCTCGTATTTCGTCAGTCTTTCGTGTCCCTTAACGACTGATTCCTCTTTTAATTACAGATGGACATACTGTCCTGCTCTGGTCTTGACGCCCCTTTTTTTATTTTTATTTTTATGCGTTATCGTCTTCTTTATCCGTTCCGGTTAATTACTCATTCACTGTGGCGTCGTTTAAGATAACTGCCGGGTTGGCGACTCAGTCCCTTTACAGTAGCCTCACACGTTTTGTCAGTACTTTCCCGATCAAACTTTATCTGTATTTTAGCTGCGCTTGTCTCATTCTTGCTTCTAGCTAATAATGAGGTTAGCCCATTTTCCCTTTCTTCGGTTGCAGTGGGTTTACCTTTTTCACTCTGCTCTGGGTTTTGTCTTTTTCACTCTGTCACCCTTCTGTGTTGCTAGCTTCGTCTTTGGAACTGTAGGACAGCGCGTTCTGTTGCTTTGGGAGTTCAAACGGCTCGGGTGTTGTGTGAGAGTTCTGCACTGGCAATTCATCTATTACCAGGTGCATACAAGTTGTCCGCTTGTCTGTTATTGTGGCTGAATGTTTACTATTCCAGCGAGGCGTCGGTCTCCCTTCATTTTCACCCAGCAGACTATTGGTTCGTTCTGCCGTTATGTTAATACTTATTATTTCTCGTGCGCCTTCTAGCGTCTCGTTTGTAGTTTTAACGCGCTTATCTGCTCCTTGTGGCGCTTTTAATAACTTGTTGCAACTTATACTTATCTCTGGCTTCCCCAGGCACTCGGCATCCTGTGAAGGATTGGTTTCGTTATCGTTAGGCGTATTCGACTTGTTGAGGGGTGTTTCTTTATCTCCGCTCTCTAGTAGCTTGGTTAACTGTTTTGCAAGCTCATCTAACTCTTCTGAATACTTGTCATTTTTCTGCTTGCGCATATACGGGTGCAATGCTCTCATCATGATTTTATGTCGTTTTCTTAAGTTTTCAAGTTTGGGGTCTGGCATCACGTGGTTTGTTTCTGCCATGCGTTTGTACCGCTGGAACGTTTTAACTGATTCTGTCATTTCGTTAGCTTCACGCTGGGTTGTCTCTGCGATTTCGTGCGTGTACTGCTGTGTCTGCGCAGTACTTTCGTCTTTTACTGATGGTCTCGTCAGTGGAGCAATAGTTTGCTCGTCGCTAGTTAAATTGTTGCGTAGATTGTCGCTCAAGTTCATGTTGTAAGTTTTACACTTTCCACTTCGCGTTTTACTAAGCTTCTAGCGGTTTTTCTGAAATTTACATGTACGATTTATGTTACTAATTGTGGGTTCTATAAGCGCATAGAACTGCACTGGTTAATACCCCTTGGGTAGTTTGTTCTATTTACTTTTGTCTCACTATTAGTAAATATGTTAGTTTTGCTCTTATGCTTATTTTGCGTCTTACTCCTACCGTCAAAATGTCGCTATAGTCGTATTAGAACATGTAAAAATGTTAAAAGTTGCGGAGCGTAGCTCTACTCCCCCTTTTTCTTTTTATGTTTTCTTTTCAGCGGCCTATTGAATTGAATCGTCTTTCGTTTCTTATCGTTCATAGCAAAGCTTGTATGTTTTCTAAGCGTAGTTGCGTGGTCCTATCGCCTTGCTTTATTTCGTGGTTCTTGGAACTGCGGTTGACGAGGATACTCCCGGCGGTTACGACATGGTTTGAATCGATTAAGTCGTTTTCTACGATAGTTAGGTATCCTTGTGCTGACTCAGACGGTCTTACGTTCTTTCAATAAGATGTGGTAGCATTTACCAACCCTGCGTTCACGTATACTGCGCCTACCTTTCTAGCGGGGATTATTTTTTCTTCATAGGGATCTTTACCAGCCGCGCTTTCGTGCCTTTTTGCAATATACGCGCCCTACTTGAAGGCAATTTTTTACATATTGTAGTCATAGCGATATGCTGAGTTATGAAAATTACGAACGATGTATAATATCTTGTCAAAACACAATTGACAATTGGTCCCAACGCTATTTCGTGTTGTTGGTTCCGTGTCTGTTTCTAGTGTTTGTGGCTCTTCAATCACGCTGCTGCGGTCAGCTCGCTTCCTGTTGCGCGTACCAAAATAGCGGTAGGCCCTGCGGGCAATCCCCCGTATCTCATTGCACGAGTTGTTACGTCTATTTCACTTATGCCTGCACTTTCGATGGCCTCTGTTTCTGCCGGGGGCGTGTTCTCGGCGGGTTTTATAGTCTTTCCCCAGTTCAAAACTTATTTCGCTGATTAATCGCTTTAACGGTCTTTTGATTTTTATGATATCTTCTACAAAGTCGAGGTCTTTGTGTCGAGATGAAAATTCACAAGATGAAAACTATTTGATATGATCGAGAAGCGAATGGTCGTACGAAGATCAGTTTGCAATCTGCCATTTCGATAGAAGCATTTTACGCGATCGTGCGGTTCCAAATAAAAATCCCGCTTTAGCGTATACTGCGATGCTTACTGGAACTCTTAGCGCAGAGTCAAACGAGCGTGCACGTTCAGCTTCTGATTGCTACTGTGGCGAGGCGGGCTTACCACACGGAACAGCGCTTTTCATTTTGGTTCGTTATTTATATTTACCTCCGTGCCTTCGCAGTACAAAATATTATGTTCTTAATATTTACGAGAGACTCATTTGCACCACGGAAAGAATTCTACATGCACTACTAGCGGATCACCGTCGTATTTCCAGTTTCTTGTTACGGTGCTACAGTACAGGCATTGTGTTCTGTTCTTGCTGTCCAAATGAAACCAGCCGGTTCGTTCCATATTTTCGGGTGAGAGTCCCGCAGTTGCCCACTTGAAACGAGATGCCTGCATGCGGTGCTTCTCACCTCGCAAGTTCACTGGTTGTAACAGTATGAGATGTGCGGGATCACGAACTTGCGCGGGTCACGTCGCTAAGTTTGCGGTTGTACTGTTCTCCAGCTGCTTCATGCTTGCTTGCTTTTCTTGCTGCGTTCCTGCTTGCTGTTATTTCGCCTGCCTTTTTTCTTCGGTAAGTATCTCAGCCCTTTACAGCAGGGGTTCTCAAACTTTTGGTGTTATGGAGCCCATGAAGAGATTGACCATAATTTACGGAGCCCCACAATAAATTTTATTAATGCCGTTATTGCTTCTTTTGACAGTTGCAAAATTAGCCAAGTCAGTATTTTAATAAGTAAAAGAATAGCTCGCGGAGCCCCGAGGTTTCTTTCGCGGAGCCCTGGGGCTCCGTACGGAGCACTTTGAGAACCTATGCTTTACAGTGTGATTATATCTTTCAGGTTCCGGATTTGCGCTCTTCTTGTACTCTCGCTTGACCGTTCCAATGCAAAGTTATGCCACTTTTACATTGTCATGTGCGGTGTTCTACTGTTACTGTCTTTTACGTCTAAGTCTAGATTCCTTAAAGCAAGAGTTTGCAGATTAACGCCGTTAGGTTATATTGTTCATCACCGGCCTAGTTCCTCTACATATTCTACTTTTGCGCCTTTCCACAGTGGCATTTCTGCCGCCGGTGCTCCGCCGTAACAACTCGTTTGGGTCTTTCGCGCGCAAGGGTAAACGGGTGCCATTCGCGCACAAGCGCTCCCTGCCTTGGGCGCTGGCAAGCTCCACATCGCTCGTTTTTATTTTCTTTAACTTTTTACTGCTTTTTCTTTACCATGATTTACCTTCACGTTTCATATTTGCTGCGCTGTTTATCACCTTACTTTATCCGATGTTTCACAAGCACTCCTTGAGGAGGATTTTCTATGAGGATGCCTTTTCTCTGTGCCGATTGCACTTCACATAACAATGAGCAGATATGGCTCGTTTATAATTGCGGCTGTATAAACGTAGAAGATTAATTGTGTTATGGGAATTTAGGTGTTCGTCTTTTACATCGTCGTTTCTCGTTGTGCGCGCGTGAGCGCTGCGTTTCGGTGTCGTCGTTAAATGAACGTCCTTAGCTCGAAAATTCGTGTTTTTCAGAAATGCATACGCTATGTTTTCCCATGATTGTTCTGGAATAGCCTTTACGTTATCATTATGCACAATCAGGCGCCCCGCATATTACACAGTCCTTTCAGTGCTCGTTTATTGGTGCACGAACAGGTGCATCTAAAAAGTTTCACGCATCGGTCAAAACGCTTCGAGGTACGTATCTGGCACCGAGGCTGATGTTCCCAAATGCTTGGCGCACAGCGCGATCTCGCCGGCCTGCCCTAGCGGCGGCTTCAAAGGGCGACGATGCACGGTCAGTTGCATTCCTGCCGAGCACTGCACGAATTGCTAGAGCTATATAACGCGATCGTTTCCTACTTTAGCGGTTGGTAAGAGGCGCGTTTGCTTTTCCCGCTTTCACTTTTCCAGCAGGCGATCGATTAGCCTGACAGTTCTTGCAGCCTTTGCATTACTGGTTTCTTCCTATACCTGATCAGATCCCTGCTTCGTTCTTCGCAATTCTTCCTCGCCTCTTTGTCCGCTAACATCAGTTCTTACTTCAATCACTGTGATCCTAAAGCTCTACTCTTTGTCACCTATTTTCCTTAAACCAAAACTTCGCAATGTTTTAATGCAATCGTCCTGTACATCACGTAGCACTAGCGCCCTCTTTTTGAGGTTTTCTCGCTATTTTGCAATTCTTACATAAACAGCTTTCCGCAGTAGCGGGCCGGCGGAATTTTTACGCGTTGACTTGAACAGATGCGTCTTGCGCTATCATACCGGTCCGCAACCTTCCCACCCTGTCTTAGGTGCTAGCGGGCCTATCTTTCTCTTTTGCGCGTTTCACTTGTTATTCCTTCAGCGCTCTTGTGCGTTCGAATGTTTATTTTGCAAAGGTCTTCAATTACTTTGTTTTATCCAGTGATTTATAAACACTTGTGGAGACGCCTTCCCAGAAATTCCGATACTATGTGTCGGGCAGCATTCCACATAATAGCACGCGCTCACAGCTTGGTTACGGCTGCGGTAATGAAGGCGCAAAAGATTCGTTGTGCTATAGAGATTGAAGTGACCTTCCTCTACATCGTCACTTCGTAAAGTACGTGCCTCAGCCCTTCGTTTCAACATTGGCGTTAAATCCGTTTCGTCGGCCCAAAAATCATACATTCCGGAAATAAATGCGATGTGTTCGCACATACTTAATCTGTAATGAAGATTACCATTAATTATAACAGTCACTTTTCATTTCGTCTCGCGTCTTGTTTTATACAGGGTGTTTCACAATTGTTGAAACAAAGCGATTGGGCACAAATCCAGGATTTTAAATGATACCACAATGATGATTACATTTATTGAAAGGTGAAAAGATAACATTTTATAATCTGCAACTGTTTGTCCT
>Ga0210059_1017646_pt1 | contig 10146 bp, 10 predicted proteins | sample Ectturendosymbi2_FD_188042 | JGI IMG/M metagenome (GOLD analysis project Ga0210059, IMG submission 188042) | Ecteinascidia turbinata endosymbiont from Florida, USA - Sample 2 (SPAdes) (version 2) | ecosystem: Host-associated > Tunicates > Ascidians > Unclassified | place: Key West, Florida...
TCCCTCGTTGCTTGGCAACTTCGCGAAGAACGAAGCCGTGATATTCGGAAGAAAGCGCAACAACGTTGATTGGATTCGAATTTTGTCAGTGGTAACGTCAGTTGCACAACACTCGACGCACGTCGACGAAACTTTCGATTTAATGGCTTTTTTGCTTTTCTCAGTCAAAGCTCGATCACAATCCAGTGCATGGGTTGACAATCATTGACGGTGTTAGCGCAAGAGGTGTTGTCCGAAAACACAAATGTTTTGCCACACCCGGCCACACAGACAGGAGTTCCGGAATGAACAGCAACCAAAGCGAACGAGACCAGGCGCGCTTGTCAAACAACAACAAAACTTGCAAAACATAGCCTGGAGGTCTGAAACACTTCAAGAGACCTGCTGGCCATCGACCAGCACAAGACTCGAGGGCTTCTAGAGCAGGTTGTTCTTATGGTGCGATACAGGACAGACGCGGTCAGATCAGCAGGCGTTCACGTGGCAAGGCGCAAACAGACGGTACGCGAAACAGGAAGCAGGTGAAAGGTCATGCTACAAAAAACGCCTTTGTCGGGAGACATTTGTCGCGAACCGCTCGAGCGCGATCGCGGCCAGCACGACGGCGGCGAGAAGATCGCGCGCGGCCGCAAATGATTTCGTCGCTGCGAGTCGCGCGATTTCTGCGCAAATGCGATGTCGCGATCGGCGCGCTTGTTTTTGATTCTCTTCGCGCGGCGTCTGTGACGTCACAACATCATCGCCAGGATTGGTTTGTCGCAAAAGACGTCCGGACAGACAGAAAAAGACGAAAACGCGCTCATAACGACGATCAAAAAGTGACGTCTGACCCCGACGGAAACAAGAGTTACCCCGCTGCATACAGTCAACGAGGAAGGGACTTCCCCCAAGGCAGTCTGAACCATTAGGATCATGGCGTCCCAGCAAACGAAGTGTAAGTGCATCGTCGTACTAACGAACAAGTCAATGTGCGTAATGAAAGGATGTGTCTAGCGATGTTGATACTGTGGGTTATTAGAAGATCTCTGCGCGTCGAAACAACACTAAAAGCGATACGAGAACGCGATCCGTTGCACGTGTGCTCTTACAAGTCAGGTTGTGACGTCCAGCGACTGCCACCTGGCGAACGAGGAAAGAACTGGTTAACGTCCGCACAGAGGCGCCGTTGAGCAGCAGGCCAGACAAGAAACAACGAGTAAATTGCTTAGTCGGATAAAATGTGAACGAAACTGACGGGAAATACGCCGGACCTGTGAGGTTGATGTTCCACGTGTCCAACCTGCAGAAATAAACAAATCTTTTGTCCACAAAAGGTCAGACCACACCAGTCCATCCTGTGCATCGACATTACCTAACTTTTGCGGTTATTTCAGATTTGAAAAAATGTTTGAGATGGTCGAGTTCATTGATAAACTCTTGATGAAGTTTTACACAAAACCGTTAAAAATTTCCAGTTCTACTTTGAGACAGAAACTTACCTAAGCAAGGCAAAATTTTTAAGCGCTTTCAGATTCTGCGATTAGGTAAACGACGCGTCGAATCAAAACGAATCGATGTCATCTGATCTTGAATGGCATTCGGCTCAAAAAAATCTGAGACTCGAGCGCGACTCGAACGTTAAGTCGCATTATTTACATTGACTGAGATTCGAGAGAATTGAAATGAGAACGCGAATAATGAAAAAATACGGAGGGACAAAAAAAACAGCGCCACAGTTTGTCGCAGAGCTCGTGCAGCGGTTGTTGCTCATCTGCACGACTGCGACCATTTTGCCCCGAAACTTATCTGAGATACAAACGAGGACAGGTGCTGTAGGTTTTAGTTGAGAGCGGTGTTGGCGGAGGCGAGTTACATACCGAGCGAGTTTGATGAGGTCGAGTTGTTTGGCTACGCGGGAGGAAAACACCCGCATCCGGAAGGAGCAACAATCTGTATCGATCGGTTATGACAGTTTTTTTTAAGGAAAATGTTAAGTACCTGGTATGGACCTGTCGGAACCCGATTTTCTTCGGGTCCCTAAAACACCTTAAAAAACCCTGGTTATGATATTAATGCAGATTATGGGTGTTTTTCCAATATTTGTAAAAGGGCAAGAATGGCAATTAGGCCAGAGTTTGTTATTTCTTCCGCGAAACAGAATGCTGCTAAAACATGGCGCCAGAAAACGTTCAAAGCCACCAACAGACCAACTTCTGATCCAATCACTTGCAGTTAATTCGTCAACATTTCCAATTCTACTTCACAATATCCCGCCCTTCTCGGCAGGCGAAGACGCAACTGCCACTTACCCACCACTCCTGATCTTCGACTCCGGTAACAAGAATTATTTCGTTCTCAACGAACGTCAGCTCGTCGTCGTTGTCAGCGTCACAATCGTATATCGCCCGGACTCGTTTCGGTCGCGGCGGCGGCGGAGGCGGTGGTTGCGCCGTAGCTCTGAACGCAGCGAAACACACGGGTCGCTTAGATGAGAAACAGGCGCCTGGGCGAGCCGGAGCCAAAGTCCAGCTTCGACAGCGTGCTTGGACGGAACGAGTATTATGGAGAAAGTGCGCATGGAATACTTGCTGTGACATCACTACATCATTAGGGAAAGTCCAATATACGCTTCTATTGCGTACGAACACTTTACTGTGAATGAAAGTTACGTATTGCGAGAACGCTGTGCGTGCCACTTGGATTACACAGAATTGCAGTGGACTAGGATTAGGCGGCGTTGCTAAGCGAAATGCTCTAGCTTGCAATTTAAATAGGCCAACTTTAATTTGTATTCTGAACAAACGACTTGTGAATATCAAAACTTAGAACCATATTGACTCAGGCTGTTTTACACAACACTTAAGTGTTCACCACAACACTCCAGTTAGTTAATGTACTTGGTTAACGACAATTGGCAGCAGGTTGACGCTTAAATAAAGGGTTCACGTCTCGAGCAGTGCGACAATTCGTTTAAATATAAACAAACAACGCAGCAACACAGTAACAAGATATTATAATGGGATTATACAATATAGTAGAGAGAAGACAGTAAAGTATATTTGGGAACTGTTTGCAGGACATTATGAAATTGCATATAAACGCAAAAAGTTGGAACAAGGATATGTTTGGTAAGCCGCTATGTTCATTTAAAATAAGGTTGAACAAGTAGGATTCGAAGTTTATCAACTCTTGCAATTATGTTGCTAAGTTTGGAAAGAAAGTTTAATGCAACTTAATCCAAACAACGGCATTCAGGAAACAAGGGTAAATCAGTTTCAATAGGACCAAAAGAAAATTGGTAACACTAACACTTAAAACTACAATTTTGCTGCCTTAAAGAATGATGGCAGAACGTGTAATTGCAGAAAAGTTCTCTAAAATTTGGAATCACAACACTTCATGAAAGCAGTTCTCACAAATATATGCAACAAACTCAAAACTACCGCCAAATAAGCCATTTGTTTCGTAACAACCACACAACTTAATTAATGTGAAACCCAATGTTCCTACGCAATTTTGAATATAAATTTCTGGACTTTTTTAGAATTTCTTCCAGACTTGGCTTTTCTGAATATCATACCCAGCCCAAACAGGCACTGTAATAGTTAACATGATTAAAGTAAAATTATCCAACCTTATCAAAAATATCAGAATACATACTATCAGAATGCATGGAAAAAATCAAGTCTCGAAAATTATTTCCTTTTACCATATTAACAGCCAAAAAGTTTTTTTCAGACTTCTCCAGGCTGGAAAATGACCAGAAATTTTCCACACTTTTCTCCACTCAGTAGGAACCCTGGAAACCAGGCATTAAGGCGCAGTTCTGACGGCTGCTGAAGTTACCTGGGCAGCGGGACTGGGGGAGGTGGCGCGTCCGGCGACGGGCGTGGCAAGGCTTCTGGATGGGCTGAGGGAGGGGCGGCATTGCGAGGCAACGACCTCGACTTATCAGCGTCGCCGATGTTCAAACGAGGCTTCGGCCCTGCAGCGTGAAATAGTTCAAGTGTGAAGCTGCGTGGACCTGACCATGCAACGTCTATCACCAACACACCCGCCCAAGAACAGCAAATGCGCATCACGCTACTTTCACGGATTAACCAGCGATAGATTGCTAAACGTGCACGGGAATTCCCCGACGATGCAAATTACGTTTTCCACAAACGCTAGTCGCTAGAACACCTTGAAATTAGACCTGCTTGGCTACAAACAGGTGGAATTACAAAACAGCGACAATTTCTCCAGCAACTGCTTGCTCTTTATTAAAATAGCGAATCATATCTAGTTCTGCGTTGCCAAAAAGCTCAACTACAAACTTCACCAGCGGCAGAGAGCATTAGCAGTAAAGTTCCGACTTCTAAGTGAAACAGCTCGCAGGTGAAAACTCGAACAAGCAAGGCATGCAATGAACGACAGCACGACTTAGAGCCTACATGCTCGTGAAGGAACTGACTCGGGTGCGAACACTTCCGCAACTGCTGCGCAGAGAAGACACTTATTTTGCAGGCTGGCCTGTATCGAAGTCAAACCATTTTACGAACAAACCAAAAACGAATGTTTATCAAGTTTCTACAACATTACATACGCATGGCGTTTCCAAGCGACGGTGGGTCTCTGAAAACGTCGTCACTATCGCTAGAGCGAACAACGCTGGGAGACAGGGTTCTGCTTCTTATTCCCGCGCCGGCTAGATCCGGCGGCTCGACCAGCCCGTTAGTGTAAGACTGCCTTCTCTGTTCTTCTTTATTAAGCCGGTCCGAAAAGCCTTCTGCCCACGTGGCCCGATTCCGGGGGGGCGGCACCGGCCATTCTGCATCGGACGCCGCGTTACTGAACGAAGCCGGATTTTTCCAGTCGCGATCCGCAAAAGCGCTGTCGCCGTTTTGCGGTCCCGTTGCTATGAGCGCGGCACCCGGAAGCTGGTTGCCAAGGATCGGCTTACGCTTGATGGGGGGTCGTGTGTTGAAGCGACACGGCGTCGCGGAATGGTCTCCGCCGACGGATATCGCGCGAAAATCTACGGGCGTGGCGCAGGAAGTGGGCGAGACGACGCTAGCCTCGTCCGTTGCAGAACGGCTATGCTTTTTAGCGAAAGACGCTTGCTTTTTCAGTGCACTCTTGGGCCCCACCATTTCTTCGCGGCCATTTCTGGCCGCCGTGCGGCACCTGGTCCATTGCGGGACCGATTCGGAACGGGGGTACGGACTGGATTTAGAGCGACAGCTTAAGCGACTGGACAGCGGTGTTTGAACGGGGGTGCGGCGGTTACGGTTGCTTGCGTGGGAGAGCAGCGGCGTGCGCGGTGGTGCGTGAAGCGTGACGTCTGCAGGTCGGCGTGCAGCATGCAAGAGAGAGAGAGAGATGACGAGATTGGATCGTTCAACATGCAGAAAGAAAATGAGCAGTGATTAAAATGCGACGCAGGTCTTTGTGTCCTCACTATGCCGACCACGACGACGCGACAAAAGCCATGCAAACAAAAACGTGCAAGCGCGACGTTGTTTGTAACTCATCGTCGCGGACGCAGCAAAAGCAAATAACACAATCGTTTGTTGGGTACTCGGCCGTCAGGTAATCATTCGACACAATTGATCGCTGATTAAACCAGGTCCGCACGGCGAGACGAGTCATGCTCTTCGACCAAACCAAAAAGAAACGACCAGTTCTGGCCGCACGGGCGGATGGCGCAAGATGAAAAAACAAATAAACTGAGAAAAATAAGAATTCTCGCGAACACACGTCACCTTTCTTGGCTTTTCGCCTGTAGGCGCCGAACGAGGCGAAATGCTTTATGGCTGGAATGCACAGCGCGCAGAAGGTTGGTCAGGTTAGTACCGATCGGCAAAAAACGTGTTAGTCGGCGGAAATTAAACGGGATAAGAAGCGCTCGTGCTTTAACGGGTCGGCCAAAGCACATCGTCGCTATAACCACGCTTGTGTATAAAGGTGGCTTCACACAGAATCCGGCTACGGCTTACAAACCGGCTTATGGCCAACGGCAGTCTTCACACATGCAGCAAGAACGCTATCGCCGACAACCACGGCAATCCGGCTTACTTCAACCAATTTTATGCAAGCCGTAAGCCGTTCGAAACCGAGAAAATTCAGCCGGATACGGTCAACGGAGCATGTGTGAAGACAGCCGTTGGCTATAAACCGGATCGTAAGCCGTAACCGGATTCTGTGCGACTGTGAAGCCACCTTAAGAACCCTGAGCGGAAACCTGTGGTTGTCGGCATGTTATGAGTTTAAATTATGGCTGCCCTCGAATCGGACCAGCCAATGCCTTGGTGGTCCTGGGATCAGGTTAACGAGCCCAGAGAAGCGATTCAGGAAGCCTTTCTACAGTGGCCAGTGGCACCTTGGACCGCAACAAATCGAGGTAACGTGACGTCTCTACGACGTCGTGTAAACGTTGAGCTAACGCAGGCGTTCTTGACATTTTCCCAACATCTTATAGTAAATTTTGGAAAGCATTTAGGAATCATTCGGTTACGTACCCGTCTTCGGAGGAGCTTCAGCAGGAATGTCTCTGAGCAATAAAAATACCTCAACTTCACACAACTTGCCTAATACCGGAATAAAAAACAATTTTTATATTTTTGGCGCTAGAGATCTTTGATCTTACACAACACTAACTCCTCACGTATCAATTAGTGGTGAAGGTAGTGATCGTTAACCCTAACTAATTTCAAATACAAAACATTTTCAAAACTTTGTTTCACCTAACTGGCTTGTTTCGCACACTAAGCACAGTCAACTAAAAAAAGATGAAAACTAACATTTGTTAAACGTTTTTGTTTTTCTCCGATTTTTTCGCCGTTTGAAATTCAACTCCTAAACTTCTTTGGGCACATTGTCCAGCGTTTCGTTAAGAGAATTCGTAAAAATGGACCAATTTTTTTGACTTTGTCATTTACGGCAAGTGCAAGTTCATAAAAACCTGGTTTGATTAATTCCACCAATCTAGGCTATGGTACTCTCCCCGTTATAGTCACGTATGATGAAGGGGGGGCTAGCTTTTGTCAGGTCCAAAATTGGAATGCCAAATTGCGTTCGCAGTCGATACCTTTTCTGGTCCACGTTCATTGAAGGCGTTTGAGGAGTGGCGTTGTTCAAAGGGTGGCGCTTCGTTGGCAAGTCTGAAGATTAAAAATCCAAAATTTTACACATCAAATGTACCTCTCACCATCCGTTGCGTCTTTCATGTCTGAATTCATTGTCACCGTGACCCTACAACTCATTCCCGCAGGTCTTAATAGTTGGTGCGGCCCTCGCTCCTTTCATTGCTATCGGTTCACTGGACTGGTTACACCAGGCCTGCCCAACCTTCTACGCGTGGCGGTCCGCAGATTGTCTCTGTCACAGCGGGCCGCAGCTGGTAACAAGAGTGGAGCAGCGTTTCTAAAATTGTATTTAGGCGTTCTGGTGTGTGAGGTCAAATAACTAGTGCAATCGACAGCGCTAAGTTAGCTGGGCAACCGCTTGGGCAGCCTTGGATAACACGGTAGCATGGTACATGATCAATAGCGCGGACTGTGGATTACTACCAATGAAACATGAAAATGTGCAATACAAGCCGGAGTTCAAAAAAGAACCTAAGTGCACACCATGTTCAACACATTATATGAGGAACAGAACCCACAAATTTCATTCAGCAAAATATTACAAAGGCAACGAAATGTGACCATGCAACACGTCGACAACGGTGCCTAAAACCCGTACAGCTCTAACGTAAACACGGGTCGTTATTTCGTTTAAAATCATTGGTTGTTGTTGTTTCTTGTACGATTTGGCAAGACTTCCGTGGCCTTGTCTGTTTCAGAAAGCAAACTGCTTTGATATGAAATGCGGATTGCGAAACACTGCACTATTTGGAAGAAAACGCACCATCACTGAAATCCCTCTATCGACGTGCTCAAGCGCGAGCACGAATCTAACACGGTAAATTCGATTTCCAGCGGCGAATTGCCGCGTAACACATGAAATCCCACGCAGTTTCATCTCGTGGGTGATACACAGACACTGGGAACAACAAACCAACCAACCTGGCTTAGGTGGCAGTGAAGGGGCCGCTTGATTGGGTCGAACGTCAGTGCTGGTCCGTCTTGCCGAGTGCTCCGCTATGTTCGAGGACGGCTGCACGGTCAGGCTGCGATTCCGCGACACCGCAGCGCCCTGGTGCGGCGGCACAGCAGGGGCGTTGCCCGGGGTTTGCCTGGGCGGTGGAGGAGGGACGGCGGGGGCGTTGTGGTCGACCGAGAGCCGCGGTCTGTCGCGGAAAGACGTGGGTCTGTGCCGAGGGTTGTCCGCGTTGGCGGTCTGAAGTAAAAAAACATCAGATAATAATGAAATCCTGATGGGAAAAATGTTTTTGCAGAAAGAAAAACAAACAAACAGAAGTTCATCGTCACTGCGACACAAAAAGACGCGGGTTGGGCGAAAACGTGGAGCGGTCGCATCTCAAGCGCGATCGTAATGCGATCGATGCCAAGGGGATTACAACTGGCCGCAGCGCCAAGGCGGAATGTTTGTCCGGATGCAGAATTTCGACATTTTCAGCATCGATCGATACCTTCATAGGACTGGGCGCGCCCACGTAGGAGTGGGAGAGCGTGGCGTCGCGGTCGTCCAGATCGTCGTCGCTCATAAATTCGTCCTCCTCCTGCAACGGACAAGGGCAAAACGGTTTGGAATGTTAAATAAGTCAGCGGCGCGCTATGGGCGTATTTCTGCCCCAGCAAACTAATAAGACGAAATCGCAGCGAAAAAGAAGTTCAGGTTCACTTTTTTCTGCTTCGAGTCAACGTCGCAGGCTTTCGCGACGCCGAGCTACTTACAAAGAACGACAGGTTCCAGTCGACGTTCACGTGCACGATGGGCCTGAACTTGCCCGAGTTGGCCTGTTCGAGCAGTTCGACGCAGACGCTGCGATTCAATCTTCGCGCGATCGCCAACGCAGTTTCGCCGTCTTCATTTTCTGCGCAACAGAGATCGGGCGTCGGGTGCGCGGCCAGTGCTTCTCCGGCGTTTTGAGTGACCGGAACGGTTTCTCAAGTTTCACCATCGGTCTCTCAAAACACACTTCAAAAGCAAAACTACCAAAGGTAGCCCTAAATCTAAATGAAAAGATTATAACCAGAGTTGCCCACTTCACATAGGAAACGAAAAGGATGCAGATGGACAGATGAAACAACTAAGCCGAACTAACTATCAAATGTACAGTGACGCAACAAACAGAAATAACAGTGCAATCGTAGGCTGCAGGATGCGTGATTGATATATGCTTGGAAGGACATTTGACACCGCCACGCGGCTATACATTATAGTTTGTGCCTTATTTCCGATGAAATATCGATTCATAAACGCTTATGCTCTGATTAGTTTGGTCTAATTCCTTGGCGGTCACTAAACTTAAAAAAACCTGGCGACGCACGAGGAATGAACCAAGCACCAAATGTTAAGACAGCGCAACTTCCCCGTCGCACCGTTACTGCGGCTGAGGAGAGCTCGATCCGGCTGATATTGACACTATGGGCATCGGAAAGATGGGGACAGAGAGGGGCCTTGGCCCAGCCTATATTTTGAAATTTTATATTTTCCTGTTAAGCTTCTAGTGGAAAAAAGTTCATCACTACAAAGTAAATATCGTAGGCCTGCGAATTTTCTTTGACCTACAAGACATTCAACGAAAACACGGAAACAGAGCAGCGCGGTCAACGCTGTTCGTTTCGTGCGAAAAGGTAAAAAACAATCCGCACCTATATCGGTCTTCGCCTTGCTGCGCAGCAGAAGCTTCATGCACTCGACCCCTCCCGTCTCAGCGCAGATGTGCAGGGCGGTGTTGCCACTCAAGGTTTGCTTGTTCAAGCCCGTGCCGAGGTTCTGCGCCAGGAAGTCAACGATGGGCAGGACCGAGTAGTAGCCGTCGAATTCCGGGATGGACACGGTCAGATGTAGAGCGGTCTTGCCGTCGGCCTGAAGCGCGATCGAGGAAAGCGGTGAAAGCGCCAGCGGTTCAGCGAACACTAATGACAAGCGTTTTTTTCTTTTAAAACACCTGCGAGTCCTGCGAATCGCTTGATCGGGACAAGATCTTTGAACAGTGCAACAGCGCTCGTTTACTTGCCTATGTCTTTAGCATTTCGCGATGACGAACTACGTTGT
>Ga0210059_1017647_pt1 | contig 10145 bp, 7 predicted proteins | sample Ectturendosymbi2_FD_188042 | JGI IMG/M metagenome (GOLD analysis project Ga0210059, IMG submission 188042) | Ecteinascidia turbinata endosymbiont from Florida, USA - Sample 2 (SPAdes) (version 2) | ecosystem: Host-associated > Tunicates > Ascidians > Unclassified | place: Key West, Florida...
ACATTTCATACCCAGAGTAAAAGACTTTTACTAACTATTATACACTGTTCCCTTTACACTGCAAGCAGCTTCGTTCATGGGAGGTCTGCGGCCTAGATGACCCTTGGTCCTTCGCAGCCTCCAACTGCCTCATGCATACTATACATCGATGTACTTGGAAGTCATTGCAGTTCTTCATTATCATAATCATGATGGCGTGATTCATGCGTGTATTTCAACAAAATGCATTAGCACCATCAAGCGTATACACTATACTACCGCAATGTATACGTCCTCATTTTCTTTCATGTATATGTGTTTTTTCATTTCTCTTTACTGCGATGCATGTTAAAAGTCTAGCATTTTGCGTGTGGGAGTGAAGACGTTACTCAATACAATACAATACATGAACAGCTCTTTAACGCAATCGGCGGGAGGAGCTATGGCATTGGTAAGGCAACTGGCAACTGCTGGTTTTAGGCCGATTTCAAAGTATGAATATATTGTACCCTGGCTCTCAAAGAGCTAATAAAGATGAAATTATTTTTTAATTTAATATTTACTGATATTTATTTGAATCTTTGAACGAGGCACGAGTCCATAGAGCACACGCGCACACAATCTGCACAACACAGGTTGATAATAACAGTGACAAAACGTTTTATAACGGCGGTGGTGGTAGGACCACAGGATTACAGACACTTGTTCCCTAACACTTTGTAGAACACTACATTACAGACACTTTCTTAACATAGTTGTTCGGTAACTCGTAACACTTGATACAAAAGTGGCATGTTTAAGAAATAGAGTCCAACCCTGCCTAAGGACTGGTGAAGTACAAATGCGTTGTGATCTGCGCACACCTTCAAACTAACACTGTAACATCCAGGCACTCAGTCACAAAGTAAAATGCAGTTGTAGTGTTCAAAGAATAAGGGCGAACACTGGTATGAACAATCTGACTGCATCAAAGTGCGCAACCATACATTGTTGGACATCTTACATTGTTCAAGAAACAAGTAGGCCTACATATTTTTTTCAATAAGGCCTCAAAGGTAGGAATGTTACATTGAACCGAATGACTACTAACACTCGATCGCCATGGCAGGTTGCACAGAGCCTAACCAAACTTATAGGCCATACGCAATCTCTGCATGCCTACCTGAAATCACACCATAATTCTGATGCATACATGGACCTATAGAAGGAACAAAAAAGTACATTTTTCACTGCATTCGAACATCAGGAAAAGAAGCTCGCATTACTGCATAACATTGATATCACAGTTGTCTCTGAATGGTTTTGTCATCTGAAAGCTATATTCTATTACAATCCCCAAATATTTCTAGTGGGAAACATATTTTACTGTTAGTAGGGATGCCCAAAATAGAATTTCGAATCCTTGAGGTTCGGAATCTCGTCGGAACCGTATTTCATAATTGCAATATTTTCGAGTCAGTGGATTCGAAAATCAAAAGGCAATTCACAGGATAAAAGAATTTCGCTTTTGAAAGGAATGCAATAAATGCACGCCAACTGCGTGAAGGCCGACCTGTGGCCGAATGGTGGAAGGGAAAAAATCACAGTTTCCACTGTTGTACAACTTGGCTGCCAAGTACTTGGCGATTCCAGCCACTTCTGCTTCTTCTGAGTGTTCGTTCTCGAAAGCGGGATTAACCATCGGCAAACTCAGAACAAGGCTGACAGGACAGCATATTGATGAAATCAATGTTCTTCATTGCAATTCTTCACTGCTGTGATTTTTATCAATGAAATTTTCAATAAAAATAAAAGTAAAAAAAATCTTGTCGAGAATTCTAGAATAGGATTCGAAATTCTGGATTCGGAAATAAATTTTAGAATAATTCTAGAATAAGCAATTATTCTACTTTGGGCATCCCTAACTGTTAGTACACCCAGTGTCAGCAACGGATGACTGTGCTTTTTGCAGTCTTAGACATCATACAAACAGTTTTGTTGCAGTTGAAAATAATTCCAGGCAATTCTGCGTAAGCCTAACACACATCTTGTATACTTTGCAACCCACGTACACTTCGATCAAACAAACAAATATCATCAGCAAACATCAAGTGGTTCAATAAGACTTCACCAATACAACACCCATCTTCAATGTTGTTTCGTTCAACAGATAAATAAATATACAGCAAATCTAAATATACATCAAAAAACATGGACTCAATACTCCCCTGGTCTAACCCCATTAGTTGCATGAAATGGTTCGGACGAATTCATATGTATAAATAATGAAACGAACAAACATATTTTCCCTTCTATTGCTGATTAAATGTAACCCTTCAGACAGGCAAATGTACCACTGAGGATACACATACCCCAGTTTGGGAACCCCTGTGCTAGGGCAACTGTGCCTTAGTGTGGCCTTATGAACTTGTGTACACAAAACCAGTCTGGCTCATTAATATGTGTAATGCAGCTCCCATACACTTTTGCAATGCAGTAAACCTTGGTTAATCTGGATCTTCACCAATACTGGACAAAATCTGCTCTTGTCACATCTTGTAATCTGCATTTTTCTGCACTTTCACGCTGTTGTGTTCTTCAAATGCATTGGTCTAAGTAAAATTCGGCATCTTTCAGACGCAACACAAGTGTGCTCACGATCACCAACTTACATTTAAAATTATGATAACAACAGCCACAACTGCATGCAACATTTGACTAATCGCAGCGACAACTATTATGTCACATTTCACGCTGAATATAATGTTCAAGGCACACCGCCGCACCACAGTTTCAATCTATTGATCAGTGTTGAGTGTGCGTGTGTAGAGCATTATCCCTGTGTGTATTGTACTCGGTAAGATGTCTGGAGGACATTTCCTTCCAAACAGAGTGACTGCTTGTGGACCAATCGCAGAAATCTTTGCGTCAATCTAAAATCCCATATTTCTTCACAGCTAAGTAACAAAAAATTATGAACTTAACATTGTTCGTAACTGCCTGGATAGACTAGTAGGAATGTTAATACATTCGTAGTAGTGCTTCTGTGAAATTCCACTGCTGGGTCATAAATGTGTTTATTTAGGTGATTTTCACCGATGTCTCAGTACTAGTATGACATCAGGCTAGAAACAACTGTCTTCAGTTAATCCAGACCTTCACCTAAACTGGATAAAATCGTCAATCAAATCGAATCTGGATTAATCAAGGTTTACTGTAACTAGTATTTGGCAAAATATATTATTTTCCTCCACAGGATAACAAAAAACACCTTTGACGCTGGTGTATGATATATTCGTACTTTGAAATCACACATTGAACACATGTTTTTGCACTAGTTTCCCACCATTTGCAACTCCATAACTCACCAGTCGGTTGTTCTAGAGAGCAGTTCAAACCCTCAAAAGATGTCGCAAATTGTCGAGTCTTCAATGAAACAGAATTTTTTTGGTTTTGGGTTTCAGACTTTTTGTGGGAGTTTTAAATTGGAAACTAGCCTAGAATCCGAGTCTTTTGAGCCATTGACTGACTTTCTAACATTTCTGGTTCAAAAGTTATGATCTAAAAACAACAAAATAATTATCTTATTGGTGGATTAACACATTCCGTTCTGGAAGCCTAAGGCTAGAATCCAGCAGTTTGCACGTGTTTTTGTGTGGGAATGCCTCTGCCGATGATTGCGCTAGAGAGCTATTCAAACCCTCAAAAGATTCGGCAAGTCTTCACGTCTGCAATGAAAAATAGTTTTTGGTTTTAGGTTATTTGTGAGTGACGTCATAAGTGGAGTTGTTTTAGGCCTTTTTGGCCCACTTCATCTGGCCCTAGCCCCATACCGCTAGATGGCAGCATTTCGCTCAAGTTTTTATTAGAAACTAGGCTACAGTCTGAGTGTTTTGGTTCTTTGATCAACTTCCAGGGTTTCAATTAATCCCACTTGGATAATAACTTTGTTTGTTTATTTTAGATCATAACTTTTGAAACAGAAAGGTTAGAAAGTCAATCATGGTCTCAAAATTGTGGATTCTAGCCTAGTTTCCAACAAAAACTTCAGTGAAATACGTCTGTCTAGTGGTTGGGCCCAGGTCAGGTACCAGCAGCCAGAAATGGCCATAACTTATCGTTTGACACAACATCTAGTTTTTTAGGGTGGGTGCTACGGCACCAAGCTGGAGCATATTCCGCGGCACTGTAGACCAGGCCCAAAACTGAAGTTCGCAGAACAGAGGCGTGGGCACCCCGTGTTGAGCGAGCCAAGAGATGTAACAGGCCATTGCAGGCTCTGACTTTGCCACAGAGGCCTTCCAAGTGTTGCTTGAAGGTGAGCTGGCGATCAAGCATGACTCTAAGCTAAGTTTGAGTTTGGGTGTAAGGCAGTGGTGCTCAAACCGTGACCCGTGAAGCAATTTTCATTGGAAAGAAAACTTAATACTTTAATCATTTAAGAGAATTTTTTTAGAGAATTTTTATTGAGATTATTAATGCTTGTGGCCCACGAGCCAATAAGTTTGAGCACCACTGGTGTAGGGGATGGTGGTACCATTGATGGTAACTGCAAGATTACGGCTGGATTCTCATTATTCAAGTGGAACGCAGTGCATGTAGTTTTGGCTGTGCTCAGCCTGAGCCTCCATGCAGATAGGTACTCAGCAATTCTTTGAATATCCAAAGCAAGGACTTCTACCTCATTCCAACACTTGTAAGAAAACAAGAGGGCCAGGTCATCAGCATAGCCATATTGGTTGGACACAGTGTCGGGGATGTCACTGGTATAGATGTTAAACAGCACAGGTGCAAGCGTTGACCCTTGGGGCACTTGATATGAGTCGCCTCTTGGGTTGTTGATATTTGCCTGACTACAACTGTGCCAGGTACCAGAGCTCACCACTAGAAGGTTGTCAACATGAGCCCCAAAATGGCGGCGATGGTTGCGAAGCTTCATATAAGCAGTCCATATACAGTAGGGGTCTCAAACATGCAGGCCGCATGTGGCCCACAAGAGCATTTTGTGCTGCCCGCGATGCTTTCTGGGAATTTTAAAATATTAACATTTGTGTTATTTAGTTTATTCACCAGTGTTTAAAAGTGCTTTTCTAGCGAAGTAACCCGTGTCTTTTAAACGAACATATGCATGGTTAGAAATGATTTGCCTACAACTCAAGATATCCTTAGCAGGAAATAAGATGCAAAAGCTGTTTCTACTAAGGATCAGATACCACCATTGTTGCGCAAGCGTCATATTGCAGCCCTCACGTTACTTTAGCAGTCCTCATTCAGCCCTTGGAGCAATTTCAGATTGAGACCCCCGATACATATCACTTACATAAGTAATCTACAACTCTAATGTAGTTCTAAAAACTTCCTTTTTAATTAAAGAGCCCCCACACAAAACAAATTGTATTTCCTGGGAGCATTTATGATTTGCTGGAAAGGTGCTTCCCAATTTCCACTACCAAGGATTCGGTGTAAAAATTCGCCACTTCGCAGGGAAGATTTGATGCTTCCACTGCTTTTGTACTCCTTCAGTATCTCGTTTTTATGTACCGAGCAATAGTGTGGTACACTATGACATTGCAACTGTTTGCACGTTGAATGTGAATCAATCCAAGTTGATCAATGTGAACGCAGTGGTAGACTCTTTAACATCTTGCGAGCCAGTGTACGATATATTTGTACAGACGGCTTCGGCTCTTTGCATACCGATTAAACGCATAAACCACTTTATCGCATAGGATTCTAGAATCCCAAACCAAAGCCATTCACATGTGAAGAAAATAGTCCAGTTAATCGCATACCAGTTATTTGCATAAACCGGGTATTGGCATAGAAATGTACCATACATTTGTAAACTTACGACGCTTAATCACATAGTGAACTTTAAAACAGTGTAAAGCGCACTGCTCAGGTAGTGTGAAAACCTGTGGTGCCATTAATCCGATTAAGCAACTGTTGCCGAAATGACTCCGTTCACCGACGTGCCAAAATCAATACCACGCGTTCTACTTCCAGACTTCAGCACATTTGTGTCGTGTCGCTGCTGGGTGCACAGCTTTGTCTCGAAAGCAGCATTTTTAAAGCTTATTTTATGGCATTGGATAAGGACCCAACGCATGGAACTATGCATAACTCATTTGCACAAGATGTGTTAAATTCTTTACAGAACAGAAAATGATGCACCTATAGGCTACTGTACACCAACTTGGAATTTTATTTCCATTTGACGACTTCTATTTTTCCGAAGCACTGCAACAGTATACTTTGCAGTTAAAAAACAGAAAACTAACAGTAACAGTCATCAAATGGGGAATTATGCCGTGTCTAACAGTTTAAAATGCGGAATAATGCCGTGCATTTTGCCGTGGACAATGCACTGTTTCAACTTCGTTGCTTGTTTGGCTTCACTCTTTCTGTTTTCACACATCAATAAGATTCATTTGGTGAATGCCCCAATTGAATGACGCATAACAAACGCCATTGGGATTATAAAAGCTTCATGACGCCACAAGCTAACAAATCAGTAAAGTCTTTACATACAGCACCAGGCTGTATCAGGACCAAGAAATTTTAGAACTTCTGGAAGCATTTCTACATCCCACAGTTCTACAAATCTTCGTACATCAGACATAAATATGTTCACAACTGCATTGCACAGTCCAAAGCAAGCAGAAAAATGGCCGCGAGTGTGGGAAACGTTCTACGATTGATATACAGGCGATTATTACATCACACATGCAGTGCGCACATTAAGACAACATGCAATGTACGGGCCCGCAAAAACTTCGAATTTACGTTTCAACTGATGACCGCTGGTTTGCTAAACACCGAAGGATTTAATAATTTGAAATACTGTATTAGGAGCAAGGGATTCTTACAACATCTAGAAGCACTTTTATATCCCACAGTTCTAGAAATCTCTGCGTTCGGTGTCAAGCTATAACATACCAATGGTGTCAGGTAGCAAGCATGTGGACAGAAGTCAAGTAGGGCTATAAACTTGCAGATATTTGTTCGATACGGATAATCGCATATTCCGGTTACATGCATAAAATAGCTTGGCAAATTGGGTATGCGATTAACCGGATCCATCTGTACCTGGAAAATGGCTTAAAACCAGCAGTTTTTGGTTGCCTTACCAATGCCATAGCTCCTCCGCCAATTATGCTAGAAAGATGTTTAAACCCTTAAAAGATTTAGCAAATCTTCTAGTCTGCAATGAAAAAAAAATTTTTTTGGTTGGGGGTTGTGGATTTTTTGTGAATGATGTCATAGGTGAGGTAGTTTTTTGGCCATGTGTTACCCTGGCCTAGGGCCCAACTGCCAGTCCAGGGATCACCAATGTGGTGTCCGCGGGCACCAGGTTGTCTGCAAGGACCAAGTAGGTCGCCTGTGTGCTTTTTATAAAAATAACATTAGCCTGATGAATGTCTTCACATTAACAAATATTAATACTAAAATAGTTGAAGGTAAATCAAGGAAAATTTTTATTTCAGAAGTGTGTACCAAACTGGTAGCTCTTCGCATTAATATGAACACAAAAAGTAGCTCTCAGCTTCAAAAAGGTTGGTGATCTCTGGACTACAGACACACTTAGCCTGACACAATTCAAATAAAAGGGTCTCAGTCTGTCATTCAAAGCAAATGGTGTGGATCTTGTAGCCTAAGTGTTATGCGTTACGGCTGCTATGCCAAATGGTTTTCGGTTCGACTCTTACCTTGCCGACTTTTGTTTTTTTTTCTTTACTTTTTTTTCAGGCTTGTGTTACCTTTACTAGTTACGTTAGCATTGATTAGGTTTGGGTTAGGATTAGGTTTAGGGTTCATCTTTTACAACATTTAGTTCGTTTCTACCCAGCCAACTGCACTCTTGTTGTGCGTTACTGTTACATCGCAGGTGGCGTACCATGAATAACTTTTCAAATTTCAAGATCCACAGGTATATCTATAGCTACTCGCTATGTATGAACATTGTTTTTTGCCCTTGGATACTTGTTGTATTGATTAAAATGATACATTTCTAATTGCATTGCTCTTTGCCTCACGATCCTTATTGCTGTTCGCTTCCTTCACCTATGTGCCTGCTTCAACTACCCATCTTTTTGCCTCAACTCTTCACCCATTGCTTGCCCACCATCAATCATCTGTGTTACGATGATGTACATTCATTGTGTATGCACAGTATTTGTTTGTCTGATTTCATTCCATGCTTACTTTAATCTTACACGATCCTCTTTTATGCTACTTCCTGTTTTGTGTGTTTTTTATCATTTAAAACAGTGGTTCCCAAATTTCTAAAAGCAGTTACACAAATCAAGGTAGCAATTATGTCTTAATTACCCTCAACAATTTGCAGTGATCACTCATGATGATAAAACAGAACATTGTGGTGGTTTTGGTTCTGCATTACCCCTGAAGAATCACACATTACCCCCAGTTTGGGGAACCACTGTGATTTAAAATGTCAGAAAAAAAGACAGTTACAGTATATTCATATCTTCCTTGTGTAATTTAAGATTGTGCAGCAAACAAACATTCAATACAAGAACAGGAAAACACAGTAAAATTATAGACAATGATGGAGTACCGTCATTGTGTGTGTGTTTGACCAGGCACATGACATAGCACCCCCAAATGGGGTTGGGCAGACAGAGGCAAAGACAATTTACAAAAAGGTGTTACAATAAACAGTGATACAGTAGTGTTGCGTACATGAAAATTAAACAAAATGAGGTTAGTCAGGATGGCTGAAAAGGGGAGAAAAACAACACTGCACAGAGGCTTTACAGATAGTGTAAGAAAAAAAACATACTGAAGACAATAAAGCTCACAGATAACACAGACATTCGGAAGGCAATGGCTATGCATTGAAGAGAGGCAAATGACGTGCAGGAACACTGGCTAATGCACTGAGGGTGGCTGAAGTCAGATCAAGCTTGCACACAGGCCAATATGCTGGCAGTGTTCCCTCTGACCACAGCCAGAGACAGGCGCTGGTGGAGCCACTGTCGCTCCCTGGGGTCGCCTGAAATGTCAACGAGTTTCTTTGCGAGACAGCTCAAGAAGGGGGCAGTGGACTTGCCGTGCACATCAGTGGTTTCGATTGCAACTGGTTGAAAGTAGTAATTGTAAAGAAGGGCATTGTATTTCCGGCATTTGGCGGTCTCAGCATCAGTTGCTACACTGCCTGGTATAGCGGCACTGACTATATGTAGTGACTTTCTGCCAAGGTGTCCACAACTGAACTGTCGCGTCCCATACAAGGCTCCTGCCTCTGTACCAAGGGTTCAGGATCAGACCATCGGGCCTTCTTCTATCTTTTTTTAGGCCAACGGGCTCAAGGACAGAGGGGAGACCAATGCGGGTCAATGATCGTATGAGGATGGAGTTTATGGCTGAATGTCTGGGAAAGCGGCCCACATTCTTAATGCAGGAGAGGCCATGAAGCCCCAGCCTGCCAACAAACTTTCCGCAGCGACATTCATATTGACATATGATTCTGTTTCTATGAATCCATTTTTATATTTTGTCTTACTTTTTTGTGGTCTAAAATGATTGTCCAAATTTCGAATAAACTTCGTATATACGAATACGGCAAACCAACATCTTGACTAAATATAAGTGTGACATGCGGTACACACTCTAATGATAAAACATGAGCACGTGGTACGTTGCCTCAAACAAGCATACAAACAACTGTACTACATCGTACACGTTACTGTACTAGGCTACATCGTATATGCTACTGTACTAGGCTACATCGTACACGCTACACTGTCTATCACTGCGTGGCCTGACTGTGCCACTATGCGAGATTACGACCTTTAGTGGTGACTTGACAACAGTGCATTCATGCATTGCAAATGGTGGCCAGAGGTGAGCATTAATTTAATATAATTTATTTGTTTGTGAGCAGGCACGAAGTCCATAGTATGAACACACACACTCTGCAGAACGCAGGTTAATAAAAACAGACAATACAGAACGTAGTACAAGACACTGAAGCCGGCGAAATCACAGGGTTACAGACACTTCTTGCAACTGCATTGAAGACAGAACCATAGGGTTACAGACACATTCTTAACACTATTGTTAGCTAAAACGTAACACTGGTTACATCACTACTGCGGAGTAGGGCGCTAATTACTAACTTGGTCTAGTCTAGGTAAAATGCGAAAGCGTTGTGGCTTGGCACG
>Ga0210059_1017648_pt1 | contig 10144 bp, 4 predicted proteins | sample Ectturendosymbi2_FD_188042 | JGI IMG/M metagenome (GOLD analysis project Ga0210059, IMG submission 188042) | Ecteinascidia turbinata endosymbiont from Florida, USA - Sample 2 (SPAdes) (version 2) | ecosystem: Host-associated > Tunicates > Ascidians > Unclassified | place: Key West, Florida...
TTCAAAGATGACTCTCTCTGTTTTGATTTCAGGCTTATCAATAATGGCAGATTGTTTTAGTTCTGCCGCTTTTGGGTGTTTTTCTTTAAGCTTCTTTTTGATGTCTGTAGTGATGTCATGTTTTCCAGTGTAAAGTTCACCTTAAAACAAGCCAAACATCTTGTTGTATGTGTTGCTGAAGGATGGCAGTGGCAATCAAGGGCAAGTGAAATCATTTATTGTGCAGATAATATGCCCAGACTCACTTTTGCTCAGTGCTTTATATACTGCAGTTAAAAACATTCTGTTTTATGCATTTTGCATGAGAATGTATGCCTTCTGTAATTGTGATGCAAGTACACATAGTCTAGTGTTAAACACCTCTGCATTGCCTGTAACAATGCCTGATGAATTTTGTACTACATCCCCATAAATGTAAAGTGTTCACCCTCATCAAGTTACCCATTTCATTAGGACACATGATCCCCTGATTAGAAACAATTTATATTCCTTTTGTTCAACAATCTGCATCTTCATCCAACTTTTTTATCCATTTACTTAACCTGTCTGATGCATTTTACAACTACATTTTCTCCCAACATCTAACGCTTCTGTATGCTGATGAATGAATGTAATATACGTTGTTGGTGGTTTATTTCAGTGTTTGTTCCTCTTTAGTATTGACTGTGTGTACCAACCAATATCTATTCTGTGATGTATTGTGCCTGAGTATTTTGTACCTTTATGTTCTTTTGATTGCCCCTGTGATATGGGCCTTGTATCTGAGGCAAACACAAATAAAAACTCAAATTAAAATGCAAGTGATGGGATGGCACCAGAATGTGCTAAGATTAGCAAACAACTGGCAAAAATATATTTGAAAAATGTGAGGAACCATATGCTTTTGAACTCCATTGGAACAAAGCTTATGTTAGCATTGTTGAGGAGCACCCTTGAATTTTTGGTAATCCAAGGCAAAACAAGTGATACCAACCTTGAAGACCTCATGGACACTGACTTTGAACAGTCTATATCCTGTGAATACTATTCATGACAAGTGTGTCAATAGCTGACAACAAATGTGTCAGTATCATATCTGATATCACGATTAAACAGATAATGACTCAACAGATAATATGTTTTCACTTTTAGACTTGTGCATCAACGTGTTTATTGTAAACATTCAGAAGTGTTACACACATTTTTTTACCAACACTTTTTTTACCAAATGGCAAAGGAGGTTATTTTTACCAACACGTTTTTTTACCAAATGGCAAAGGAGGTTGTAAAGCTTCTGCATCTTTCTGTTATCTAGCACTCTGTAATGTTATTGGGTGATCATATTCTTTATGCTCTTATCTTACGCTACAGTGCCTGTGGAATGTTTTCCACTTAAAAAGTAGAATTTTGAGGACCAGTGTGGAATAAAGCTTATATTCATTTTGATGGTTGTTGACGTATGAACATTAAGTAAATCATAGACCCAGCTGATGGATACAAGCAACCAACAACCAGCAACTGTTTGTATCATGATCATTGGGCTTGGGCGGATTGGAAGAGTACACTTCAAGAATCTGCAGGAAATGCCAAATGGTATTGTTTGTAGATTTAAAAATTAATATTGCTGTGACATGGTTACTAAGATTCAATGATTTTTTGTTTATAAGTGCAGCCATCATTAGTTTAATTTGTTTAAACAGAAGTCATCATGTTGAAAGTTTTGACAAATTTTAATAGCTTTTTGTGTTACTGTTTGTTGATCTTGACATGATAGCACTGTGTATATTTCGTAGCTTTTCATCTTGGAAAAACAAAGTGTTGTGGTTCAACTTGCTCATAATTTTATTCTAGCATGTTGCTGCCTGGAGACTGAAAAGGAAATATGTCAATTGAAATGTGGTCATACCGATGGTGATAATAATATATTTTGTTCTGTTTAAGGCCAGTGGCCCAACCTATGTAGACAATCCAAAACAGACCAGAGCCCATGTATATTTATAGGCGGGTCGTTGAGTTTTTCTATTGGGCACAGACTGTTCACACGATGTGTCATATTGGCTGTGTTGCATGCGTTAATGTGCTTACATTCCTGTTCTCCCTGCTTTCCCTGAGGAATGCTGGTCACTTTGCTTTAGACCAGTGATTCCAGACCACCTTGCTAAATCGTGATGCCACTCAATGTTGTGGGCAGAATGGGATGCATTGTTAGACTACCTTAACATGATTGTTTGTTGATCAACTGATTGATGAACTTTAATTGTTCATTTTTAAACACTTGTGCATTTTGATTTGGGAAGGTATAGAGGTCGGTTTCATATGAAAGGCTTGTTGGGACTGAGATTTGTTGATTAAGTTTGGATTTTATTTTTGCTATAAATGAATCAGTACATCTAACACAGTTCTAGCTCAAGGATGTAACTCGCATTTAAAACTGTGGATAAAGTTTCATCACTAAATCAAATTTTAAGTGCGTATTTGAAACTATGTGACATACTTTTGAACACCCCTTCTTTGTTAAAATGAACTGTATATTGTCATATGTCCTATATAGCATGGTTCATATCCAAGCAAATTCAATTGATTGCTGCAAAATGGGTCATGCGGTTTATGACCTGTTGTAACTTGTAATAATTTTTACAGTGAAAGTGAAATATGTCGCAGACATAGATCACACGTATCTGGAACGTTTCGTCGAGGAGTTTAATGTGAAAAACTCTGTCAAAGGCCTTATTCTTTCGAAGATTGATATCGCCTACAATGATCCAGGGTAGGAAGTAAAATTGGTTGATTTAATTTTTGCCGCTGATTAGGCAGAGCCGGATTAAAGGGAAGGGGCCCCTATGACGTATGTCGTGACGTCATCGTTTGTAAAATTTATGTTTTTGCTGTTTCGCAACATTGTCGTTTGCTTTTTCGGGTAGTCGATTATGTGCCTGCCTTATTAACATGATTGTTAGTCGCCTTTGATTGTAAGCTGCACGAAATGACGGTAAAATTAATGCAAGCTGTGCTTGATTGCTCTTGAACACAAGCTTTTGAGATGCATTCGCGACGTTCGCGTACTCGTGGTTTCCCGTATGCTATACCAATACAACTGCCTTCTGTTTATCATAATCCCTCCTGTGACGGATGTGCACATGATGCTGAAGAAAATCGAATGCGAAAAAGTAATTTGGTCGACAAAACGTAGCCAAGGAAAAACTATACCTTGTGCGTCGTCTATACCTTTCGATAAAGTAAAAATATAAAATGTAAGCCGCACTTGATTGTAAACCGCATGAAATGATGAAAAAAACTGTATAAGTCGCGGCTTACAATCGAATGAATATGGTGCTCAACTGTACATGGAGTTAGCTGCGAGAAGAGAGTTTATGATACAAACACTACAGTGTATTCTTAATAAGAAAAAATATTTCCACAGGCTAGAGAGTGATTCAGCAAGAAACAACATTCACCCGAATATTAAGCAGAAACCAGAGATTACAAACAAAAACACAGGAAAATACATTTAAATATGGCCAGCCAGTCTGAGTGTGAAAGGTGCTTCGAAACCTATCTTGTGATTTTCAGCTGCTCTGGTAAACGCCACTGTTTCAACGTTGCTGCTAAGCTTTACTGAAAAAAAAACGTTTCAGTCGCAGCATTTTAGCTAACACTGCCAGATTCTTACGCTTTTTCTCCTAAGAAACTTTGCCATTTTTAGCTCCTGACAGAGATGAGCACGGATCAGGACTGAAACCAATTTTTGCCGGATCAGGACTGGACCGGACTGCAATTTTTTTGAAAAGTGGCGGATCAGGACTGGATTGGACTCAGAAAATTTTTTTGTTTTAATGTGCTTATTCTAAAAATATCAAAAATTTTAGTTGTGATCCGATTTCACAGGTTTGCTAAATGGTAGTGTATATTTTGCCATCAAATGCAAAATCTCTATTGGGACTTTTTTGCATTTCGAACTGTATCCACCTTTGTTCACTTATAACGTTGAGGTCTACTAGCAACGTGAACATAGTGTAGTGGTAAGTGTCAATGCCTGCTGTGCGATTGTTCGTTGGTTCTGCTCTCATCATTTCCTGTGGCTTAGCTTGTAGAGGTTACACCTTTGATAGGAATGCTTTTAATGTACTTTTTCAAAAAGTTTAGGGTTTACGTTTAGGGTGTATGTCTACGTTTTGGTTTGGGTTTACCTTTAGTGTTTAGGTTTCAGGTTTAGGTTCAATTTTTAGGTTTAGTTATTTGGGTAGATGTTTGAATTTTGGGTTTAGGTTTTAAGGTTTGGGTTTAGGTTTTTGGTTTAGGTTTTGGATTTAGGTTTTGGATTTAGGTTTTGGGTTTAATTTTGGGTTTAGGGTTTTAGGTCATGTAACAAAGACCTTACGCTAATCCAAGTGTATCGTCCTTGCCACTTGACCAATCCAAGCAATCGGATTCTCCGAATGGCAAAATAACTCCAGCAGTGCTTTTCCCTCTGAAGCCTAACAGACACTTCCTTGTTAAATTTAGGAAACGGCAAAAGGCTGTGTCTATTTTGCCTCATCATGCAAAAGGACTGCTGGAACTATTTTGCCTTCAACCAATCGTATTTGGCTAAAGGCAAAATAGCTCCAGTAGTTGTTTTGCCTCGTGAGGAAAAAAATAAATACATGATTTTACATTGGTGGATCAGGACTGGATCGGACAGATGATTTTCAAAAATTTTGCGGATCAGAATTGGATCGGATTCAATTTTATCGCATCAGGACTGGACTCGAACTGAAAAATTTTACAGTCCGCTCATCTCTGGCTTCCGATGGCATTACAGATTTCGCCATCGCGCTAGCTAAACACTGCAATCTCACTTTCTGCTCTTTCGTTCTACAAATCAAGTGATCGAAAACCTTTTCTGACGGAACACGCAATAATATGTGGTGGTGTACATGGCTTGACTAGCTTCGTATGTTTATGATGTAACGCAAGAATAGTAGCCATCGGAAGAAATTTAAGTGCGTTTCCACCATACGTTACCCTTTATGACGAAAAAAAGGTAGCAGTTCGGTTGCGGCTACCTCCCGACGGCACAAGAAGTTACGAAATCATTGATACTAAATCGAAACCACAGCAGAATTAGCTTAAAAGCACGTTTTCCCGACATTTGTGCAGTAAGCCTGATGAACGAGTAGATAAACCCATGCCAAAACAACGATTATTAAGGAAAGTTACAAGCAAAATTCAAAGATATTTGCATTGAACAAAACCAAACCTATTTATATTCTTATTTATATTAGATATGATTCTATTTGAATAAGGACTGATGATGCGTTAGAAAACGCGAAGCTAGTTTCCCCGTCAATAAACTGTGACTGATTTACTTGCCGCCAGCTTTGTGGCCTTTAACTATGAAAAATAGATACGCTTGCAAGTTTTAATCGTCGCAGAAGAATGAAAGCAGGCAGATTCCTCAGAAGCTTACCGCAAGGCTAAAGTTTGTTTACTATTTATGTTCAGTAGTAATTTTTAAACTGGCAGAAAGTCAAACTTGCAGAGAAATCATTAATGATACTCAACGCAACATCAGAATATAGAGTTGTATTCTTGCCTCTCATTCGAATCACGAAAAAAACACGAAAACCCTTTGCGGTCCTTGTTTCCCTGCGTCGGCGCCCACAGGTCCGTCTGTGGTGGCCCGTCGCGTGTGCGGTTGGTCACTGCGCTGTCCTTGACCATCTGTAACTTTTAAAGTACTTACATTAAAATAAAACTTAAGATATGCAAGTTGTTCTAATTGGATTAAGCTTTCTGAATTCGTATAGATATTTTGCATTTTCGTGTTGTTTCCTGAGGTGCAGAACAAAAAGTAGACCACAATTAGAAATTTTTCCATACCTTTTCTATAAATTTTTGCATACTTTTCTCGTCATCAACTATTTTTTCGAACTAAATTCACAAAAGTATAACATGTTTGTTTTGGTAACCAAACGTATGTTTTAAATACTGATATATGCACGTGTGCATTGAATACTGAAAGGTTATGGCATGCTATCAAAGGTTGTATCACAACAATGGCCACTTAGATTATTTAATTAGTCATAGCAAATGTTGCTTGTATTTATAAGCTAAAACAAAAAACCCGCCACAATGTACTCTACGCACTATGTGCTGTACGTAGTAGGAAAAAAGACGGCGTGTATCATCAAAAGATACCTTACACCACAGCAGATGTTAGCAACTCTCAGCGAAAACGCTACAACAGCATTTCACCAAAAACGCCCATACCGTTTCCCATCTGAACTCACAATGACCTATAACAACTCATTCATAAAACCACCAAAGCGTTGATAAATCCTCCAAGGGATATCCCGATCAGCACCATACACACCAAACAAGAAAAAGGCTTGAGCAACTCTCAGCGAAAACGCTGCAACAGCAATCCAGCAAACATGCTCTTTACTGTTGCCAAGCTGTACTCACAGTAACCTATAACAACTCATGCATGAAACCTCCAAAGAGCAAGGAGAACCTCTACCGATCAGCACCAGAAATACCAAACGAAAAAAGGCATTGTTCTCGCACTGCATGCTTCCCACGTGCACATTTTACACCGGTTTGGACCAGGTATGGCAGCTGAAACATGAAATGCACATCACACGTGTCGTTGGACGAACTTGCATAAATTTATAAATGCAAATGTCTTGTGCACAGGGACTACAAAGGGTAACAAATTAATGTCATCACAGGGGCCCCCTTAGAGCGGAGGGCCCGAGGCAATTGCCCCCGTTTCCCCCCCCCCTTAATCCGGCCCCGTGCTTGGGGGTTTTGTAGCGATAGTGTTACGGCAATTTGTGCGATTGACAAAATGATGACGCTTTTTCTAAGAAGTCACTCAGCATGTTCTTTTTCAACGTATGCATTTCCTTGTGTAGCATTTCAGTGTTGTTAGTTGATTGCCACCATGTAGTTGCAAGTTCAGGAAAGAGCAAATAAGTTCAGTATTTTGTAATAATGTGTGTGGCACGAAATGTGTTGCGAACTTTTCCGTGTGTGCGTTTTGCCAAAGATTGCGTTGGTGGCACGTTTGAATAGATTCAATCTTGAAATACCAAGAAAACGAAAAATATCTTTTCAATCATTGGCTTGCTGTCGATAGTATTCACGATCAACCGAATTAGTTTAACCGAAAATCTTTGACAAGTTTTAAAGCAGCATAATATTGAACAACGGAGAATTTTGTTGTTGAGATAATAACATTGATATTTTTTATGTTCTGAAGTCATATGAAAGGTTAATTGTGGCAATATTCTTTATTCTGTTTGTTCGGCTAAACAACCCTGATATGCGTTGCGACGTTTTCAACAGCCTAACACTTTGCTCAGATTGGATGCGGTAATCGTATGCACGCCTACATCATCGCACGAAAAACACGTCACAAATGCACTTAAAGCAGGTTAGTTTGATTTTTTGTTGATATGTATGCTTTTGGTTACTTTTCTCCAGTTAGAGAAGTAATGCCAAGGACCGTGAGTAGCAGGCCCGTAACCAAGTGGAAGCAAGCCGAACATTCCCCCCCCCCGACAAAATCAGCTGGTTATGGCCCTGGTAAGAAGCTATAGGAGTCATCTAGTCTGCTTCCAATATCAAGTAAGAGACGAGACAGCGTCAAATGTCAGCTAGTGAGGTTAGTGGTTAGACTCAGCCGATGTTGAGCCTTCTGATGTCGGAGTCTAAAGCCTTAATTGTTTGGTCTCGGTTCACTGTTCTTGGGCCAGTGTAGCATCGGCGTATTAGTCTTTGTTATGCGGTTTATGCACTCTTAACGTTTGTATGACAAGTTAATATTCTTGTACAATCTAATTTCCCGCATATTTCGCCAAATCTCACGTGGATTGCAGTGCGAGAACATGTAAGGGTATAAGCAAGGTTTGTGGTGCATTGCCGTAGAAGTCTTGCAGAAAGCACCCCAGTGATTTGTGACTCAGTGGGACATGCAACCAGCAATTGTATGTTTGCTACAAGCAACACCTCATATCTTTTATTAAACGCTCTAAATGTTTAATTTAAAAGTTTTGCTTTGACGGATTTTGCGCACTATAAATTGGATCGTAGTGTTCAAAGAAGAATTGGTTACAATAACGTTTATTAGCTGTATGATAATTACGTTCCATTGAAATACCGCACAGAATTTACCACCAGTCCAGGATATTCGCTCTGTAATACTCCATACTTGTGATCTCTTGCGTTCGGAACATTCCCTGAATTGTCTCCATTAACGCATTGAAAATTAATGAAGACGGTATTTGCACCGCTTGCTAGCTCGTTAAGGGTTTGTCGAACACGGGGCTTGTGTGGCGCAATTCGACGCCGGACGTTTCAAGCACGCCACCAACGCTCGAGCGCCTGTGGAAAGTCAGGCCATAGTTTGTGTTCGCTCGCCTTGAAGTAAACATCAGCCTTTCAGAGATTTTACGATTTGTCGCAGGCAAGTCGGTCATGTGCGAAAAGCCTCTGTCGTTCAACCTGGAGTCAATCAAAGCATGCTACGGCTTGGCACGGGAGCGAGGCCTGGACCTGTTTTGCGCTTTCAACAAACGGTTTGCAGATGGCGATTGTGTTCTCGCTGCGGATTTTGCTCGCCTTAAGTTGGACTGTTTTGATCAATTGCGTTGTTGCAAGTCTGGTCCCAAACGCCTTCCGTCACTTGGCTTTAGATTTAAAACGCTTGTCTGTGTGAGAATAAGATTATCTTTTTGCTCAGTGGAACAACATGTGTATTGTATCGTAATAAAAACTTGTTTGCTGCTTGGTCAGAAATTCATTGTAACGATGAAAATTAATTTTTGTGCGCTTGTCCCTTATGCACACTCTACAGCTTTGCTCAACTTACTGGACTAAGGATCAACAACAGTTTATTGAATCTTCAAAAAAGCGGTTAAAATCGCCCACTTCCTACTCAAAGTAGGAATGTTGTTTTCCTACAAACACGGTTCAGCACCGATAAGCTCCGGTTTATTTAAAAACTACCGGCCTAACAACGGGGTGTACCGGGGTCTCCCACGGCCTTCATCGAAGGTTTCCTGCCACTGTCAGTCGAGGGATGACATTCTTCCTGAAAAAGTGAGAAAAGTTTAGGTTCTGATGTTAATCGGAGTATTTCGTAGTTATAGTCAGAGACCAGCGTTTGGGGCATTGAGGGTTAAACTACAATAAAGTACAATTCGACCGCGGAATCACAGATGTCATGGATATTTGTGAAAAAACATACCGTCTTCAATTGTCACAAAGTGAATATTCTTGAACAACAATGCAAAATCGAAACATGTATTGGAAGTTGTTGGCCAATGAGGCAGAAAACGTCCCACCTTGAATGATCAAATTTACGTGATAACAAATTTCACATAAACACAATGTCAGGAAAGTATTTGCAAAATCTGCTAACTTTTCCCTCACTGGAGATTTCAAAAGTTATGCCATACGATTGGCAAAATAAAGCTGCACTGAACCGAAGACAAGCACAGTGAAATATTCTGTTCGCCCACGGTCAAACAAACTGCTGCTAGCATTTGTGTGTTATCAGACGACCCCCTGCCTGCAAGTAACCTAAAAATGCAGAGAAAAAAACTGTTCAGACGACCCGATGACACAAGAACTGTACGTGCGGACCAAAATTAATTTTCTTCAATTTGCGTAAAAGTATCAACCACGCATGCTTAGTTTTCTATTTAATGAAGTACCGTATGATCAGAGTTAATTATCTGACACCATTACGATATTCTTACGCATGCAACCTGCAGTAGCTTAGACACAATCGGTTTTAACTTTTCAGCAGTCTGTATCAACCAACATGGCAAGGTAGCACGCAATAGTAACTTTTCCCGCGTAACACACTGTTGCGTAATTTCGGTTGTGGCCAGGCCCGTAGACAGGTTTTAAGGTTTGGAGAGTAAATTACATTTTTACGGGCGAAATATTTTCATTATATGTTTAAAACAATTTGTTTCTGGGCACAAAATTTGGAGGGGCAGTGCCCCCGTGGCTACGGACCAGGCAGTGGCAGTGTGAAACGTTAACGTACAGGGTGACCCAAAAAGATGTGTACCCATGAAAATTTCAATTGTGACTTTGATTAAAAAGCTATTTATTTCAAATTACAACCACACATTATTCAGTTTATGGAAGACCATTCACCAGAGTT
>Ga0210059_1017649_pt1 | contig 10144 bp, 8 predicted proteins | sample Ectturendosymbi2_FD_188042 | JGI IMG/M metagenome (GOLD analysis project Ga0210059, IMG submission 188042) | Ecteinascidia turbinata endosymbiont from Florida, USA - Sample 2 (SPAdes) (version 2) | ecosystem: Host-associated > Tunicates > Ascidians > Unclassified | place: Key West, Florida...
TCGCGCTGGAAGGAAGCAACACAGTTTTGATTGCAGTAAAAAAAATATATTATTTGCTTTTGTTTTGGTATGCAACCGCGCAGGAATGCAGTGACTTAAACGGCCAGTAACAGGCGGCCGTCAACACCGTACTACCGCAACACTCCCCAAAACGTTTCACGATGAACCCGGTCGAATGTTGTCTGGAGTTTGACAAAACATATGCAGACGCTTCTGGCTTACTCCCAAGGTTTTCTCGAAAAATTTTCTGCAGTGTGAAAATTTGGTCTGTAGAGCTACGACCGGAACATCATTTGTTAAGGCACTTGTCATACACTTTTTCAGGGAGATTAACAGCAGAGGGGCTCCGGCATTTAGTGATTTCCCTGCTGTCTCCCTCTTGGTGTATGGGGATGATCACCCTAGTTTGTCAATTTTTTGGTGCCATTCCAGAACAACAGGGCACGTCACACACACCAAACAGGCAAAGATCAACACCACGATTCAAGGTTTCGAGCATCTCAGGCCGGATTTATTGTAACCTGCAACCTTCCCAACTTTCCGTACTTTGGCAGCTTGGAAGACTTCAGCTGCAGTGATGGTATTTTCACCCTCCAAATGTACCTCGTATGTGTCCGGTACTGTGATGGTGACCGGGTTTAAACGATCTTTGAAAAATTATCTCGACCTGTCAAGGATGTCGTTCTAACTGCTGAGTAAGACATATTTTAGGTCTTTGATGGATCTAGCAGTATGAGATCTCTTGCAGCGAAGACCCGAACCGATTGCCAGAATATTTTTTTGCTTTTCGCTAATTGGAATCCAGTGTATGTCCGAAATACTCCCAATATTCTATCTTGGATTTCTTCACCGTGAGGGCTGCGAACTTTAACGCCTCAGCGCACCGCGAATCCAAATAAAATTCGTCCTGCAGCAATGCCTTGCAAACTATTTTCTTTGCTTGAATAACATCGTTGACCCCTTGGTTCAAATAAACGGTCTCTTTTCTGCCATTCTTCGCTACACCGAGCCGTTTCCGTTCCCATACCCGAACAGCAGATGGCGTTTCAGCAGCTTTGAACAGCCGCGAATTTTGTTTTGAACATATCAAAAGTGAAAAAAAACTTTTAAAATGTCACAGTTCAAAACGCTGTGACCATGTTAGCAAGCAGTTGAAGTGATGCAGATTGAAAGCTGAAAAACAGCTTTCAACTCAAACCCTATGATGCACTGATGTTTATGGATGCCAGTTCAAGTTACAAAAACAGCTTCACCTGTAAGAATGATCCCATGTTAACTCTTTCTTAAACCTTTATTACTTGAAAGCAAATTCTTGTGTGGTCCTTTACAAACTTTCAACTAGTGTGGTGTTTGCACGCAAGGTAACGATTTCGGAGTATTTGGAGTTACTTTGCATGAGTTGACGCTCTGAACATAACTCGGAACTAAGTGCTTGCTTTTTTCCGAAGAAGTCTAAAACTACCTCTGAAGGGGGAAAGCAACTGTTTTTGAAAAAATTGTTAATAAAGCGATGAATGTGCAACGTGATTACGAAACCAAATCAAGTTTACTGACCAAGGAGCCGAACCACAGAAAATGTTTTGGATTGTTGTGAAGAGTTGCTGACAACTTTGTAACAGTTGAAATTTTATACAATAAGAGCTGCTTCTGAAACCATTCTGTTAATTGCACAAACAGTCGCATGAATTATTTTGCTGGAAATAGAATGCTATAGTTTTTGTAGTGTTAATCATCAACATGGTCCTTAGCGCCAAGTACAATCTGGAATAATATGTGACAACTGCAAACTGCCTTTTACTTTTTCAAACTTTTGTTTAGTTTATTTTTTTAACTAATGTCCTCTTAACACTTCTATAAAATATACTGTCGACTCCAACTAAAACTCAGTGCTCATGTTCAGTGGCGATTCTAAGGGGGGGCCTGGGTGGGCCATGGCCCCCTAGATTTTTGTTTGGCCCCCCGTTTGCCCCCCCCGCCAGTTTTTTTCTTAATTTCCCGTTTAAGTTCGTTTGGTTGACATATGTAGGGTTGCCAAATGCGTTGTGTAAAAATACCGGCCATTTTATCAACAGTGCCAGATCTGAGCTGTGTTGTAATTCGTAAGCAGCACAGGGAAAACAGAGACAATCAGTATTGTTAAGCCACAATCAATCATTTCCCCGTATTTTGGCTGATTCGTTACATCTCGGTGTGTGTGTGACGTGATAATCGCACCAAGGATTGCGTCAACAGCAGCAAAAAAAACTTTGTTGAAGAACTGTCCTGACAAGATTCACCACAAGAGTCACTTTGATTTGAGAAATTCTGCATTAGTTCTTTTTGAAGTTACTGCAAATTATTTATTTTCACAATAGCGGCTTCAGACACCGATTTTCAAAATACTGGCCTTTTACCGGCCTCTGCTAAATTAGCGGTAAAATACCGGCAAGGCCGGTGAAATACCGGCCATCTGAAAACCCTAGACATATGCAGTAGATAACTTTCCGCCAGCAATATTTTAAACGATAATTTAGAAACCCTCTAGCCTGCATTCAATATTTCCTAAATGCATGAAAAGCTCTGTTGTTGTTTTTGACGGTCGGGTAACTAGAGTTATTTATGACGACACATACCAGGGGTTGGTCGCATCCTGCGTGAAATTTAGTCAGACCGCGGTCGTAGTGTTGAAAAATCCATTTCGAAACTAAGAAACAGTCACAGAAGTGGGAAGATCGATCTTTCGTGCATGTCAGTGTGGACTCAAGACGACGTCAGTGACTGACAACGTCATTGACTGGCTCCTCTCGAACAAAATTATTGACTGCCCTTTGCCAGGTTATCCTATTATTTTGGAGACGTCAAAAAGTGGTTCAATGTACGAAATATAAAATACGGAAGTAACTATGAATATCATGTTTATCAGAAGTCTCTAGAAAAAAGGCAAACAACCCCAGTTTGAAAATCACTCCCCTAAACTTTTTGAAAAAGTACATAAAAAGAATTCCTATCAAAGGTGTAATCTCTGCTAGCTAAGTCAAAAGAAATGGTAAGAACAGAACCAACGAACACTCGCACAAGCAGGCATAGACACTAACCACTCAACTATGTTCACGTTGCTCCTAGAACTCAACGTTATATCATGTGGACAAGCGTGGATACAGCAACAGTTCGAATTGCAAAATAGTGTCAGTAGAGCTTTTGCCATTGATGGCAAAATATACACTACCATTTAGCAAATCTGTAAAATCGAATCACAACTAAAATTCTTGATATATTCATAATAATCACATTAAAATCACAAAAATTTTCTCAGTCCGATCCAGTCCTGATCCGCTAATTTTCAAACAAATTGCATTCCGATCCAGTTCTGATCCGGCCAAAATTGGCTTCATTTCTTATACAGTCCGATTCAGTCCTGATCCGTGCTCATCTCTGGCAGAGATGGCACGGTCTGAGATTTTTCAGGCCTGGACCGTCCATAGCCCACAACATTCAACCCATTAACCGCCCGTGGACTGAGGACATTTATTTTATTTCAAACCAGCCCGCCCATGGCCCGCTAAACAATTGGCAGACTTGTCTATTTTGCCTTCTGCGGCAAAATATCCGCTGAGACTACTTTGCCTTTTGTGGAACATGATTGGTTGAAGTGGTCATGTCATGTTGCATGCAGAATATACAAAGTTACATGTTTGGATTACTGTGTAGCCTACTGTAAGCCTAAAATCCTAAACCTAAGACCCTGAACTTAAAACCCCTAACCTAAACTTAAAACCCTTTACCTAAAACCCTGAACCTGAAAATAAAACCCTCAACCCAAAAATAAATCCGCAACCTAAAATCCTCAACTAGTCCCGTCGCCACAGGGTAGCTTTATTGGCCTTAGCCCCTCCAAACATAGCTCCAAACTGTAATATGAAACACCACTGTATAAATCAATGGAGTTTTTGTCAATTTTAGAATGTCAAGACCAGTGATGTAGTCGAGACCGTAACCTCCGAGACCGAGACCTGGCTCAAATTTCGAGACGAGACCGAGACTTTGTCAAAAAAGCCGAGACCGAGACTCGAGACCTCACATTTCTCTGATGGTAATTAACGCTAACTCTTTGAATAATGCTGCAACAAAATATCTGGCGCATTGCCAAATACCAAGATAATAAATATCATCCGAAATTTGTACAAACGGTCAAATACTGCAAACGTTCATTTTCACTTTCCTCTTAGGAATTTACAACCTCAAACCTGTGGCATCATCTACAAATTCCATGAAGAAATGCATGGACATTTAAAAATGTTGGCAACATTTAGAGGGTCTACGCATTTTTCACTCGAAAAATGTCGGTGAACCAATTGAATATTCGGGGTGTTTGCCGTTGCCATCCTTCAATAAATTTGTTTTGATTCAGAAAAATTTTAATTGTTTTGTTCGTTACAAAACAATGCCAACCCTTCTGTGTAAGGACAGGAGGCGATGCCCTGATGAAGTTCCCATGTTCTGGTCTCCTTCCTAGTATTGAAGTAGGCCTATGTTATTTGAGAAAGTGGAGAAGAGGCGAATCATTACTTTTTATTTTAAAACAAGCACAGTCGATGTAGGCGGGTGTACACGGCCCCAGCAGCACTAGTCAAAACAGTACAGTAAAGTGGTAACTCCACAGGAAAGGTTGCTTTCCATCATTCAATTTTTTGCCAAGGTGTTTCGTCGTTTACACCATTTGCCAATGTAACAAAATTTCAAAGTTTTTTACTATCTACCACTTACCTGTTTCACTACATTCTTTTTATTTTGACACTGGGCATCTGCACTGACACTCAGATTTCTTCGCCACATATTTCGAGTATTTTTGCTAAAAAAGCTTTGCCATTTTTTGTAACGTTACCTACACCTTTTCTAATTACTTTTCTCCTCACACCACAAGTAATTGATTAAGAATTCTCCAAAGATTTAGAATTAAGAGGTGATAAATTTAGAGATTTAAATAAACGAAAGCACTACTTTGAATTTCAAGAAGCAAAATTGTAACTAATTGTTTCATCCATCCAAACTTGGTCACTCTGTCGAAAACAAGTTTTAAAAATGTTGCTCGTGATTCTGTTGTTGACGCAAAGAAAAACATATTTAGGCCTATTGTAGCAATAGACTTTCTTGGCACAAATTAGGTTTACACTTTGAACCAGCGAGATAGCCCTGATATCCCACCGCATGCTCAACTGCAGTGGCGCAGCGATGTTACTGTCGCCCGGGGCCGACCATACAAATGCTTCCTCTTTCCACTTCTCACATTTGCTTACAACTATACAAAATGAGAGAAAATCGTGTGTCATGCTAATTGTAACAATTAGGAATAATAAAGTATCTTGAACATCACAGTCAAATACTCACAAACTGAAAGGGGTCTTGTTTTTTATTCTTGATTGTGGATTTTGCTTTCTCTACTTGTTAGCCACCCTTCTCGTCATTACTTTTCCTATTTTTTTCTACCTTCTTCACATATGCGTGTATGCAGGCGCGCAACCAGTGCCCCCCCCGAAATTTTCAAAATATTGCATAGCTATTTTGACATTTGTAGAAACTTTGAAAGAATACAGAAGAAATTTTACATTCTAATCATTTTTAAGCAATCATATTGGAATTTTTCGTTGTCCTACTGGTAAATTATCTCCTTACAAGATTTATCTTGAGACAGATTGTCTGGTCGAAAATTTCGTAAATGATTGGTATTTAACCACAAATATGCTGGAAGTGTCAACTTGGGAGATAGTTTAAAATGTTCGTATTTTCTAAGGCATTTTTTATCTACTTGTTCGTGTACTATTTTTTTAGACAGGTCTCAATTTTCCCTCATGAAACTTTATAACATTAGGGTACAGTTGATCCGTGCAAATTGCTGAAACTTACAAATTGACAAGAGAAATCTTGACATAACAGTTAGTGCCTCATCAAACCGCTTGTTCTTCTACAACTTTTTGATTATTTTTGTTAGGGGTAAAGCGCATCACCATTATTAACGTAATACATTTTTTTAAAAGTTGTTTAGCTGCATTTGCGGTTCGAAACCTGATAGTTTTTAACTAAATTCAACGTGAAGACTGTTTCACGTTTTAATGTCTTTCTGGGTTGATCCCAGTACCTCGGCCTGGCAAAAAAGTTTAATAAAGTGTCATATGAGTGCTAGTCAAGTGTTGAACGCATTTACCTACTAGACCACTTTGGCTCCAAATGACGCGTTACAAGAGCCGAGCGTTTGCAACCAGTGCAAGCCCTGAAAACTCATAGCCTTAAACCTGCTTCTAAAAACTTTCACACAACTCATGGATGCCAGAAAAAGCCGTTTTGCCCCAAACACACCTGATCCGTTATGCGGCAAAGGCACAAGACACCTGATCCGTTTTGCCCGAAATGGCAGCATTCAAAGATCCCCTCACCCTTGACATAGGCTATCTTTCAAGTTTGGGATCGTCATTTGTGATAGAAATTCAAGCAGATGGTAGAAGAATAGGGTTAGATAGAACGAATTTGCTAAAACAAGACGAAAATTAGGCAGGTTTACTACTGTAGTAGCCTATACATGTGTCACACTAAAGCCATGACCACACTAGTTTGAATACGGAACCGGGTGTTTGTATGAGGATACTAATTTTTACTCTGTCCTGATCGTTCTGTCTGCATCTTGATTAAAACTGAAATGTTCTCATTTTCGGAAATGTTGCGAAGAGAACTTTTATCTGCGTGTCAGGCTTATGCAGAATCACATGGAAATATTTTCAACTGCAGCAAAACGGTGTGTATGATGTTTAAGACTAAGAGTGCAAAAAGCACAGTCACCCCATTACAGACACATGGGTGGTAAAAATCTAAAATCTATTAACCACTACAAATATTTGGGAGCTGTACTGGATTCTGAGCTCTCAGATGACAGACATTCAGAGACAACTGCGATAAAAATATTGTGCAGCAAACAAGCTGCGAGCCTCTTTTCCCGAGGTTCAAATGCAGTTAAAAATGTACTTTTTCGTTCCTTTTGTAAGCCCAAGTATGCATCACAATTATGGTGGAATTTCAGAAAGTCAAGCATGCAAAGATTGCGTGTGGCCTATAATTGTGGATGCAGAGATCTATGCAACCCTCACTGGAGAGCGAGTGTTAGTAGTCATGACTCATCACGTTCAATGCAACATTCCTACATTTGAGACACTATTAAAAAAAAATATGCACTTGTTTCTCGAAAGATGCAGAAGGTCTAATAACGTAATGGGTGCCTGCTTTGACGCAGTTCGATTGTTTATATTCGTCCATATTCTTTGAACACTACAACCGCATTTTATGTTGTGGCTTAGTGCTCGGACATTGCAGTGTTTGTTCGTTTGAAGGTGTGCATGTCACAAAGCATTCGTACTTTACCTGGATTTCACCAGTTCAGGAATTAGCGTCCCACTCTGCAGTAATGTTGTACTAAGCGAACAAATAGTGTTACGAATACGTATGTAAACCTGAGGCTCGGCCTCCAACGCCGTTACAAAACGTCCTGTTAAGTAAATTTCTGTAGCCCGGTGTCAAGCGAAATTTCTGACCTATTATTTTGTGCCAGTTATTTTGCTTCCCAGAGTAAAGGAATAAAGTTTGGCGAATACTTTTATGATGTGTGTTGTGTAAATTAAAACTTTTTGGTTGGATGTCAGATACTCACAACAAGCTACAGTACGGGAATGAGTAAAACCAGTGAAAAATATTGGACTTCATCTCAGACTTCAATTATTTTTCTTTTTCTAACTGTAACATAAACCCTAACCCGACACACTTACCTAAACACCAAAGCCTAAGCTTTAATCATCAGTTTTCTCAGCGTAATTGATATATAGAATGTTGCTCTGTGCATGCGTATATGGCATGAAGTCGTATTTGGCATGAAATTTCTCTTGACACCGGTGATTCAGGCTCCAACGCTGTTGCAAAACGTTCTGTTTTGTCTGTTTTTATTAACCAGCGTTGTGCAGTATGTGTGTATTTCTACTATGGACTTCGTGTCTGCGGGCAATGTGACCGTTTGCGAAAAAGTTGTACCACGGTTGAATAAGCACGATGACGTCACTGAATGAAATTTCATGAAAATTTCCCCCCCGAAACGAAGAGCTGGTTGCGCCCCTGGGTGTATGTATGGCTAAATAAATAGCATAGCTGGCACATGCTAGGCTGTGGTTCAGTGGGAAAGTTTTATTTTTTGTCATTACTTGTGAATCAGTTGGCACCGTGGACTCGATGTGTTTTCCATGGCAACAACAAAGTGCACAGGGCTAATGAAGCCCTGAAGCAACCTGGGTTTGCTTTTTTGCCTTACTTAGAGCAAGGTGAGGTGCTCGTAATTTGTCAGTTTTTTTGCAGCTGTGGCAGATCTTTTGCAGGTAACCATTGCTTTCGCATAGGAGATTTTTTCCTTCGCTGATAAAAAGAAAGTATTAGATGTTTTCGACAGGCATTGTTGGGATGCAGCATGCTGCAGCAGAATGAGCGAAGTGCGGGATTACCGGTGCAGTTGACTAGCAGTGAAATGGTGCAGCACCTTCCTGATGATTTTATGGCTCTATGTATAATTCCTAGATTTGCTATTTTCTATTGTCAAGTTTTTCATAATTTCCATATTTTTGCGTCAAACTGATATTCACAACTGTTCCGAATTTCCGGTTTTGCTGACACATTTAGAGTTTTAGCAACATCGCATGTCGGTTAGAAATCCCAGAAAGGCCGTAAAGCCTATAGCAATACGTCAAAGTAACTGATAAGCCATGACGCATTATTTGCTCTCTGTATAAAACTCTTATGAGCAAAACTTTTCCCCAAGAGAGTTCAGAGGCATTTTTGAAAATAAAGTCTGCATTAAGCAGAACAAAAAAATTCACCAGCGTGTTTCAACAGAGTGCTTTGAAAGGCACTTCGAAAAAAAGATATGGTATTATTTGGCTTTTCAAAAAAGAAACTCTTTGGCACTCTCCCATCTCTTTTGAATAAGCTTATGGGTTTCATAACAAAACTCTTGGAAAAACAGTTCAAAGGTTGTCACTAGCAAAGTAGGCTACTCCCAACCTCTCGTTGCAGAGAATACGCGCTGCGGTTTCTTTGGTACATGCACATTTTTTATTGAATTCAGTATAAATTTTGAACGGGGTAGAGGACAAATCGTTTTCTCTATCTCGCAAACAACATAACAACAAAAAAAGCTTAGCCACTGACCTCTTTGAACGGCTAAATTTTGAACAATCATTTTTAAAACCGTTTTTTTTAAGGAACTCCTTGCAAAGCTTCACAAAAAAATAACCTATACAAAGTCTCGAGACGAAGAGCTCGAGACCGACATCGAAATCCTTCGAGACCGAGACCTGAGACCTTCAAGACCGAGACTCCAAAAAACGGGTCTCGAGACACGTCTCGAGACCGAGACCAAGTCTCGAGACTCCATCACTGGTCAAGACCCCCGCACAAACGTAAAATCCCCATAGGGAAGACTTTCTGGCAACGGTTCTGCTCTCAATCTAAAACTCTCAACCTGCAAGCCTAAACCTACAACCTACAACCCTCAAGCCAAAACCATGAACCTAAAACCCTAAACCTAAAACTCTAAACATAAAACCCTCAACCTTGCTTGTAAAATGATTGTAATTTGTTACATATATAAAAAACACCTGTAGCACACCATGAAAACGTTGCAAAATACGTTTCCTCCAACAAGCCACTCAGCACCAAAATTGCTGACCGCCGCGCTCATGCAAGAAGTTGTCGCTATATAGGCCTACACGAAAAGTTTCTTGAAGTGTGCGTGCCACTCGCGCCTGACGGAGTGCTCACGTATGGAAAAAGCAAATTTGTCTGAAAATCCAGCATTGGCAAAGCAATGCCAAGTGGTTTCACTCATTTCTATTGCCACTGAGTGGTTCTTCTAACTCAAAAAAATTTTAAAGGTTTTTTCAACATTGGTGGGCGGCTCGTAGCGGCTCGGTAAAATCCAACCGCTAAATATATCGTCAGCGGCCCGCCCAAAACCGGGCCATTAGCGGCCCGTGCCATCTCTTATCTGTGGTTCTCGCCTTATCGCCTCGTCACTGTCATTCGTCAATCGTCAAACAGCTACATTTAACATTTGTGAATGCTGCGTTTTGTTTATTGCTCCCGA
>Ga0210059_1017650_pt1 | contig 10142 bp, 9 predicted proteins | sample Ectturendosymbi2_FD_188042 | JGI IMG/M metagenome (GOLD analysis project Ga0210059, IMG submission 188042) | Ecteinascidia turbinata endosymbiont from Florida, USA - Sample 2 (SPAdes) (version 2) | ecosystem: Host-associated > Tunicates > Ascidians > Unclassified | place: Key West, Florida...
GCATTGAATTGACTAGATACCTAAAAAGAACATTTTCAATCAATGTTTCAGAAAGTAAATAAAAATGAGAAACGTTGCATTTCATGATATTTTGTATTTGTGACTTTATAACCGCCTGGTCGATCGCAAGTTATCAAAAAATTTTCTAGTCGATCCCAGTCAAAGACAAGTTGGCCACCCCTGCTTTACACCATCGCAGCGATTTCCGCGACTTTCCTGAAACAATTTATTGTTTTCCTATTCACGCTCATGGAGGACGTCGAGCGTAAAAGGGGTGGAAACGTTTTCTTTTTTCGGCTGAAATATTTTCAAAGCACACCACGCAGTCGTCAACACGACAAGCGCATTACAAATATCTAGCTTCCTGTTTTATTCAAGCTTTAACTGAAGGTGGTTTTGCAGATGAACAGTATGGTAATTTACCATTGGTCGTCTCTACACCGAGAGAACTTGTTTTATCGTAAATCTTTCCACCACTTCCTTCTTTTTTTTCAGCCATGATTGTTCGATTCTTGACTAGAAGATTTATTGAGGACTACGACCACACAGGTATGCTTCTTGTTGAGTTTGACTGTAAAAAATCTGCTAGACCTCCGATCGAGAACGTGTAATGAACCAAAGTCGTGTGTGTTCATTTCGTTTAAAATGCTGTTGCTGAAAAGGTTGACGTTGGCTCGCTGAGGTTTCGAACACGTGGCGTTTAGATCGCGAACTCGGTGTCGTGTAATTTACAAAACAAGTGCAGGTTTCACGATGCGATCGCTTGAAAAGCGGCCAAAAACCACCATTGTCAGGTGTCGCCTAACGTTTACAAACAGATGTGAAGAAAAGGTCAAGTTTACCGTTTACCTGCCTCGTCGTACTTACGTAAGATGCGCGCTTATGCAACTCATATGAAGCGGGGCTTTGTGTTCGACCCTTCCCGGTTGAAAGGTTATTCAAGCAATTAATTTACAATGTCTTTCATCCGTTCCTGTTTGACAAGTTGAAGAGAAAAACGCCAGGTTGCTTACAACCAGCCTGCTGTCCCGGCTTTGTGCAGCGTCCGCGAACTGCCCCATGCTTTCCAACCACCAACAAAAAGATGCTTTCCGGCCCCAGACGTCCAACACGCGCGAATGGCGCGTGTAATTCGCCAGGATTTTATTTGCGGTTTTCCTGTCGGTAAGCCACGCAGCTGCCATAAGCGCAAAGTCCTGTTCAGTCTAAAACCGAAGCCACATTCCAGCTGGTCGATCTCGAGAGAACACTAATCGCTCGTACACTCGGCACACGATCCACGGGCTTTGTTTTGTTTCAAAAACCACTTTTTTCAAAAAAACAGCTTGGGCTTCCCGTCAAAACATTTGAATATTTGTGTGTTATTGGTTGTATGAAGGGATTGAAAATCTCCTGTTTCCTGTTCTCGAGTAAAGGTTTCTTTTTTCGGGAAAAGGAAAAAAGCAGATTAAACGTTTGTGGCAAAACGCTTTTGCAGAGTAAACATTCACGTCGCCTGCATGAAACAGCGAGACTTTTCAAGCACCTGTTTCCGCCAAACAAGTCTCTGGTATGACAAGCAGAGAATTGTTCGCTGACGTTGTCTTGACCTTGCGCTGAAGTTGAAAAGCGAACGCACGTTTCTCCTCTTCAGCGGTTTTCCTCCATTTTGAACCCGAAGCTGGGTCCAGACCGTGGCTGTGAAATGTTGCGAGCGAAGTTATGTAAACAGCACGTGCAAGCTGAACATTAAAGTTGCCGAGTTGCTTCAGGGAGGATATACCAGAGTCCCACCAGACTCACGTAGTAATGCGGGTTGCGTCAGTAGGTGCGTCGTTTATGACCTAGTACAGAGACGGAAAGCCTAATTACTATAGGCAAGAATCGTGGAACATTGCCGGTAGGCCACAAAAATCCTAAATTTTATCTTATCATGAAAAAACATCCAAACACACATGTCTTTTTACTTCAACTTGTAAATCCATTGTGCGACCTTTTTACTTTTACGCAAATCCAACATAATATAGGAAACAAAATTTTTGACGCTGGCCGCATGTGGCCCGCGGCCCGCGAGAAGCAGGTTCCCCACCCTGGTCTAGCGGGTTGGCGCAGTGATTTTCAAATGGGGTACGCAAAGGTGCTTCAAGCGGCACACGAATTTTTTAAAGTGTCTCCACAGTGAAATTTTAACGTAAAAGTACGATAGTTATAGGTACGTTTCTTGTTATTGTGTTCATGATTACAGTCAAGGAGTACTTGACAGACAAAATATTGCCCGGAGGGGACATCGCTGAAAAGGTTGAGAACCACTGCAGTGCAGCGAAGCGGTGTGGCATTCTGTGATTTATCTGCCCCGCACCGCGAATCAAAGCATTCCTGCAGCGCACTTTCACAAGTAATTCAACCTCCCGACCTTCAACCCCGCGTAAAACAACAGTTTTGCATAGTTGCAGTAAAGAATTTGCCGCAACGTGAACCTGCTTTGCTCATTTTCCCTCTTGAGGTCGATTGTTGGCAGCATGGCGTTTGGTTTCAGGCAACCTATTACCGTAGCAAGCGCTGCCCAGGCGTAACATTTCGAATAAATTAACCAAAGTGACTGTCGGATAATCTTAGCACCTAAACATGGCATACATAATACTGTAGTAATAATAATAATAAAACAGATTATGATCCTCAAAATCTTGTCCGTGCTAATCTGCCGCATTCCCACATTCTACAGAAAAACGTGGAGAGCGTCTCAAGACAAAATTTTAATTGTGAACTCTTTTACTTTTCTAAAAAAAGATAATACCATTGCGATGTTAATGGACTGATCCACTGTGTCCAAATATTTGTCAAATATAGAGAAGTGCTTTCTAAAATGCTGATAATATAAAACATTAAAGCATACTTCTAAGCTAATTTTACGATGCACAATATGACGAGCTTAACCATTGCGTCTATAGTTCATGAAAGTTATGATAAGTTACGTTTTTCAATTGACGTATAGTCTCAAACGTTTGAAAGGGGAATTCGATCCCTGGTGTGGAGTCAATTTCTTGATCCCGATCAAATTAAGCGGTGAAGTTTTCCTTCCTTTACCGTCCAGGCTCACACTTAGTGTTGTGTGAAACAACGGCCCTTTGAAAAAAACAGGCCCAGCATTCGGTTCCACCAGCAGAAAAGAGCAAGAGGTTTTGCAATCCTAACAAAGCGGCCTGAAGCTTTCAACCCTGTGAATGTCCAGCGATCGGATCCCACCAGACTTAATAAGCAGAACCAACAAAAGTCGACCGGATAGTCGATTGTTGCTATTGCTGGCCGCGTATCTGTTTTGATTCCATTTCCCCGGATAGAGCAGCAGGATGTAGGCCGAGCAGAATTGGCGCGTAGCATTTTTTCACATGCACGTGCGCACGAAAAAATATCAAGATAGGTCGTGAAGATTCATTGCCCGCTGTCACTACAAGGTTGGCTAAGAAATTCTCCACTGCCGTAGTATCAGTAGTGTAATGATTTTTGTAACGAAATAATGGTTCACACAGTCAATAGATCATACAGCGTTGCGTAGAATATAATGCAGAAGCTATAGGATATTTCAGAGCAAAGTTCTACACAAGCATCAACATATACTGGTTCCTTTGTCACAAAAGATTGGTGAAGGGCAATGAGGTCCATCTAGTCTATTAACCCAATCAGTACGTTTGCGTTTCTATCAGGGAACCGTACCTCAAATTAGCTCCTTGCGCTGCCTTCTGTGAGGCGACAAGGCGACACGGAGATTTGAACTGAATAAGACGTCAAGCTTGCTTTACAATAGGTGTCTGTGAGGTCACAGACACCAGATGAACTGTCTCTGGGTATATTGTCGTACGAAGCAAAAGTAATGAACGCACCAACACCGAGTATGCAGACAGGGGAACAACCTGTTCAGCTCGCGTGCTGTTTTGTAGATTTTCTGCCGCTCGAAGGCGAACGCAGAAGAGCCCTGAGATTGCAAATGGCCTTACCAATACGACTGCAAACATCCAGACCAGTGGTTCTTAAACGGGTTCCCAGGAGCCGTAGAAGTTTCCAGTGAAAAATGTGGGCTCCCAGAAAAAGTGCCAAAGTGTTTTTCTTTCAACACTCAATTCACGTTAAGTGTGATAGTTGTAATGTTCACAACATTTCAAGTTTTCCCATTTTTTAGAACGTATCTACAAACGAACGTGTGTGATCAGCCCATCCCTCTACATCAACTTTGAGATCCTGGACACTGTCGACCAGGTGAGGATAATTTTGTTGTCACTTTTCTTGCTTTTTTGTTTTTCGCTTAGTCTTCGCGATAGCGATACACTACAAAGGTACTGGTGGGAAAGACTGGGAGAAGAGAAACCAAATATTTCTGTCCGATACATTTGTGCAGTTGAACAAAGGTTCCCGTATACTGACGTTTTATAGATTAACAATATCTTCCTGACAGAGTAGAAATCCGTATTTTCTTTTGCAATTTTAAAGAGAGTTTCTCGTAATTTGAACTATTTCTTGGATTGATGCACCAGGTCAAGCAACTGCTTAAAGTTGAGTGAAGTTCTTATATTCAAAAAGCTAATAATAGTAAATGAGTTTCCACTTTCAACAAATCTACTAAAGGTCGCCGAAAGATTTGAGAAAAATACCTAAAAAACGGCATTCAGTCTGTTCTGACGAAATTATGACAAATAGAACAGGGGTCAACTCTGGTTTTGCTTCAAACAACTTTAGGCATTGCGACGTTCAGCGGGCGCAGTCGTATCGACCTATTACAGCCTGGTCACCGCAGTTCAGCGTATGGAAGCCGTCCATTCAAAAAAGTGTTTTATCAAACAACAGCAAGGTCCGATAGCTTTCATGGGCGTCGGAAGGATTTTTCCAGGGTAAGGGCCAATAATTGATTTTTCCAGGTGGTGACCAAAAGTATTTTCCCAGGGGGGGCCAAAAGTATTTTTCCAGGGGGGGCCAAAAGTATTTTCCAGGGGGGCCAACAGTGGCGAAATTTCATTTTACTAACTCGACTCTAAGAGAAAAAAAATTTGTACCGAAACGTTAATAGGAAAATATCAAATTTCAAAATCTAGGGGGCAAGCTCCCCCTGCACTCCCCTTCTTATACCCATGCATGCATTGTCCACAAACAAAATAAACGACGTCGTGCTTTTCCGCACGAAGCATTTTTGGATGACAGTTTATTTTCTTTGGAAATTTGTCTGTTGGCAAAAGCCTGGTGGTTTAATGATGAATATGCGCTGTGGTTAAATGGCCCCTAGGTGCGGGCGAGGCATTCGAATGTATCGATTATTACGTTGAATCGCGGCATGTGACACGTTGAATTACGTCAGCCAAGAATTTATTTGTCGAAACAAGAAGCAAAACCATGCTGTTTTTGATTAGCAAACTTGAATTTATTCGCGGATTGAACTTTGGCGTGCGGTGTGTTAGTTTTTCGATAACTATTACGTGTAACAATTATAGGCTCGATTTTTACAGCTTTGATAGTAAAACCTTTAATAAAATAAAATTTTACTTTATAAAATTTCGAAGACAAAAAACAAAATCTTGTACTTTTACCGGAGCTTTCTTCAAGTCACGCGACAATCTGAGTCGACCCATGCAGAGGAAATACTTTCGGCAATGTCGAATCCACACGTCTGAGGTAAAAGAGGTCGGGGGTCAAAGGTGGGGCGAAGCAGAAGTGAGAACTAAAAATATTCCTTATACGCAAAAAATCACAATAAGTAACGAGGGGTACAACGGAATTACCTCTCACTGACAGCCCAGCGTTTCAGATGTTGAGAAAAATGCAGTTTTCAAATCCAATTGGGTAGCGCCTCAGTCGCGAAGGTCCCCACAGTTCATCTGCACGAGATACCTCCGAAGTGAGCCGTTGTAAACAACCTTTCCACTTTCAAGCGATCCATCAATCAATTGTAAACATTTGTAACAAACGAACATTTATAAAATAACCTCGAAGACAATTTGTTTCAAAGCAGGATTAAAGTTGTCTTTTCAATGTTTCCACAAATGCGCTTAAAATAATCAACGGGGCGAACCTCACGTAAGGAGAATAAGTACCGACCACGCCCTCCCGCAAGACTGCAGCCAATTCCAAAATGCCGGTTGGCCGCTTCACTCGCTTGTGGACGAGACTCGCCAGTGTCATTACTGGCCGTGCGGCGAACGTATACACGGCGAGACGAGCCAATGCTGTGGTAATGGCAGCAGCACTGCGCCAGTAAAAGCTAATTTAGACAAAAGTTGTTTTACAACTGCTAATAGGGTAAGAGTCATTGGCGGCTGCATGCTTAAACTACATTTTGTGTAAGAAATAATGCTTGCTAGGCACTTCGTCATAAAGACAGCTTAACCATTAGTAGAATCGAAAAAAGGGATTCGTATTAAACAAAATGCAGTTATAATCGCTGTATTTGCAAGAAGAAAGCAGAATATCTGTCGCGTGTGCATTGATGAAATCAGAAGAATTCTGTTAAATATATGAACGCAGACTTCGACTCGACCGAAGCACCAAAACCGACAAACTTTCCGCGCGTTGCCTAGCACCCTGTACAGTCGCGCTTCTCTGGCCATCTATTCGCAATTGCGAAACAGCAATTACCAGGCTAAGCCGCCTGTGCATCAAACACGTGGTTGCGTTGGTGACTTGTTTGCGGCTACAGTCGCTGACGAACCCGTTCGTGACTAATTAGTGCCCGCGGCCGATTCGTCGAAAGCAACCAGGGTAACTGACCGTGCAAAAAGTGTTTGTCGCAATTTTACTTCTCAGGCTTTCGTGTTTTGAAACGGAAAAAGTTTTCGCATTTCCAGCAAGGCGTTAGCAATTGCGAACGAAAAAAAAGATTGCGTAAACAGCCGTTTCCCATCCTTATTGTAGCAAACACAATGACAATCGAATGGCTCTACATGACAGATAGCGCTTGAATTCACTACCGTTCGCGTTGCATAACAGTAAAGACATAAAATTACGAAAGGATTCGGCAGAGAAATCCTTTGCCGTCGTCACACGTGTCGATTCCATGAAATAAACTATCACGTCCTATGATGGCCGCGATGAAAAAGTTTTTTTTCAAAAACGTGTCTTTGTTGCTGCGCAGGAAAAAAACAGTGACGTTCTGACTGAGAAAATCCTGTGGGCAGAGGCGTTCGTTCTGGTCTACTCGGTTACGGATCAGAAAAGCTTCGATGAAATCAATCGTCTGAAGCTCTGCATCAGCCATACTCGAGCTGAGAAGGTTGGTGGGCCGAAAAATAAGCTAACTTTGGTTGGCGAAAAAATAACCAAACCTGGTGGGTAGAAAAATAGCCAACTCTTCGAGCTGAGGAGGTCGGTGGACAGAAAAATACGGTTCGGTTTGTGGCCGACGGTCCGGTGGACTTTTCTACTTTGAAAATAAGCAGATTTGTACTTTAAAATGCAAAATTATTGTTGAGGATTGCTTTCTCATCAACATTAGGAGACAGAAGTACTGGTGTTTGGGGGAAAGGTGATCTGATTAAACAAAAAATATGCGCTTTTTTAATTCTATATGCGCTTGCGTTTCTGAAACGTAATTATTTCATTGAACAGCTTGACGCATTTTGTATACCTGCAGACAAATAACAGAAGAAAATTACGACATAAACGCAAAATCAGGTTTCTAGGTTTTCTCTTTCATATTCAATTTTTTGCTTTCTTTTCGAAACCTGATATAATTTTGCCAGTCACAGTCATATCCCAGATTTGAATGAACAACTAACCCAAAGCGAAACAAACAAAAACAGCTCGAATAGAACAACAGTGCGCAAAAAAGTGAACTACAGCTTTTCTCGTAAAGAATGCCTTGGACCTAAACATTTGTTGCTCTTATCCATGCATTGTGATCCGTCTCAGGCCATTCGTACCTGGTGTCTCATTGAGTTGTAGCGTTTGTCTTTGTCCCAAGAGACAGCTGAACTGCAATTTTTGTATAAAAACCACGGCAGAATTACCTCAAGTAGTTGCTCCTGGCAACGATGTTTTCAAACCACTGGTAGTCAAGCGTCCAAACTGTTTTTGATAAAATGCTTGAGCAAACAAAGTATTGAGTCATGCAAACGGTAAGCCACAAGCACGAGCGTAACGAATCCAGGTTTATGAGAAAAACACGTAACTTTTTCCAAAATATTTCTAGCCTGTAAAGTGTGTTATTGCCTGAAAATCAATCCGTTGCGCAAAAATTGAAGCTTTTCCAGAAAATTGACATATTATGAAAATTATTAATGCGGACCAAACTTTTCATTGTTTATTCGATTGTTAACAGAATCATGTGACAATTTTTGGTTTTATATAAGCTTTTGTGAATTCATGAAATGCTGTATGATATTTTTGGTCAAAATTGCACATGTGCCAAACTACAACAAAATTTACATAACCATCGTTCAGCATTTTTATAAGGTAAATATTTTCACCCACACTTCGACAAAACGTTTGTTTCTTCACGGTTTTGAAGTCAATTCCGCGAAGCTTGGTGTGGCAAAATTAAACACAATGGGTTTCTGTGCCTGCTGGTCATGGACGCCTGGTGTCAGGGGCCTGTAGGCAATGTTTACTTTGCTGGGCGACATGTTTGAAACACGAGCCATGCTAGCATCAGGTTTCCAGCGTTCTTGCTTTCGGAAAGCCCCTGTGAAAGCAAAGCAGGCCGCAAGGTTCGCTGGTGGCTGTAACGAGGGGAAAACGTCTTCAAACAAGAGATTAGTTGAGATTAGTTCAGTAACTGCATGCACCGTCATGCGGCTCATGCCAACTCAAATCAGAATGCGAATCCGTTAGACTTGCGCGACTGCATTCTTCTTCGCGCAACAGCGTGGACAACATTACGATTCGTAGCGACCTACCGGTAACTGTCGCTGATCAGATTCGACGAAATATTAAATCAACGATAACTGGCATTTCGCCTTTGTTACGCCTCATTGTCTTGACCTTGTTCACGAAACAAAGGCTTTCAAGGTCTGCTGCACCGCTCCTGTGGCTTTTCAGTGCTTATGCTGTCCACTGTGACCACCTTATACTGGCTAATGTGATTGCCTACTTCCCTGTAGCCATTAGCTGAATTTATCACAATGCTATGCATCTCACGAAAAAGGAAATTCCGTTTCACCTTTTCTTATGACTAACATCCTTGATGTCACGTGGTACTGATCAGTTGCTCCATAATAAATTGGAAAACGGCTGCTGCTTTTGGACAGTTGTTTGTTTTAATACTGTTTTGTAAAAGAAAACTATCCGACACCTCTCAATTGTCGAAAAGGATCTTGTGCCTTGTTCATCACCGCTGAAGTTTTGCAAAGCGGGTGTGAAAGGCAGTACAATTTGAATCGTGGCCTGTCCGTTGGATTGTGACGAAAAAAGCGGACTATGATTTCGAAACAAGTTTTTGTTTGTAAACAAACAAGCAAGCCAAGCCACCAAATGTGCAATCACTTTTATAAATTGTATGCATGAGAAGGATGAATTAATGTTGCTCGATCAGCGGTTGTCGCTGAATTTGCGTCAATCTTTGCAGAAGCGTTCAAAAACCTTGGTTCTTGGGGCAGCGGAATACCTGATTGCTGCTGCTAGCTAAATCTTCCAGAGTTTTGAATACGGACACTACGTTGTGACTAGTCGCCGCAAAGATGAAGGGTATAAGAATCCAGCAACAAATATTTTGCTGATGGATTCAAACCCTTCACCTCTGTGGAGACTAATTACTTGAATACAGACAAGTGCTAGTTTGCATCATCGCAAAAAGATAAAAGCAAAGTCAGCAATCGGGTGATTCCTCGAAAGCTTACGGCCAACCTAGAGCTTTTAATGGAACGCCACGTTAGCCAGCAGCTGAATTCGACACCGACCTGTTGTTATAAGTAGGGCAAGTTTTTGCAACTTTTGCAACTTTTTTTACAGCTTCCAACAGCTTCCTAAATACTCAAAATACATGCAGTTCAATGTTTTGAGCTGTTTCCAGGGTTGTTATATTGCAACTTTTTGCAACATTTTCGATTTTTGCGTGCAACTTTTTACTGCAATTTTTTTCAAGTGTTGCGCAAAATGTAAAAGTGTAATTAAAAAAAATACAAAACTATTTCAGTTTAGTTCTATTCTCTTTGATTGCATGAAAAAGGGCTATATGACGGATTAGCTGC
>Ga0210059_1017653_pt1 | contig 10141 bp, 3 predicted proteins | sample Ectturendosymbi2_FD_188042 | JGI IMG/M metagenome (GOLD analysis project Ga0210059, IMG submission 188042) | Ecteinascidia turbinata endosymbiont from Florida, USA - Sample 2 (SPAdes) (version 2) | ecosystem: Host-associated > Tunicates > Ascidians > Unclassified | place: Key West, Florida...
TAAGGAAACTAGTTTCGTGTGTTACACATCTTCAGTCCTGCGCAAAAGTCGACATATGAAACAAAAAGAAAAAATTACGCACTGTTGCTAAGATCAAAACTCAAGATTACAAAAATTGAAGATTACAAAAATTGAGCACAATTAGAACTCCTAAACACAGTTACAATACTGTTCAGTGAACACAGATCGTAACGGCCATTCGGCACTTCTGATTGACAAAAAATACTCTTCGCGTTTAGCGTGGTTTTTGTCTCAGACGATCACGTGGTTTGCAACAGACCGTAATGTGCAGCGGAAAAAGCCTAGCATGCCAACTCTTGTTAGTTCGTGCGGTAATACTGAAAGATTTTGAAGATGGGTAACACACGAAACTAGTTTCCTTACGCAATAAATTGCGATCAATTCGCTTGGTGTGGGTCACTGCTGTGGCTTTACAATTATTGCTGAATGATAAGTACAAGCTTGAATCATTGCAAGGAGATGGGAGCAGAACCAGGCAGGATATTCCTCAAACAGCCGGCTGCAAAGCTAGAGCCGGTAATTTTTGCTTAAAGCTGATGATGTCTCATTCGCAGCAATTATTTACATTACATTGAGGCGACTTAGGTGTAATAATTAATACAGCAAATACCAGCATGCGTGTTAGATGGATTTTTCCAGGGGCTAGGGAAATGATGGATTTTTCCATGGAGTGGCCGAAAAAAATTTTCCAGAGGGCCAACAGTGGTGAAATCGTATTTCATCAACTCAAAACTAAGACAAGGGCATTTTTTAACTAAACTTAATAAGCAAATATCAAATTACAACATCCACGGGGCTAAGCTCTTCACCCTTTCTTAAACCCATGCATACCAGTACACTATAAAACAAAATAGGTATAGTCAACTTTTAACATCAAGATATTTTCTGCCTTTGGGGATATTAAGAACAATCTCTACTGTAGCTTCACTTTTAAGTCTTTCCATCACCGCTACAATAGAGTATTGCAAGTGCAGCTCTTCTTTTCTCATGTTCACAATTCTTTAAATTTAACAACCAGTTCTCGAAGAGTCCATTTCAGATTTGGCCAAGTGACAGTTTCCTTGATGATGCAACCCTAATGATTTTTAGTTAGTACCCTTGCAACCTCTATCACAAGCAAACCCCACATAAAAACCGCTGCCCACTGAGTTCATCAAATTTCAGAAACACTACTGTGTACCCAAGACCTGGTTGGGTTGCATTTAACCGTAGAGACTAGACTAATTCAGATACAATATCAATACAACAGATAGACAAAATCCTGGAATTAACATTTAAATCACAATCTGATTACCATATGATATTTTGATGGAAATGCGTGACCACACTGACTGTTCCAAGTTTATCCCACAAAATGCAATTTCCCTAAAAATTCCCTGGATACCTCAATTCCCCAAATTTTTCCCCAAACGTTGCTGAAATTCCCAATCTAGGGTCAAATTCCCCAAAAGTGGGATCCCTGCTGAAATCAACAAAGTGGCTTTGCAGTGTGAAAACAAACTCCCATTTCCTGTCGTGTAGAAGCTGTTCAAATTCTATTAAAGCCACTTGAAGAGTGCAATTACGATGCGACGCGGTTTTCATGACCTCATCGCCCAGCAGTTCTCCACGATTTTCTCTGCTGGCTGTTATTTTTCGTACTACACTAAATAAAATCACATCTCGGCGATTCCAACAACACCTATAAAAAACACCTTTGTATAGTGGAATCAGCTTTCACGTTTTCATTTTCACTTATTCCCCAGCATTCGCAATACCATAGGCCAAACACACGAAGCAAATCTTCGAGTTCCTTACACTGTAAAAACGCCCCAATATCGAGTTCGCAAGTGCGTTCACGAAGATAAGCCAAGGACGACGAATCGCTCACGCGTCAATCCGATAATAGTGCAGTGTAAAAGTGGGTACTTCATGTTTTATCGCATCTAGATGGAAATTGTGCAGTGAAGGAGAAAATTTCTTTGGTTTCTCTGAAAATGTAAGTCTTGTACTGTAACCTGAAAGCTTTTACTTTTAAAAAATCTTAGCCTGAACGCGTTAAAATGCGACATGTTTACGGGTATACCTCGTCGTTTTTCAAGGACGTCTTTAGGATTTTTGCCGATGTTTCGGTTTGACCTCGATGTTTGATCGCATCTAGATGGAAATTGTGCAGTGAAGGAAAATTTTCTTTGTTTTCTCTGAAATTGTAAGTCTTGTACTCTAAACTCAAAGCTTTCACTTTTTTAAAATCTTTCCTGAACGAGTTAAAAAGCGACATGTTTACGGGTGCACCTTGTCGGCTTTCATGGAAGTCTTGAGGATTTTTGCTGATGTTTCGGTTTGACCTTGATGTTTGATCGCATCTAGATGGAAATTGTGCAGTGAAAACAAACTTTTCTTTGTTTTCTCTGAAAATTTAAGTCTTGTACTCTAACCTGAAATTTTTTGTTTTTCAAAAATCTTTCCCTGAACGAGTTGAATGCGAAATAATTTTGGGTACACCTTGTCGGCTTTCATGGCAGTCTTGAGGATTTTTGCCGATGTTTTGGTTTGACCTTGGTGTTTGATCGCATCTAGATGGAAATTGTGCAGTGAAGGCGAAATTTTGTTTGTTTTGTCTGAAATTGTCAGTTTTGCACTCTGTGCTCAAGCCCTTTATTTTACGAAAAGTCTTTTATATTCTCCAAATTCCCGAGCAAAGCCTCATGCGCTTTAAGTGGATCCGTTGGTTTTGAACGCTATTTTTCAGTTTGAGACACTTTTTGTGTTTTTGATTTGAATTGTGCCGGCGGCTTAACAGTTATTTTCCAGGATAGGCTGGCCCCTTACAAGAATTAGATCTGACCACGTACTGTAGTCGAAGGTATGTTTGCAATTGTTTTGTAATTTTTTTTTGAGTTATGTGAAAGTAAGTTCATCAGAATACCTGTTACTTGGTGCAGTTGTAAAGGTAGCAATGAGAACTGTTACGTTACCTAACTTACTGCTTTTCAGGTGGTGCACGTGTTTGTTGGTTTTGTTCAGATTGTTGTTGCATTAGCACTTATCGAAGGGTGGTAAATTTGTCTCAGTTTATGGCTACACATGCATTGAAATTAAGTTGTTCTCTTACGATTTTTCATCACGTACTTGTTTTGCTGTTGTGCTACAATTGTGATTGAGGAACATTGCCATTTCATAAGTTGCTAAGTATGAGCTCATATGACTTTATAACTGCTGATAAATTTGGAAAAAATGTTTGGCCCCTTTTTTGGTGCCTTGTCTTAGAATTCGGCTCTTTCTAGACTGGATTTGGCCCCTTGGCAAAAAGTCGATCTGGCAACTGTGCTTTGGTGGCAACACTGCTTGCCAGCCGATCGAGCTAGAGTGCTGTTGTTCAAACCCTCCAAAAATGCAGCAAGTCTTTTAGTTTAGATTTTAAAAAATTAGTTAGGGAGCTTGGGGTTTTCGGTTTTTGTGATATCATGAATTGGACTGGGATAGGTTTATATGCTTTTTTGGCCCGGGTCATTAGGCCCTGGGCCCCAACTACAAGAGTCAATTTTTTCCTGAAAATATGGGTTACACACAAGGCGAGAAAAAAATTATGTATACAAAATGGAGATATAAAAGCCTATTTTTTGACTCAATTTTTTAGTAGAGGCAAAGTTTTCTAAGGTCGACTGGGCTTTAGAAACAACAAACAACAAGATAATAAGATTACTGAAAATGTTTGTTTGTTCCCGTTGTGTAGTTAAAGGTATGTTTGCAGTTGTTTTGTTATTTTTTAAATTTTATTGTTGGGAACTATGCAATATGAAACTTTAAAAACTGTTTTGTAATTTAAAATCAAATTTTTCTTGTTGCATATTTTCATCATTTTATCATTATAGTCTTTAAGTGAGTGCAAAGTTTTTGAAATATCTGTATCGTATAGGGATGAAAACTTTTGTGGGTTTCAACAACATACATTTACATTCTGTGAAGACGACAGCAGGAGTAATTTGTAACATGCAGAATCATGATATTTTTTGCTTTTTATTTAACTAAACATTTGCAATATAACTATGACTCCATCATTTCTCAACTTTTCTAAAATATTAGAGTATACGAACTGAAGTGCCCATTTAAGCACGCTGGCTGGTAGCAGAGCAATGTGCTGTGGATTTTTCTTAGAAACTATTTGGCTTATAGACAAAAATACTCAAACTGCACAATGCAAATTTTTGATGTCACTGATTCTTTTATTGAGAATTGAATGATTTTTGAAGAACATTAAATCATGCAACTAGAGTTAATTCATGTGACTGATGAAATATGCTGATGATTCATATTTTTTCATTGAGTATGAGCTATGAGTATGAGCTTTCATTGAGTATGATCAGAAAGTTTGAATTAAGTTTTTGCAAAACTTTTAAACGTGTTAACTATGATAAACAGACTGTTGTCGTTGAGTGACAGCATTTTCTGCGTGAAGAATTCATGGAAGGCAGATGTAGTGCTTCAAACTTCTCATTTATATAGTTATTCATATCAAACTTAAAAGTTGGGTTAATATGGGTGTATAAGAAATGCAGAAGTGTTTCTACATAAATCTATATGAGACATGTAATGTATTTGAGCAATTATCCAGAAGGCAGAAATACTGTAAGGGGAGACTAACGATCATGTTAACAGTTTTAATCACAGTAGGGAAAAACAGAGTACATTTTAGCTAGGTGTATGTGTAAGGAATGCAGTGAGTTAAGGCTAAATTATGGTTTTGGTATTCACTCTTCATGACTGAAATAATTTTTGAAAGAAGTAGGAAACGTTGGTTGCAGATTGTGCAGTGATTGAAAAAAGCTATGATGAGATCAAGATGATGAATGTGTGACAGTAAACAGTAATGTGAATGTAATGTTTAGTATGCAGCACACCTTTCTTTGCTGCAAGTTGGGGCTTAATTAATAGCTAGTCAAAGAAAGCTATATTTTTGGTTCATTTCAACAATCTCATTAACTTTCTGATTGATGCCAGCACAAAAATACATAATTTTAAAAACAAATATTTGATGTCATCTTGCTGTTTGGATATGTAAGTTTTAATCATGTTCTGGTGTTTATAGTGCAGGGAACTTCTGAACTGGAGGTTTTCTGTGTTGCTACTTGCAGAATGAAACTATATTTTATCTGTTTCTTTGACCATTGTAAGTGGTGATAAAAAACACATTTAACACTTTTAGAGCCGGCTGGTTTCGGCAATTTTTGCAAAAAAAACAAGCAGTTTGTGGTTGCCTTACCAATGCCTTAGCTCCTCTGCCGATTGCGCTAGAGAGCTGTTCAATGGCTCAAACAGATCGGCCAGTCTAGTAGATTGTACTCGAAAAAAATTTTTTTGCTTGGGGGTTGCGGGTTTTTTGTGAGTGACGTCATAAGTGGAAGACTTTTAGGCCACCTTGGCCCACTTTGCCTGGCCCTGGGCGCCAACCGCTAGGTGGTAGTATTTTGCTGAACTTTCTACTGGAAACTAGGCTACAATCCGAGTCTTTTGATACTTTGGATGACCTGCTGGAGTTTCGAGTTCTAAAGTTGTGATTTAAGTTAGTAAAAATATTTGAATAATTAGCTAATTGGTTAATTAATTAATTTGTTTATTTCAGATCATAACTTTTGAACCAGTAACACTAGAAAGTCGATCAAAGGCTCAAAAGACTCGGACTCGAGTCTAGTTTCCAATGAAAACTTGAGAGAAACACTTTGGCCTAGCGGTTGGGCCCTAGGCCAGGCAACATGAGCCAAAATGACCCTAAAACTACTTCACTTTTGACGTCAGTCACAAACAATCCGCACCCTCCAACCAAAAATTTTTTTTCGAGTGCAATCTAGTAGACTGGCCGATCCGTTTGAGCCGTTGAACAGCTCTCTAGTGCAATCGGCGGAGGAGCTAGGGCGTTGGTAAAGCAATCGAAAACTGCTGTTTTTTAGGCCGAAATTGAAGTACGCATATATCGTAGGCTGGCTCTCAAAGTGTTAATGACTATAGAATTAAGATGCTGAAGGCGCATGCAGTGGGAATAATCAAGAGCAGGTTTTTTTCAAGGTTTGACCTTGGTGACTGTTAAGACATTTTGAGAGTGTATACAGCTACTTAATCTGAGTACCAGTATGGTCATAAAGTAAGACTGTTTCGGTCTCTCAAAACGCTTTAAAAAAAACACTAATCAAGAGCAAGGCCTGGTTTGGGTTAGGTTATGAAATACACATTTTGCAAGAGTTCTTGGTTACTAGAGTGGGATTTAAAAAACTGCATAGTATGGCTGTGCCTAAAACTTGTCAGCATTGGTTGAAACATGTGAAAAGTTAACAAGTGCCCCCCCCTCCCTGGTGCAAGCAACAAAATTGTACAATGCTTCAGATTGTCTTCAATTTGTTTGTTGTTAAACTTCTGTCAATGCGTTGCTGAACAAAGCAACTTGGCTAAAATCAAAGTTGAATTCTTCTATTTTGAAATACAGTAGCTTAAATATGCTTCAAATGTTTGTATTTAAGAAGTATATGACTAGGTGCCTGTCCTAAAGTGATCAGTGCTTATTGTTATTGTTGTCGTATTTAACACTTAAATCAAACAGGTTTGTGGCCTAAATACCTTCACTTTCAATAGATTTTTGTGAAGTGTACAAGTGGATTAGGTTTTCCAGACTTGTGCACAGTTGGGGTTGTGTAATTTTCCCTGCACAACTCAGGCAGGGTTCCCACGTAGTATTTAAAGTATTGAAGAAATATTTAATTGTGAAATTGGTTTTTAAGACCTTGAAAAAGTATTGGATTTGGCCAAAATGTACATAAAGTATTGAAAAAGTTTTGAAGTTCCAAATTCAGCCATTTTTTAAATCAAAATTTGTTTTTTGCTACTGATGACAATTTTGCAAATGTTTTTTGCATTGTGTTCCATTTATAAAATTTTGGAGAATTTGAGATAGCTGATGGTATTAAAGTTCTTAAATTTAGTATTGAAAAGGTATTGAAAAAGTATGGAAAATAGTTTTTGAAAATGTGTGGGAACCCTGTCAAGGCTAAAATATTAGACCTTAGTAATTTCAATTCAAGCCATTTCGGGTGTTGATAAAGTAGTGTTTTTTATGCATTCAAAATGCAATAACAAATGTTTTATTCTTGTGTAGATCCTGAAAGAAAATTTATTTCATCTAAACTCTCTGTCACCATGAGTTCACAGACCCCCAAAAAAGCTTTTTTGTGTATACACTGCAAACATCCATGCAGTGAACTGTATTCCTTTTTTAAAGACAGTGGTTGTTTGTGGATTCAGCACTGTGAAAACTGCAACCACCCTGTGGACAAGTATATTGAATATGATGTGACTTTGCGTTTGCTGGATCTTATGCTTTTGAACAAACTTGTGTGGAGGCACACTCTTTACAATCAAGATTTGGGTTTCCTTCACTGGAAGCTGGCAGCTGTGTGTTTGTTTTGCGATGGATATGTGAAATGGGTCAAAACTTCCCACAACACTTCATTCCTCAGCAAGGAGCAAAGTGGTGTCTTTCAGGCTGCCAAGCAAATTGAGCTTTATGTGCTAACATTTATATCACTTTTGGAGCTTCTTGTGTTTGTATTCCTTATGGTGATCCTCTGTTGGATGTTGCTCATAATTACATCAAGAAGTGCTAAGAGCCTCGCACCATGTATTCAGTCATGGGCACAGTGGTTTCCTCACGAAGATGTAAACGTTGAAACCATTATCCGATGTTTGCTTCTGTCAAATGCTGGTAAACTGCTGTTTGTTCCAACTATTATATGGTCAGAAAATGAAAGTGAGTTTTATCTGTACGTAGTTGTTTTGTATGTTTATGCTTGCAATGCTATGGCTCTTAGCACAGCTCTTCGCTCTAGCTTTTTTGTCTCTCTCGTTACGGTTCTCATTTCCAGCAGACTTACCACATTTTTTGTTCTTCCTCTCAGCAATTGGTTACAGTCTTTGCAACTACACACGTAACATTCAAGAGACTAACCTCAAATGCTTACTTCATTAACATGCTTGTGACAGTATAGTTTGTTGTTGGAAGTACACAACCTTGCTGTTTTAAATGGAGTTACGTATTAGCACTGTGTTTATCTTACATTTCTTTGATAGTTTTAGCCTGATTTTTTTCGCTTGTGGTTGTCTAAAGTGCTATGTGCGCTTGCCAATGCGTGTTGCACTTCTTGTTTACGCACTGTCAACTAAAGAAGCTTTTACAAAATTATTAAGTGCACTCAGTAGAAAAAGACCAGCAGGATTGTGTTGCATGATGCAACTTCCATCTGTTCCATGAGGGAACGGTGCACATTGCCATGAGGCAAGTCAACTAACATGTACACAAGCTTTCGTTGAAAGTTCACCATAGTGTTATGCGGTAATTCTTATCCCTTAGTCAGGGATATAGTTGTACCGTTGCTTTTTCACCAACCGGAAAGCGTTTCGTTGGTAAATTTTGTGAGATAGATCAAACACGGTATCAAGACACCAGCCACCTGGATAATGTTAACGTAGGGTAGTGCGTTTCACACATAAATGATCTATCAAATTCAGTTTAAACTATCGCGGCACGATTGTTGGGAATCACTGCTACAGCATTATTGCTTCAACACAGTGCAAAAAAAGTCAGTTGCAACATTGTTATTGCTGCCTTGTAACCCGTAAAGTGTTAAAGTTGAAATGAATGTAAAATGGTCAGATGACGAAAAAACTTTGAATAAACATTTGTAATTTCAATATTTTTGACATGAAAGCAGCGCCGTGTGAAGTTCAAATGACTTTAATGGCATGGACGTAGAAAAGTATGTCCTAGCAGGCACGTAGCCAGGAATTTTGATAGGGGGGAGGCAAACAACAGCCAAGTCTCTACATTTGATTATTTAATGCCCCTTGTTTTCGAAGCACCATCCATGAAAGGTGCGTTTTTCTGACGCTTTTTTTTTAATAATATGTTCACATTTAAGTCGGCAAATACATAGTCCATTTTCGTTGAATTGAAAAATTTTGAACGAAAGCCACCATTTGCTCGTAAAACTTTCATGCAAGAGCGCTTTTAAAAATCTCGATGTTTTATGCATTATGGTGGGCTAAAAAAAAACTTCTTTGAAATTAAAAAAAGGGGATTCTTAAATCCTGGCAAATCAGTTAAAAACATATTTTAAACCGATTTTGGATGGTTGCCTGTAACAACAGCCATGCAACCACATGACAAAGGTCATGAAAAGGTCAAATTTAATAAAATTGACATAACTTTTGACACACTTAGGCTACAAAGCTCATTTTGGTCTCAAAATGCTCAGAAGTACCAAAATTTTATCTGCTTCTTGAGAACATTTTTTCGTAAACCTAACAGTATTTGTGGTTTTTGAAAAAAAATTTATTTTTAAGCGTTTTCTTGCACATTTGTTTTATATTGCTTGTATTTAGTCACATTTTCAACATGTCAAACCTAATTGCATTATCTGAGAAGGATTTATATGCATTTGGGATAAATTTGGTTCACTCAGTCTCTCATGCATAAGATAGCAGTTAACAGATTGAGATTACAATATTAGTCAATTTCAGCATAATTGCAGGCAAATCAAAGTACAGTAGAATTTGCCTAACTCGTCAGCTGAAGGGGATTAGAAAAAAGTGACGAATTAGGCGAACTGACGAATTATGCAAACAGGTGAAAACTCCATCATAGAAGCTCGTATACTTTATCATAGTAAATTGTATACATAGTGCTCTGATTTGCAGTAAAATGCAAGTTTATAACGTTATGGTTGAATACAACAATTAATTCCTCTGCTCTATCTGGACTCCTCCATTTCGTCAAGCACCTTTTAAATCTTCAAACTTTTCCGCATTGTCTCAATGGGGAGTCAGGTCGCACTTCGAACCTCGTGGTCAATGGTTTATTGTTTCATATGACTCAGCCAACAAGCAGAAGCACCATAAAAGCCATCACATGCAGTAAGCCAATTGTTAGCGAACATTAGAGCAAATGAAAACACAATGGCACAATAGTTGATCAGTGAAACAAAGAGGGGCGCTGTGTCATATAGGATTAGCGAAAGACCGTGGCGGTCATCTAGTCAACCAACCCCGTTTATCATTTTTTGATAAGTGTTGAGAAACAACAGTTGGACATCAAATA
>Ga0210059_1017654_pt1 | contig 10139 bp, 5 predicted proteins | sample Ectturendosymbi2_FD_188042 | JGI IMG/M metagenome (GOLD analysis project Ga0210059, IMG submission 188042) | Ecteinascidia turbinata endosymbiont from Florida, USA - Sample 2 (SPAdes) (version 2) | ecosystem: Host-associated > Tunicates > Ascidians > Unclassified | place: Key West, Florida...
TCTGTGCACTCTGGTATGATTTTGTTGCAAAATAGGTCTCCAGGGAGAATATCTTCTGCTGATTTGTCCAAGACATTTTTGGGGCAACTATAGCTGCAAACGATCATCCATAGATTCACCTATCACGTCCTGCAACAGAAAAGACATTCGTTAAAAAATGGGTTTTTTATCGAACAAAATATGGGTACGCATCTTTACCGCCATCTTTGATAGACAGCGCTCCACAGACGCAGTTGTGCAGCCGATTGTCAGCTTCGATTTTATAAGTGTATGTACGTATGGATGAAAAGCATCCGTTGCCAGTGGCGCATCTAGCCTGAAAAAGGAGGTCTGTCGCGGAAGGGCAGCTTTTGATATCACTTCTCAGCATGAAACCACACTTTCTCTTAAGACTGGAAATCGACCGATGAATCTTGCGATGTTGCCAAAGCATTATATCGGGAAAATTCCGCCGATATACAGTATATCGGCAATATGTGCTCATAAACTGAGTGTCTGGAAACCCAAGTTGCTACCTCGTCTATGATTAATTAACGCAAATTCTCTGTACTGTTCCTTACGACGCGCAGTCCTCCGACTGCATCAAGTAGTGCGCAATATTCAGACCGCTCCGCAATCGTCCCAATAAACCGGTCTATGACGTAACATTCGCTCCCAGGTTTTGTGCGGTAAGCAGATGGCTGCCTGCGAACAACGCCATGGTGTTTGACTATAGTGACCCAGGTTTGCGTAGAATTCGATGCTATACGCTTCTTCATCCCACTGAAGTATTGTCTGAATGTTGCAAAATATCGGCATCGGTTATCTGCAGTGTGAAATATAAACATCGGTATCTGCCCATAAAAGTCTTATCGATCAAGCTCTACCTAAAATCCAATCAAAATTGGTTAGTAGCCTGGAGCAACTAACTATTTTGTGTAGAATAGATAGTGGTATTGATCTCATGGTCGAAACACTGGAAAGATTCCAAATTATCATTGCTTCTGGTCACAGCTCATTTAGTGCATCACAATCGATGTTTGTTCCTACGAACATGGTGCTGAAAAGATACTTAACTTTAGGAACATTCAACAAAATGTCAGCCATACAGCAATGAGAGCTGTTCATCCATGCGTGCATACACTTATAAAATCGAAGCTGACAATCAGCTGCACAACTGCATCTGTGGAGCGCTGTCTATCAAAATGGCTGTGTTATGTACTTGTCAAATCACTGCGGAGAAGAACGATTGAGTTGCAATTGCACTGATGATATTACATCGTAATGGAAAAGTGACTTGAACTCGAAATCAATATAGGACTTTTTGCTCAGAAAACATTGTCAACTCGTCGATTCTAAAAAGGCTATTTTCGAAATACAACGCTTGTCTGATATTTTGTTCAGATAATGCAAACACAATTTCTGAGGCTAGCTGTCGCGCCTTTCGTTATGAGAAATTCCTTGTAAAAATACAACTTCAGTTGAAACGAACCCACGTTGCTTGGCATGACCCTGAGGAAAATCTAAACTGATTTTATTTGGCGATAACCTAGTAGGTGTAAACAGCAGACAAAATTTAGCCCGAAACTGGAAAACAAACAGATCGCGATTGGACACTGTGTCCTCTCGCCATGAAGTGAAATACAGTATTACAAAACAGCTCTTTGTGTGCGCGGCAGTGTACGAGATTCTAACAGCATTAGAGCCAGCACTGCCAGAGGAGGAAATTCAGAAACAAGTGTGTTCGACGCAATATCAATTTCGAGTGTTCAAAAACGTAAATTGTTTCACGTCAATGCGCAGGTGCTATTTTCACAAGGCAGTAACGTTGTTGTTTCGTAATAGCACTTTGCAACGTTAGAAGGGAAATGCAGGCTGTTGCCAGTTCCAAACCATTCGCATTAGAGACCTGCAGTGACAGCGTTTGATATTTTATCGGTTTTAATGCTGAGTAGCCTACCTGCAGTACAAAGGAGCCTGTCATGACAGCCAAACAGACACCCTGGATGCACCCCTGCTCATTGCTCTATGGCTGACATTTGCTGAATGTTTGACAGTTAGTATCTTTGCAGCACCATGTTCGTAGGAAAAAACATCGATTGTGATGTAATAAATTCGCTGTGACCAAAACCAATGATAACTTGGAAATTTGACAATCAGATCAATACCACTATCTATTCTACAGCAAATAGTTGGTTGCGCTATACTAGTCCTACTAATCAAGTTTGATTGGATTTTAAGTAGTGCTCGATCAACAAGGCTTTAGTGGGCCGATACCAATGTTGTTATTTTTCATGCCGATATTTTGCAACACTCAAACCACAATTGAAAGTCAATCCGTCACTGCGATGAAGAAGCGTATAACATGGAATTCTGCGCAAACCCGGGTGACTAAGATAGTCAAAAATTACGGCCGTGTTCGCAGGCAGCCATCTGCTTACAGCGCAAAACCTGGGAGCAAATGTTGCGTCATAGACCAGTTTATTGGAATTATTGCGGAGGGGTCTAAATATTGCACACTACATGATGCAGTTGGAGGGCTGCGCGTCATGAGGAACAGTACAGAGAATTTACGTTAATTAATCATAGACCAAATAGCGACTTGGATTTCCGATTACTCTGTGCAGAAAACTAGCATAGCGGCTTTTAAGAGTAAATGTTGCCGGTGTGCACATATATCGGCAAAATTTTTCCGATACAATACTTCGGCAACATCGCAAAATTCATTGGAGGATTTCTTGTCTTAAGGGAAAATGTGGTTTTATGCTAAAAAGTAATATCAAAAGCTGTCCTTCCGTGACAGAGCCCTTTTTTCCAAGCTAGATGCGCCACTGAACACAACAGTAGGTAACCTAATTTGTTCGCAGGCAGTCAACTGCTTACTGTGCAAAAACCTGCTAGCGAATGTTATGTCATGGAGTGGTTTATTGAGACGATTGCGCAGCAGTCTGATTATTATGCATTACTTGATATGATCAGAAAGCTCCGTCCTGTAGGAACATAGAGAGAATTAGCATTAATCTGTCTAAAAACCCACATAAGATCGTAATTTACGTAAATAAGCCAAGACCAGCAGCGAAAGACTATTCACAGAGCACTGCAAACGAAGGATGCAAAATTTTTGTTTAACATTTTCAAGTTCAACAATCAGCACAAGATGTCTACGTCAGCACCAAAAGCAATGCACGGAATATGTATTAACATAAGAACTGAGCATCAACCAATTATTTGACATAAAATCTATGTACTGAAGAGGTAGAAAGGGATGGAAAAATTGTCTACATAAATCTCGGTTTGCTGTTCTTGTATCAGAAGTGTCTCTTTAATTAATAATTCACGGTAGTTAAAAGCAAATGCCAAGATTTCGGGATTTTTAAAGTCCATGAAATGATCTGGATATGTGTATAAATGTTTGACTACATCGGTAGCTTGGTGATTCGATTTTAAAGGATTGTGTTCATCCAGGCGAAATTTCAAATTTCTTTGAGTGTGTCCAATATAAGAATGACCACATGAACATTTAAGTTTATATACCACATTGCTTCGTTCCAGATGTGCTTGCTTGTCCTTGTACTTAAAATGATCTCCAATCGTATTTATTTTATGAATGAGAGACAGATGAGCAAGTTCTTTCAGATATTTTCTATAAAGTTTCCACAATTCTTTTTCTAGTTGTAGAGATGTTTCACGAAGGTAGGGCAGGTAAAGAAGAACTCTTCGAATGTCAGTCGTCTTTTCTTGCATGTTTTTAGGAGTGTTTTTATAACGCTTGTTGAGAAGTATTTTGATTTGTTTGTCTATAAAACAGTCCGGGTATCCATTGCTAAGGAAACAGGATTTAATATTGTGGAATTCTTTGTGAATTGATTGGTAAGAACTGCAAATTTCATAGGAACGATGTAATAAACTTTGAATTATACTCTTTTTGTATTGTAATGGCGACAAGCTTTCCCATTTGTTGTACAGTCCGGTATGAGTGTTTTTCCTGTAGGTAGTTGATTCAATCCCGGTCTCAGCTTTTGTCAATAAGACATCCAAATATGCCAATTGTCCGTCTGCTTCCATCTCTTGAAAAGCTTACGTTTGAATGCACTTTGTTTAAATTATAAAAGAACTGATCTATCTTCTCTTTGGAATCAAACGTACAGAAAGTATCATCTACATAACGGCAAATTATTTGAGGGGAGCAACCAATCTTATTAACGTTATCAATTAACCAGTTCATAAATACATCTGCCATCAAAGGTGCAGTCGGTGAACCCATTGCTACCCCATCTACCTGTGTATAATATTTTTTGTTGAATTGCAGAACAGTATTTTTACAAGTCCAATTAAGCATCTTTCGAAGTTCCGTTCGGTTTAAACCATGAAATTTACTCTCCTTTTCAGCGAAGACCTTGTCCAGGATCAGATTTACAGTGAAATCAACAGGAATATTTGTGAATACATTTTTGACATCGAATGAACACATTACATGGTTACAACCAAGTTCATGGTCAGCTATCATCTTGATAAAATGGAAGGTGTCTTTTGCTGTAGATGGGTGCCAGCGCAGCTCCTTTAAAGATTTTGATAGCCATGAGGCGCATTGATAGGTTAAACTGCCAATCGAGCAGAGAAATGGTCTCAGTGGAACATTGTCCTTGTGAACTTGTGGAAGAAATTTTGGTTTTGCTTTTGTGAACTTTTGGTTTTGCTTTTGATGTCTTTTGCGTCACACTGTTATTTCATGCGTCACAGAGTCTCTTGGTTTTGAATTGCCAGCATTACCGAGTGTTGCTTTATTTTTTTGACTGTAGATGGATTAAGAATAATCTGAAACATCTCAAAATAAAAATGTATAGTTTTTTGAAGGCTTTTTTAGTCTTGATGAAACTGTTGAGTCTATCCCAATTTTATGCTCCAAAAATGAATTGTGTGTACAAAGTGTTGCTAAGCTCAAGATAATTGCAACTTGTATACTTTTGTCAAAGTAAACAAACATGTGGTGGTTCACATGAGCAAGATCATTGTTGCCCTAGTGTTGCCTAGATTCTGGATTTGCACTCGATTCGTGTTTTTGGCAAACTAGACAACCAAACTGGGAAGTTTGATATTTCCTTATTTTGTTTCATCTTTTGCAGTGGGCATCGACCTTAAAAATATGTTAGTGGACCTCTGGGTTAAATGGAGCCCCAGTTGGGAACAACTGTTGTAGCTCTATATCATTGTATCACTTCTCACAAGGTTTATTTGTTTCAATTTTGTGAAATATTTTAAATTTAGGTACTTATTGCAACAATATATAAAATATCTTCAACAAGCCCTCTGGTCGTGGATCCTGGTACAGATATCCCTTCAGAGCTACAGACTCGCGTATGTGTGAAGTAAGTACATGGTTGCTTGAGTAACATTTATAACACATTTTGCATAAAATTGTTTTGAATAGATGTCAAATTGTTTTGTACCAGCCAGAGTAGCCAAGTCCACCTAGACAAAATATGCCAAATTGTGTTGGGAATATGCCAAACAGGACAAAGATACACCAGGTTTTTTTGTTACAAAAAACACCTGAAGGCTGAAAACCTTGGAAAGTAGGCAAAGAGAAACTGGGCTGAGAAGGCGGACCTTGAAAAGACTTCAAAACGTTTCAGTTGCTTTTAGTGTCAGGTGAATTCTGGGCTACCAAAATTCTGCCAAGTTGGCATTTGGCGCTTGTTAACACCTTTGGAGCCAGCCGAGTTATGCTAAAAGGTATAATTTTCCCATATTGGCCAAGCCTTTGCAACTCCATAACTCATCAGTCGATTGTGCTTGGGAGCTGTTCAAACTAGAGATAGACCAATATATCAGCCGATATTTGGACTTTACCGATATATCAATATCGGGCCAAAACAATCAGACTCAGGGGGTATTGACAAAATGCTGTTATATTACTCACCCATCCAGACAACTTGAAAAGCACAACGAAGCAAGTCAAGTCATCTTGCAAAAAAATTACAGGTGTTTAGAAAAATTGATTTTTAGCAATGGTTAATTTAATGCAGTATTGCGCTAACTTTAACCTGCTTGACTTGATGCCCTGTTTTGTACTTTCTTCCACCTTTTCGTTCTTCACCACCTTTAAGCTTTCAAGCAATGTTTTTGTTTTTTGGTTGTAAGCACTGTAAGCAGTTCTTTTTGGTTCAGTGTTCTGTTCTTACTGCTTTGTTAATTTTAAAATTATGTTTCTATTCATAGGACTATATTTATCATTCATTGCGTAGCCTATACTCTGCTAACAAGTTAATCACATTAATTAAAAATTTTATCAAAATATTGAAATTGCTGCAATTTGAAAAATTTTAGCTCGTAAATCCTGATTTTTGTAGTTTTTGAAAAAAAACGTCAGGCATAGAATGCAATATATTTTTAATAATGAAGCAGAAAACAAGAATTAAAAAGTTTGGAAATATCAGTTATCAGTATCGGCTACCGGTCCATGAATGGCTGATGTATCGGTAACAGCCCCAAAAAAGCTCTTATTGGCCGATCTCTGTTTCAAATCTGGGTCATTCTATGTCAACTGTCCCAGCCAGTACCATCTCAGATTTTCCTCAAATTGCATAAGCAGATAGAAATTCTCATGCTGCTTTCAAAACACAAAACTTTTTTGAAATTGGTTAAGGTTTTGTGAAGTTATGGACCATACCACATGACTACTTTTTGCGTTCAATGAAGCCTAACGACCAGCAAGAAAATCATCAACTAACTTAAACTAAATCATTCTCACTGTAATCATGTTGTAGTTGCAGAAACTTCATAAAAATTTGTCTCAAGTATCTTATCTTCACTTGTGAAGAAAAATTTAAAAAAATCCATGCGATTACATTAATTTTGGGGTAAAGAAAATGAGTAGTCATCAAAACCACTCATGCATGACATAAATTTTGAATGCGAAAAACTCAACGAGCCCCCATGCTACTGGCATGTGCAATACATGATCTGAAAACTCTCATTGATGAGATTTTAGTTTCAAAATATCCTCATTGCTTATTTTATAAATTATCCTCAAAGGGATTTCTGGGGATTTCCCTAATTTTTTGCCTTTTTTGGCCATAATTTTTAACCAGAAATGCTAGAAAGCAAATCAAACCTTTTAAAGACTCGTACACCCTGGTTTCCAATAAAATTTCGAGTCGAACAACCTGGTTTCTAATAAAATTTCAAGTCGAAAAATTTCCTCTTGGCATTGGCACCCAGGGCCTGATAATCGTATCCAAATTTGCATAAAGATACTCCCATTATGATGTCACCAACAAATAACAAAAATCCAAAACCTTTTAATTTTTATTTTCAAATTGAAACTACAAGACTTTCCGCATCTGTAGAGTGTTTGAACAGCTCTTCTGCTCAATTAACTGGCGAGTTTTGGCATTCAGCCAATATGGCCAAACGGTCATTCCATGTCAAGTCGCCCAATGAGTTGAACCCTACCCTTTCAGAATTTAATGAAATTTGGCATACATGTTGATTTTGGCCCCCAAACCCCAAATCTAAAATTTTGTTTTATTGTGTGATCAGTTTCCGAGATATAGGGGTTAATTTTTTGGAAATTTCGAGAAAATAAGGGAGGGGGCCCAACATCAAAACCCCATATCTTTTGAACTAGTGGTCCAATCTGGAAAAATAAGGTATCTTTAAAAAGGGGAAAAAGCCAGGAATTTAAATCTGACTTCATTTTTGTGATTTGGGTAAATTTTGGGATAGTGACCTTTTGACCTTGAAATTGACCCCATGGATCAAATTATAAAATGCTGATGACCATTGGATATCGTAGCCTTATTTTTTTTCGAGTGCAAACTACAAGACTTGCCGAGTCTTTTGAGACTTTTACCGGGTCTGTAGCGCTTACTTTCCCAGGCAAAGCCACGTGCAACCCAGCTGTTTTTGCACGAACCGCTTGAATTAACCCGGCTGCGAAAGTGTGAAGAATGGTAATAGATTTTAAACAAATTCTTATGATAACAGTGCACTGTTTCAGAGGAGTCCCATGAGTGTTTCTAGCCACACACTTGGACATTTCAGACAATTTTAGTTCAGTTTTTAAATGACATAAAAACTGGTTCTTGAAAAATATTTGAAAATCCCAAATTTGAAATATACGCTAAACCACAAACACTTATGCCAATCACCTCCACAAATAAAATATTGCCAGTTGGCAACACTAATAACCAGCTGCAATTTTTCCTAGAATGCAAAGTGAAAAAGGCAGAATGTTTGTGAGAGATGACTGGCTTGTAGAGATTGCTGAAAGGTGTGGTTCTTTTCCAGTGTGGCTGCACTAGTGTGCTAAGTTCATGTCAGTGTTGTTGTTGTTTTTGATACTTTATTGAAAAAATGCTGAATTTGTCCATGCGATGGCCCTCACAGCATTCACTTCTGTATTTTTAAAAGTTACAGTGGAGACAACTCTGTTGGGGATTATAAGCAGAAACATTGCTTTGCAATAGTTTGTGTGTACATTTTTGTTTTTAGTTCATCAACATGCAATGCAGAATGCCTCAAGTATTGTGATGCCAAAGTTTTTTCAACACAACAACATAAATCACATACCGTATTTTTCGGACGATTAGGCACACTGGATTATAAGGCGCAGCATCAAGAATTGAATGCTGTTCTTTTTTCATACATTACGCGCACTGGCTTATTGGGTGCATTCAATAAAGCAAAACTCAGATAACATACGAATGAATTCAAATCCGACAGATTAAACTTGCTTGGATTACCGCACACATGAGGGAGTTCAACCTGTCACACATGCCTAATGTGCTGGACACAAATAGAATAACATAGAATTGTGCATAGGTGTGATTCGGTGTGCATCGATGTAGTCAGAAGCCTCGTGCAGTAATATAATCAGTAATATAATCTGTGGTATAATATAATCTGTGGTAATCTGTGGTATGCGCCTCGTGCAGTAATATAATCTGTGGTAATCTGTGGTAAGCCTGAGCTCATACCTACTAATTAACAAAGTTCTGACAGGGATAATTATCTGCTAATCAAAATTAAATGGTTGACATACAAAACGTTCTGGTAATTTCATCAGAATGACTCATTTACCATCAGGGGCGCATCTAACCTGGAAAAAAGGGGTCTGTCGCGGAAGGGCAGCTTTTGATATCACTTTTCAGCATAAACCACATTTTCTCTTAAGACTAGTTGAATAAGAGTTGCAAGAGTTGAATACTGAATAAGTTGAATAAGAGTTGAAAATTGATACTTTGAATGTACAGTAGTTCAGTTTGCCCTGTGTTGTTCACGGTTGATCAAGAAACGTGAAATCGGTGTGTTAGCATCGTCAAATATTCATAAGTTGTGTTTCTCTTGGATACTCATCTTTGAATAAATGCACCATGCCCACATGCACGTTATTAGGTTGCCCAAGATTTTAGTCTTTCAGTTCCATAGTTGTAGGATCAGGCAATTTTTTGGGGTGGAAAGGATATTTTGCCCAAATTTTTCCGAAAACCTTTTCTACGACAAACTTTCTCACTACAAATTTTTGTAGCTCTCGGTAGATTATATTTTCCTCAACCAAGTTGCCATAGACCTGTAGATAGAAAAGTTTGTACTTGAAAATGTTTGTACTTGCGTACACATGCCAAAACAAGTCTCACATGCTAAAACAAGTTACCAGAAACACTTGGTTGATTTTATGCGTATTTATTGTGTTTGTTATGACATAATAAATTCGCTTTTGTAACCTCAATAACATACGAATGTAATTTCATTAGCATTGTTGAAAAAAATCGAAAGATCTTTCCGAAATTTTTGCCAAATCAAAACTTTCGTTGGTGTACTTACACCAAAACTTTCGTTGGTGAGCATAGGCACATAGGCCTGCACAAGCGAGTACTTGTGAGCAACACATGTTTGTCTGTTTGTGGATTCGCTTGCACGCTTGATTTAAAGTAAGACAATTGAATGCAGTAGCTACCAGGGCTGTGGAGTCGGAGAGTAGGAAAGATTTTCAACCTGAGGAGTCGGAGTTGGAGAAACTTTTAACGACTCCGAATCCGGGCTGACCTCTTGCTCGCCGATTGTGACTGTTTGTGCCACAAACGTGCTTAAGCGTCACACTTGGCAATTTAAGTGGCTTAACATTTCAACAAAACAGGATTGTGGCTATTCAGAAC